>Ga0123355_10014111_pt1 | contig 12466 bp, 9 predicted proteins | sample TergutEmb28metaG_3_FD_89872 | JGI IMG/M metagenome (GOLD analysis project Ga0123355, IMG submission 89872) | Embiratermes neotenicus P1 segment gut microbial communities from Petit-Saut dam, French Guiana - Emb289 P1 | ecosystem: Host-associated > Arthropoda: Insects > Digestive system > Gut ...
TCGGGCGTCTCGACGCCGACGACATCGAGCCCGTAGCGGTGGTAGTGCTTGTAGAGCCCCTCGACGAACGGGAGCGTGCGGATGCAGTTGATGCACGTGTAGGTCCAGAAGTCGACGAGCACGACGTGGCCGCGCAGCCCCGCGAGCGTCAGCGGCCTGTCGCCCGGGGTGTTGAACCAGTCCTGGGTGTCTTTGAAGCCCGGTGCCCGCCCGAGCTTCGGCAACGCCGCCACGGCGGCGTCCACACGCGCAGCGGCGTTCTGGCGCTCGGCGAACTTCGAGGCGGGGCGCAGTGACGCCAGCCTGTTCTTGACGCTGTTCGAGTTCTCCAGCGACTTGGTCGGGTCGACGAAGAACGCCAGCACGCCGGAGTGGTTGCCGGCGGTGTCCTCGGCGAGGCTCGACTCGAACTGCACGTCGAGGTTGAAGATCATCAGCACGGCCGTCGCCAGCAGCACGAGGCCCATCGCGCGTTCGACGATGTGTCCGTGGGCGAAGCGCTTGACGCGCGCCAGCACCGCGCGCCCGCCGAAGCTGTAGATCGACATCGCCGCCGCGAGCCCGATCGAGTAGGCGATCGCGACGGCGACGATCTTGAGGCTGGCGCCACTGGTGGCGCTTGTGACGATCACGGCGGCCAGGATCGGCCCCGCGCACGGTGCGCAGACGAAGCCCAGCGCGCCACCGACGGCGAGGCCCGACCAGAAGCCGTCGCCGCGGGTCTTGGGGCCGAAGCGCGCGAGGCGCGAGAGCGGCGCCTGCACGCGCTGCGCGAGCTCCGGGATCAGCAGCACGAGCCCGAAGGCGATCAGCACGACGATCGTGATCTCGCGCGTGGCGCCGCTCGCCAGGCCGATGCCCTTCACGACCTGCGCCAGCAGGACGATCGTAATGATGAACGTGATCGCGAGGCCGAGCACGATGCCGAGCGGCCTGCGCCGGCCACCGACGGCGCTCGCCGACAGCAGCGCGGGCAGGATCGGGAGGATGCACGGCGTGATCGCCGTGGCGAGCCCGGCGACGAACGCAAAGATCAGGAGCAGCGGCATCGCTATCTACTGAGACGTCAAAGTGTCAGGAATCTTCCTCATCAGAGGTTGAGTCCCGGTTAAGCGCACATCTGTTACAGCGAAGAATCCGGCGGCGGCGCGGCGTCAGCCGCCGATCGCCGACATGCTCCGCGCCGGCTGGATGAACCCGGGCTCACCGATGTGGTGCTTGAGCTCCTTGCGCCACACCGCGTCGCGGATGATCTGCTCGATCTCCGCGTCGTCGGCGCCGTCCCGCAGTGGCCCCCGCAGGTCGGTCTCGTTGAGCGAGAACAGGCACGTGCGCAGGCGGCCGTCGGCGGTCAGGCGGATGCGGTTGCAGTCGCCGCAGAACGGCTCGGAGACGGGGTTGATGAGACCGATGCGGCCCCTGCCGTCGGCGAAGCGATAGACCCGCGCGGTCGCGCTGGGCTCGCGCTGGAGCGGCTCGAGCGGGTGCAGCGCCTCGATCAGCGCGTGCAGCTCGGCGCCGGTGAGCACCTGATCGGAGGTCCATCTGTGGTCGGCGTCCAGCGGCATGAACTCGATGAAGCGCACCTCGTAGACGCCCTCACGGGCGAGCGCCACGAAGGCCGGCACCTCGTCCTCGGTGAAACCGCGGATCGCGACGGCATTGACCTTGATCGGGTGCGCCTGCGGGAACTCGGCGAGACGGGCGAGCCCGCGCAGCACCTGTTCCAGCGCGTCGCGACGGGTGAGCTCGTAGAAACGGTCGCGCTGCAGCGAATCGACTGACACGTTGAAGCGATTCGCCCCGGCATCGACCAGCGCTGCGGCGTCGCGCTCGAGCAGGAAGCCGTTGGTCGTGATCGAGAGGTCCTCGACCCCGTCGATCGCCGCCAGCATCCCGACGAGCTTTGGGAACTCGCGCCGCACGAGCGGCTCGCCACCGGTGAGCCGCACGTCGCTGACGCCCATGCCCGCGAGCAGGGTCACCAAACGCGTGATCTCCTCGAACGTGAGCACCTCGGCGCGCTCGAGCCAAGGAAGACCCTCCGCCGGCATGCAGTACTGGCAGCGGAAGTTACAGCGGTCCGTGACGGACACCCGGAGGTCCGCGATGCGGCGTCCGTGGCCGTCCAGGAGTGGTTCAACTCCCATCTTCATAGAGTAACCCGGCGGCCTGGCGGCTGACTCCGTGTCGCTGCGCGACCAGCTCGACGATGTCGGCGATCGTCTCGTTGAGATCCCAGTCCTTGGGCGTGTAGATGGCCGCCACCCCCGCGCCCCGCAGCGCTGCGGCGTCGGCGTCGGGGATGATGCCGCCGACGACGATCGGGATGTCGTCGGCGCCGGCGTCGCGCAGCAGCGCGATCACCTCCGGGATCAGCTCGGCGTGCGAGCCCGAGAGGATCGACAGGCCGACCACATCGACGTCCTCCTGGGCGGCGGACTCGGCGATCTGGGCGGGCGTCAGCCGGATGCCGCCGTAGACGACCTCGATGCCCGCATCACGGGCGCGCACCGCGATCTGCTCGGCGCCGTTGGAGTGGCCGTCGAGGCCGGGCTTGCCGACCAGCAGCTTGATCCGGTGTCCGATCCCGTCGCTGACGCGATCGACCTCGGTCCGCAGGGCGTGGATCCGCCGGCCGTCTGGCGACGTGGCGGCGCCACCGACGCCGGTCGGTGCGCGGTACTCGCCGAACGCGTCGCGCAGGGTCTGCGTCCACTCGCCGGTCGTGACCCCGGCGCGGGCGCAGGCGATGCTCGCGGGCATGATGCTCTGCGTGTCGTCAAGCGCGGCCAGCTGAAGCGCTTCCAGCGCAGCCGCGACAGCAGCGGCGTCGCGGCTGCGGCGCCACGCGTCGAGGGCCTCCAGGCGTTCGCGCTCAACCTCGGGATCGACCACCTGGATGCCGCCATCGCCGTCGGCCGTCAGCGGTGAGGGCTCGGTCGAGTCGAACCGGTTCATGCCGACGACGGTCTGCTCGCCGGACTCGATCCGCGCCCAGCGCTCGCGCTGGGCCTGCACGAGCGCGGACTTCATGTAGTCGACGGCATCGACCGCGCCGCCGCGGGCTGCGACCTTCTGCATCTCCTCGCGCGCGCCCGCGATCATCTCCGCGACGAGCCCGTCCATCACGACCGAGCCCTCGAAGATGTCGCCGTACTCGAGCAGGTCGGTCTCGTAGGCGAGGATCTGCTGCAGGCGCAGCGACCACTGCTGATCCCACGGGCGGGGGAGGCCGAGCGCCTCGTTCCAAGCGGGCAGCTGCAGGGCGCGGGCGCGCGCGTCGCGGCCGAGTGTGACGGCGAGCGCCTCCAGCGCAATCCGGTAGACGTTGTTCTCGGGCTGGGCCTCGGTGAGGCCGAGCGAGTTGACCTGAACGCCGTAACGGAAACGGCGCTTGTTGGGCTCGGTAACGCCGTAGCGCTGCTCGCCGAGCTCGTCCCACAGGCGCGCCATCGCGCGGAGCTTCGCGTGCTCCTCGATGAAGCGCACGCCGGCGTTGACGAAGAACGAGATCCGGCCGAAGACCTCCGGCATGACCTGGTCGGCGCGGTCGCCGAGGCGCGCCTTCACGGCGTCGAGCACGGCGATCGCGTTACCCATCGCGTAGGCGATCTCCTGCACCGGGGTGGCGCCGGCCTCCTGCAGGTGGTAGGAGCAGATGTTGATCGGGTTCCACCTGGGAACGTGCTCGACGGTGTAGGTGATCGTGTCGGCGATCAGCCTGAGTGAGGGCGCGGGCGGGAAGGCGTAGGTGCCGCGGCTGAGGTACTCCTTGAGGATGTCGTTCTGGGTGGTGCCCTGCAGCTGCCGCTGATCGACACCCTGCTCTTCGGCGGCGACGATGTAGAGCGAGAGCAGCCATGCGGCGGTCGCGTTGATCGTCATCGATGTGTTCATCCGGTCCAGCGGGATCTGATCGAGCAGCGCCTGCATGTCACCCCGGTGGGCGATCGAAACGCCGACCTTGCCGACCTCGCCCCTGGCGAGCGGATGGTCCGGGTCATAACCCGTCTGGGTCGGCAGATCGAACGCGATCGAGAGGCCCGTCTGGCCCTTGGCGAGGTTGCGGCGGTACAGCTCGTTGGAGCGCTGCGCGTCCGAGTGGCCCGCGTAGGTCCGCATCACCCAGGGGCGATCGGGCTCAGGCAGGCGAGGCTCCTCCATGCCCCGATTCTAAGGGTCGATCCCGGGACGGGGCCGAAGGCCGTCAACGGGAGCGAAAACTTTTCCCAATCTGTTCTCAAGGTTCCGCGGCGGCGTGCCGATGTAGTTCTCAGCGCGCGGAAGTCAACCACAACAAGCCAGACAAAACTCAAGGAGACAATCATGTTCGGATTTGGAAATTCAGCTGAGAAGGATGCGGAGAAGCTCGCCCAGGACGACCCGAAGGTGACCGACGGCGCGATCTCGGCGGCCGGCAACGAGGCCGACCAGCTGACGGACAACCGCTTCGACGGAGAGGTCCAGTCCGGGGAGCAGTACCTCGAGAAGGACATCTCCAGCGGGCACCTCTAGCGCTCGCGACCTGTAGGGCGACAAGCGTGGAAGGCCGAGTGGGTGTGCTGCTCTTCGGCCTTCCACGCGACGCCGCGTTAAGGTCCGCCCGATCCCGTTAGGCTTCGCCCGATGGCGGAGACCTCGATGCGGGCGATTGACACCCTCCACCTGGGCCGGCGCCGATGGATCTGCTGCTGGCAGGTCGGCGAGGTACTGATCGATCCAGGACCGACACTGTCACTTGACACCGTTCTGGACGCGCTCGACGGCTGGCGGCCCCGGGCGATCCTGCTGACTCACATTCACTTTGATCACGCCGCCGGGACGGGGGAGCTGATGCGGCGTTACCCAGACCTGGAGCTGTACGTGCACGAGCTCGGGGCGCCGCACATGGTCAACCCGGAGCGGCTGTGGGCGAGCGCCTCACGGCTGTACGGCGAGGACAACATGTTGGCGCTGTGGGGTGAGTTCGTGCCCGTGCCCGCGGAGCGCGTCCACGCGCTGTCGGGCGGCGAGCGGCTCGAGATCGGCGGAGGTGCGTTCGACGTCGCCTACACGCCCGGGCATGCCAAGCACCACGTCGCCTACCTGCACCAGGGCGTGGCCTTCGTCGGAGACGTGGGCGGCGTGCGGATCGAGCCGGGCACGCCGGTGGTGCCGCCGACGCCGCCACCGGACATCGACATCGAGGCCTGGCACCACTCGATCGAGCTGGTTCGCGCCTGGCGTCCGGAGTGCCTGGCGATGACCCACTTCGGCCCCTCCGAGGAGCCGGACGCTCAGCTCGACGAGCTTTCGGCGCGGCTCGATCACTGGGCGGCGGCGGCCCGCGACCAGGACCGCTCAGAGTGGGGGGCGGCGGTCGAGGCCGACCTACGGGCCGTGGTCACACCCGAGACCTACGACTCGTTCATCGCGGCCGTGCCCCTGGACCAGGCATACGCGGGGCTTAGGCGGTATTGGGAGAAGACTGCACATGCCCGCAACTGACCTGACCCTCGCCGAGCTCGAGGCCTACGTTCCGAGCTGCCCCGAGCCGGCGGGCTTCGACAGCTTCTGGGAGGAGACGCTGCGGGCGGCCGACAGCATTGAGCTCGCGGTCACGCTGGAGCCGGTCGACACCGGGATCGCCGCCGTCCAGACGTGGGACGTCGTCTTCACCGGCTATGGCGGCCACCCGGTGCGCGGCTGGCTTCACCTCCCGGCGAGCGGCGGGGCAAGCGGCGGGGCAAGCGGCGGGGCAAGCGGCGGGGCGAGCGGCGGAGCAGGCAGTGGCAGCGATTCGGACAGCGACGGCAAACTCCCAGCGGTCGTGCAGTTCCAGGGCTACGGGGGTGGCCGCGGGCTCGCCCACGAGACGATTCTGTGGGCCGCCGCCGGGTACGCGCACCTGGTCTGTGACACGCGTGGCCAGGGGAGCGGCTGGTCGGCCGGCGAGACGCCTGACCCGGTCGGCTCGGGGCCTGCACACCCCGGCTTCATGACCCGGGGCATCCTCGACCCGAACGACTATTACTACCGTCGCGTCTTCATCGACGCGGTGCGCGCCGTCGAGGTCGTGCGCACCCACGCGCGCGTCGACCCCGCGCGCGTCGCGGTGCTCGGGGCGAGCCAGGGCGGTGGCATCGCGCTGGCCGTGGCGGGCCTGCGAGCGGACATCGCCGCCGCCATGGTCGACGTCCCGTTTCTGTGCAACTTCCCGCGGGCGCTCGACCTCGTCGACAAGGATCCGTACACCGAGGTCGTGCGCTACCTCAAGGTCCACCGCGACCATCGCGAGCAGGCACTGGAAACGCTCTCCTATTTCGACGGTGTCAACTTCAGCCGCAGGGCACGGGTGCCGGCCCTGTTCTCCGTTGGCCTGATGGACGAGATCTGCCCGCCTTCGACGGTCTACTCCGCCTACAACGTCTACGCGGGACCGAAGGAGATCGGCGTCTATCACTACAACGACCACGAGGGCGGCGGCGGCTTCCACCAGGCCGATCAGCTGCAATGGCTGCGCGCCCGCCTGATGGCTGCGCACCCTGCCTGATGGCGTGGAGGAGCGGTCGGCCGGCGCGGGTCCGGGGCGCCACCCCCTCTAGGCGGGCGTGCCTCCGGGGCACCACCCCCTCTAGACGTGCCCTCACAGGTCTTGCAGAAGTGTGTCGACCTGTAACGGCTCTGTGACAGATGTCAACCCGGGGGGACGTTTTCACGCTTCTGTGACACCCACGGCACACTTTCGTCACACATGTGGAGGCCTGTTTGAGGGCACCCCACACCCGGACCGGCCCCGGCGCCAGCTACAGCCGTGGCACTACTCATCTACAGCGGCGGTCCCGGGCGCAGGTAATCGCCGAGGCTCACGACCGGGCCCAGGTGCGCGAGCTTCTCCGGGTTCACGATCGACCGGACGGCCTGGACCTGCCCGTCCGCGACCTCGAGCGCCAATGCCACCATCACGCGCTGCTGCGAGTCCAGTACGAGCGCTCCTGGATCGCCGTTGATCTCGACCAGCCGGAAGCTGACGCCGGGGATTCTGGTGCGGGCTCGCGACCAGTTGCGCAGCGCGCGCGCGACCCGCGAGCGGCCGTGGAGCGCGCGTGCGAGCGCGGGTGCCTTGCCGCCGCCGTCGCCGGTCAGGACCACGTCGTCCGCCAGCAGGGCCTCCAGCTCGGCGACGTCGCCGTTCTCCGCGGCCGCAAAGAACCGCTGCGCGAGCTGATCACGCTGCTCCCGGGTCGTCTGGAAGCGCGGCCGACGCTCGCCGACGTGGCGTCGCGCGCGACTCGCGAGCTGGCGGGCGTTGTCCTCGCTCTTGCCGATGATCGCCGCGATCTCGCTGTACGGGTAGTCGAACGCGTCGTGCAGCAGGAAGGAGGCGCGCTCCTCGGGCGTGAGGCTCTCCAGCACGACGAGCATCGCCAGTGAGATCGAGTCGGCCATCTCCGCCTGCCGGGCCGGGTCGTCGGAGCTGTCGGTGACGATCGGCTCGGGCAGCCACTCGCCGACGTAGGACTCGCGCCGCGCCCGCGCCGAGCGCAACTCGTCGATCGCGAGCCGCGTCGTCACGGTGGTCACGAACGCCTGCGGGGAGGCGATCCGCTCGCCGCGGTCGAGTGCCTGATGCACGCGCAGCAGCGCCTCCTGAACCACATCCTCGGCCTCGGAGACGCTGCCGAGCATCCGGTAGGCGACGGTGAACGCGAGCGGGCGCAGCTCGTCGAGCAGGTCGTCGCGCTCGGTCATTGCTCGCGCCGGGTCATTGCTCGGCCCCCGTCATGCGCCCACGAACCCCTGCCGCCAGCTTGGGTGGGCCGGCGTCCAGCCGAGCTCCCGCTTGGCCTTTTCGTTCGACGCGCCGCGGATCTCGGTCATCATCGCGACGCCCACATCGCCCACCAACAGCTTGCCGACGAACCGCGGGATCCGCATCGGCTTCTTGGCCCCGAGCGTGCGCGCCAGCTCGGGTAGCCAGACGGCCACCGGGGCGGGCTCGTCGTCGGACACGTTGTAGACGCCGCGGCTGCCGTGCTCGATCGCCGCGGCTGTCGCCTCGGCCGCGTCGGCCACGTGGATGAACGACCACACGCCGCCGCCGCTGCCGACGACCGGGTACTTGCGCTGGCGGATCATCTCGAACTGCGCCGATCCCGGCGCGAGCGAGGTGCCCGGCCCATAGAAGGCGCCGTAGCGCAGAACGATCCCTTCGGTCCAATCTGCACCCAGCACAGCACCCTCCAGGTGGCGGATCGCGCCGAGCACTCCGCGCATCGCCGGCACCGGGTCCGGGTCGAGCGGATCGTCCTCGCTCTTGACAGTTGCACCGGAGCGCCCATAAGCGCCGAACGCGCAGATGCTCTGCGCGACGAATCGCCGCACGCCGACGGCCCTGCCGGCCGCGAGCAGGTGGTCGGTGCCCTCTGTCCTCAGGCGATTGGTGAGCGCGAAGTCACGGTCGTAATGGCGCATGTCGAGCGGGCCGATCGCGGTCAGCTGGTGGACGATCACGTCCGGCCTGGCCGCTTTCACGGCCTCCGCCACCTGGCCCGGATCGAGCGCGTCCGCAACCACCGGCACCGCGCCAAGCTCGAGCAGCAGCGGCTGCTTCGCGTCGCTGCGGGTCATCCCGTGCACCTCGTGGCCGGCGGCCACCAGACGTGGCACGAGCTCTCGGCCGATCGCGCCGGTGGCACCTGCAATCAAGATCCTCATCTCGGTCCGTCCTTTCGGGGCAGTTTCGTTTCGACCCACCCCTCTGACGGCGCACGACGGCCAAACGTGACAGGCACCGTCAGGCCCGGCTGCGCACCAGCGTCACGCCCCGGTGCGCACCAGCTTCTTGTTGACGAACTCGTCCGCGCCGTAGCGGCCCAGCTCACGGCCGAACCCGGAGCGCTTGGTCCCGCCGAACGGGAGTTCGGCACCCTCGGCGCCGACCACGTTCACGTAGACCATGCCGGTGTCCAGCGCCTGCGAGACGCGCTTGATCTGCGCGGGGTCGGTGCTCATCAGGTATGAGCCGAGGCCGAACTGAGTGGCGTTCGCGAGCTCGATCGCCTCGGTCTCGGATGAGACCTTGTAGACCTGCGCCACCGGGCCGAAGAACTCCTCGTTGTAGGCAGGGTTCTCGCTTGTGATGCCGGTCATGACGGTCGGCTGGAAGAAGTTCCCCTCACGCTCGCCGCCGGTCACCAGGGTGGCGCCGCCGGAGACCGCGCGCTTGACCTGATCCTCGAGGCGCTCAGCCGCGAGTGCCGAGGACAGCGGGCCGATGACGGTCCCCTCCTCCAGGGGGTTTCCCGGCTTCACGGCCGCCATCGCGGCGGTGAACTTCTCCAGAAACGGCTCGTACAGGTCCTCGGTGACGAGGAAGCGCTTGGCGGCGTTGCAGGCCTGGCCGGTGTTCTCGAGGCGCGCCTCGACCGCCATCTCCACGGTCGCGTCGAGGTCGTCGGTGCCGAGCACGATGAACGGGTCGGACCCGCCGAGCTCGAGCACGACCTTCTTGAGGTTGCGCCCGGCGATCTGGGCCACGGCGGTGCCGGCACGCTCGGAGCCGGTCAGTGAGACGCCGCGTACGCGCGGGTCGGCGATCACCCACTCGATCTGCTCGTTGGACGCGTAGATGTTGATGTAGGCGCCGTCCGGGAAGCCGGCATCCTTGAAGATCTGCTCGATCGCCGCTGCCGACTCGGGGCATTGCGGCGCGTGCTTGAGCAGGATCGTGTTGCCGATCAGCAGGTTCGGCCCGGCGAACCGCGCCACCTGGTAGTACGGATAGTTCCACGGCATGATCCCGAGCAGCGCCCCGAGCGAGCTGCGGCGGACCACGGCGTCGCCCTCGCCGTCGAGCAGTGTGATCGGCTCGTCCGCGAGCAGGCTCTCGGCGTTGTCCGCGTAGAACTCGTAGATCGCCGCCGAGAACTCGGCCTCTCCGACGCCGCCGGCCAGCGGCTTGCCCATCTCCCGCGCGATGATCTCGGCCAGCTCGTGCGAGCGCTCGTTGTGCAGCTCGCCGACACGGCGGATCAGCGCCGCGCGCTCAGCCACGGTCGAGCTCTGCGACCACGTCGCGTGCGCCGCGTCCGCGCGGGCGATCGCCTCGCGCAGGTCCGCGTCGGAGATCGTCGGGTATTCGTGCTCGACGACACCGGTGGCGGGGTTGACAACTTGGTATTCACTCACCTGGATCGTCTCCTCGATTGACCGTGCTGTTCCTCCGCGCGCCGGCGGCACGCGCCTCTTGAGACAGTTTGGCGCTTACGACCGCGGGAGGCCTCCTCGATGCTGGATGATTGCGCGGTGACCGATTTCGCCGTCCCCGAGCCGTTTCTGTCCCGCGCGGTCGCGCTCGACCGCGCGGATCCCCTCGCCTCGCTCCGCGACGAATTCACCCCTGCCGAGGACGTCGTCGCATACCTCGACGGCAACTCGCTCGGCAGGCCGCTGCGGATCAGCGCCGAGCGTCTGCCCGAGTTCGTCCAGGACGTCTGGGGGAGCCGGCTGATCCGCGCCTGGGACGAGGGCTGGATGGACGCACCGACCGAGCTCGGCGATCTGATCGGCCGGGTCTGTCTCGGCGCGGCCCCCGGCCAGACGATCGTCGGCGACTCGACGACCGTTCTGCTCTACAAGCTGATCAGCGCCGCGGTCGGCGCGCGCCCGGGGCGGGGCGTGATCGTCGCGGACACGCAGAACTTCCCGACCGACCGCTTCATCGTCGAAGCGGTCGCGGCCCGGCACGGGCTGCAGGTCCGCTGGATCGATCCCGACCCCGACGGCGCGGTCAGCGCGCAGGACATCGACGCCGTACTCGATGAGAGCGTCGTGCTGGTGACGCTGAGTCACGTGGCGTTCCGCTCGGGCGCCGTCGCCGACATGCCTGCGGTCACGGCGCTCGCCCAGCGCGCAGGCGCGCTGGTCCTCTGGGATCTGTGTCATTCCGCCGGAGCGGTCGAGCTTGCGCTCGACCGCTCCGGCGTCGACCTCGCCGTCGGCTGCACCTACAAGTACCTGAACGGCGGCCCGGGCGCCCCGGCCTTCGCCTACGTCGCTGCGGGTCTCCAGGACCAGCTGCGCCAGCCGATCGAGGGTTGGATGGGCGCCGCCGACCCCTTCGCGATGGGCCCGCGCTACGAGCCCGCCGCCGGCATCCGCCGCTTCATCAGCGGCACGCCACCGATCCTGGGGATGCTGCCGATGCGTGACATGCTCGCCCTGATCGACCGCGCGGGCATGCCCGCGATCCGCGAGAAGTCGGTCGCCCTCACCGAGCTCGCCGTGGACTTCGCGGACGCGCGCCTGGCATCGGCCGGCGTCCGTCTCGCCTCACCCCGTGACAGCGCGCGGCGCGGCGGCCACGTCACGCTCGAGCATCCCGCCTTCCGCGAGGTGGTCGCGGAGCTCTGGCGCCGCGGCGTGATCCCCGACTTCCGGCCGCCGGACGGTCTGCGCATAGGACTCTCGCCGCTGTCGACGAGCTTCGTCGAGCTGGCCCGGGGCATGAGCGTGATCGAGCAGACGCTGGCGCTGCACTGACCTGTCCCTCCACTGACCGGCTCGTGCTACCGCAGCGCGTCGGCGAGCCGGTCGATCTCCTCGTGGCTCTTGATGAACCCTTGGAATCCCTGCCAGTCCGGGTCCGCGTTCCCGTAGTACTCCCAGAACTCGTGGGATTGCGGGATCAGGTCCTCGAGCTCGCTGCCCGATGGATGCACCAGCTCCGCCAGCCTGTTGCTGTAGAGCTGGTAGCGCAGGCCCGCCGCGATGTTGCTCTCAGCGGGAAGCAGGCTGACGACGGTTTTGGTGTTGTCGCCGAAGGGTCCCGTGAACGCGATCTGGCTCAGGCGCGGCTCCTTCTTGAGCACACGCTCGAGGGCGCTCACGGCGTAGTCGTAGTCCTCGACGACGCCAGCCTCGACAGCAAGCTCCCGGAGCTCGCCGTAGGTGCGGCTCGGGCGGTGCTTGCCCTTCGTCCGCGTCTTGATCTCCAGTTCCGAGGGCTCGAGCACGAACACGCGGGCGACGAGCTCGGAGCCGCCAGGCGGCCGGAAGTACTGGAAGGTCGCCGCGTTGATGTTGACGCCGTGGGTGTCGGAGAGATATCTGATGATGCGCTCGGAGCTCGCGTCGATCTCCGAGCCGACCACGAGGATCCGGTGATTCCCGTTCAGGGTCTCCGGCACCTCGGTCCCGAATCTCTTGGTGAATGCGTCGTCGAAGCCACCTTCGAGGTGATTGCCGGCGATCTCGGTCACCCGGTCGCTCGAGAGCGTCGTCACCCAAGAGGCGTAGTCGAGCGCCAGCGCAACAACCTCCCGCGGCGTCCGGTCTCGCTTCAGCTCGACGATCACGAGCTCACCCTCGCGATCGATGCAGAGCAGGTCGATCAGGCCGTTGAAGTCGGTTTGGACCTCGCTACCGATCACGAGCAGCTCGGGATCCAGGATCGAGATGTCGTGCGCGAGCCACTCCTGCA
>Ga0123355_10014112_pt1 | contig 12466 bp, 8 predicted proteins | sample TergutEmb28metaG_3_FD_89872 | JGI IMG/M metagenome (GOLD analysis project Ga0123355, IMG submission 89872) | Embiratermes neotenicus P1 segment gut microbial communities from Petit-Saut dam, French Guiana - Emb289 P1 | ecosystem: Host-associated > Arthropoda: Insects > Digestive system > Gut ...
AAAAAAAACGAAAACCACCACCACCACCACCACCACCAAAAATAAAGGGACAATTCTACCAGGATCTTCAAAGACCATCAGCCGATAAAGGAAAATCACTGGTGTGGTTACGTGGATCAGGCCTAAAGGGGAAAATGGAGAGTTTAATAATAGCAGCATAAGATCAAGCACTCAATACACATTATCTTCAGAGGAACATCATGCAGCAACCAACTGATAGTAAATACAGAATGTGCTTGCTGGAAGGCAGAACACATAAAAGTGTTGTGGGATGCACAACACTTGCACCATCTGACTATACTAACAGACACAATAAGGTTGCTGGTTACATCCACTGGACTATATGTAAACACATGGGGTTACAGGTTCATGAAGAGTACTATGGACATATACCTGAAAGTGACATGTTAGCAGTACCACTGTTATGTGGATGTACCGGTTACCACAGATCAAACAATACTAGCAACCTGACCTGATATAGAACTACATGATAAAATAGACTCATCTACTGATTGATATAGCCATACCTGATGATTCAAACATCAACACAAAATAAACTGAAAAATTAAGCAAATACAAAGACATGTAGATCATGGTCAGCAGGATGTTGAAAGTGAGAGCAAAAATTGTGCCAGTTATAACTGGAATGTTTATCAAACACTAATCCTGCACCAAAGCATTATACTTTGCAACTTGGAAGTGGATAAAAATTTAATTTATAAACATGGGACAGAAACTATTTTCTATTATATTCAAAGGCACCACTGTATTATTCCAAAACATGCCAAGAGAGTTCAACAGTTTGAATATGTGTTATTATTATTATTATTATGAATGAGATCACTGATATCGTTTGAGAGGGATAATTTCATACATAATACACATTACAATATCAATGGTCTCTGACAGAGGCTTTGGGAGGGGGGAGTGGTGCTGCCACCCTTGGCAGCAGCACAATAAATATTTTAAATAAAACACTGTATTTTGTGCTCAGAAATTTAAATTATTGAGATACAATGAAAGAAAATTCTGCAAATGGAAATATGTAATTTCTGTTAGGGTATACCCGTGTGATTATTCATCCCAGGTGCTCAAAAACCTAGCTACACCGCTGCATTTGACTGTTTATTGTGGACATGTTCAAATGTGTCCAAAATGAACAATGATCAGCTACCTAAAGACAGTCAAGATGGGCAATCTGTGCGAAGAACACAAACACCTAAGCAGGAAAAATCAATAAATTTGGTGGTAATTTGATACTCTTAAATTGGATGTCATTTTGCATATAAAGTGTAACTGAAAAGGCAGGAAGAGGGGCAGTCAGTCATTCACAGTCACATCATTGCAGTGTCTTACTGCACAGCTGTGCAGTTGCAATTATTCCTCTATCTACTTTTTTTAATTGATACATCACAATGGTGGGCTGGGTAGCTCAGTTGGTACAGCGACTGACTACGGGCTGGACGGTCCGGGATCGAATCCCGGTGGGGACGAGATTTTCCACCCATCCAGACTGGCCCTGTGGCCCACCCAGCCTCCTGTAAAATGGGCACCGGCTCTTTCCTGGGGGTAAAAGTGAGGCCGGGGCGTGCTGCTGACCACTCACCCCCTTCTAGTGCCATGGTCAGCTATACCTCTACCCACCCTCTGGGCCACACTAGGCCTGTAACGGTATCACTTTACCTTTTTACCTTTTACATAACAATGGAAGTCACACACAAAGATAAATGAGTATAAGTGAATTTTTATCACTGAATAAATGGAAAAATGATCCTATGTTACTGTTTCAGTGTAAGCAGGCTGCACACTGACCATGCTAATGGTTGTTCTGTCTATAAAGTGTTGCTTGGCTATAATATGTGAACAGATGGACAACCACACGTACACGTATATGTGCAGAATGCAAGTATGGTATAAAGTGGCTAAAAGATTAAGACTGAGTAGTGATGGTTTAAAAATGTGTTGTTCTTATTTAATGTAATTCTTTCAACAGTAAATTTATAATGAGGACTGTAAAAACACATAATCTTTCCACTTTAATCTCAACTATAAGCAACATGCATTTATAATATTTTTACCTCCTGTCAAGTTATATTCAATACAAGTACTAAAAAAATGTTGAACTGGACGAAATGTACGTGGCATTCAAACGTCTGCTGATATGACATTTCTAGTTAGTAGTACATTTTACAATGGCTGACAGTAAATTCTAATAATGTTATATGAAACTGGACTCATAGAGGATCTTGATATTTCATGCAGTTAGCACAGTTTTTGCTTCAGGAAATGATCATTTCCCATATTGTTCAATGACTATCACAAAATGTGGCCCAAAGATAAAGTAGTGAACAAGATGACATTAAGCATTATTTCATCTGTCAGAAAAGCCAACCTCACTAGATACGGCACGATACTCTGCTTTATATATGCACTACTTACATGGTTCAAAATGACAAAATAACCACAAAATCAGTACTAATTTATAAGCTGGCAGAAAGTAGGAATAACCACAAAACTGGGCATGAATATGCAATATCATCACAAAAGGAGAAGTCCCGGGTGTATTCCCCATCTTGCTACAACACATACATTAAGTCCCAGTAGTTATAATCAAATTATGCAGCACAACAGGGCTCCCCATTGTTTGAAAGTGTATACAGGTAGTTCTTGTTTTAAGCCTTTTTTGCTTCAATGCCCCTCAACAATTTACACCACTTCTTAATTTACAAACCCCCCCCATGCTATAGCACCGCTCAAGCAGTGAAGTCAGTGCGAAGTGCCTCAGGGACTCTTCACTCATTGTTTACTTCTCAGTGATCTTGTGCAGTGTGTTTGCCTTTGTTGAACACTACCAACATGAGTGACAAATAGAACTACATCCCCTAAGGCAACCCCAGTAAGAGTAGGGAAAGACAATCAGTACTCAAGTTTCATAAGGATGTAATACACTGGATTGAAAAATGGTGCAGGCATTCATATCTGCCATACTCTTCATTTGGCCAAGAGCACTGCATGTAAAATTTGTGAAAATGCCGAAAACATCTCATTCTGTATTTAATGTATGTGCATGCACATTCTTTGTAATTCGTTTCTAATTTTCATGGGCTAATAATGCATAATGTTCATGTACTTTATTACCAGCAACAGATTAATAATATAATTACATGCACACACACACACACACAAACCACACGTCAAAAGGCTGTCATTGCTGCAATTTCTCCTAACCCCTACCCATTGGATTATTTCTCATGAGAATATAATTTTTTGCTTATGCCTGTTTTCCTAGAAAAACAACTAGGACATAAATCAAAAACTAGTATATGTACAGAATACATACTTTTGACTAAATCTGGTGATCACAAAATGTGAAATAGTAACCCACAATCTTAAATGTGAATAAACTTTCACTAACAAAATACCACATTCTCACAGGAGACACAACTTCCACTCTCCAGTTCGGCCAGCATTCATCAAGAAATGCTTATTTTTCAACATACAATATGAAAACAGGATATGAGATTTCTCTTCACAACTTGTGTAAAACAACTTGATGGATCACATGAGGAATAAATGCAAATGGAATCAGGTTATAATGGATAATATTAATAAAACACAAAATATTATTAGAAACATGGCATTTGTATTTGCTTACAGCATGAAAGAAAAAACAAATAAGCTAAAAAAATGTCCAGAGCTCAGAATGATCGAGAGGAAATATTACTTTAAAATCTACGCACAGAATCAGTCACAAGTTGCATAACTCAGTATGCATGATCACAAAATTAACTGCTACAGGCACACAAACAAACAAACAAACAAACAAACAAACAAACAAACATACAAAACCTTACCATTAATCAGTTTTGCAAAATGCACGCAACAAAGTTAAACCATCACAAATACCACCATCAGCATACCTACACACAGTACCATCATTACTGTTCAGTGCCACTGATTGTGCTCTCTTTCTTGAACTTAAATGGGCCATAACTTTTTAAAGCAGAAATTCCAAAAATAACGTATGAGGTACCATGTCAATCTCACCAACACTTTTCAGGCCAGATAATAAAATATGGCTTCCATCCTAGTATAGAGTGAGATGTGCTTTATGCATGGAAATTTTGAAGTGAGAAAAGTTTCTACACAACATTAACAAGGCAATTACAACTGAAAACAAACATTTCCATGATCAAATGAATCGCATATCTCTCTAAAAACCAGAGCCACTTAATGTGAGATGGGAGGAGAGATTCCTACTATTTTGTCATTTCTTCTCAGACAAATCAGTGTGTAATAATGTGACAATGGTGCCAATAAGCAGATCATTCACACTTCTGTCTGAATTTCTGTATGGCCAAACTGACTGACTTAATCATTATGAACAACAATACTGATACTGTACAAATATTTACTACACTAGCAATAGTTACAAAATAACAAACTGAAATAAGTTTTTAATATTTTCCACTACAAAGGAATCACACTTCTGTAACCCAAGGACATTTAAACAGATATGATGTATTCAGTATGGCCTTTTTCTCCTCCCACCTTGGTGGTATAATTGCTCATGGAGTCAAAACATTTTGGGAAGTTGTTCTGTTTTCTTATTTCACAATGTAAACTGTTCTTAACATTTAAATTAGACATAATTTTGCATATGTAACACATCACACTCCACCATAATGCATTACTAGCATCTGATCCCCAACATAACAGAATAACAATATAAAGAAGAAAGTGTATTATAATGTGAAACTCTGGAACTCTCAACCAGTTGAGATATCCAGAGTTGATGGGTTACATTAATATTGTGGAGGAAAAGAGAGGATTAACAGCTGCCAGCCTGCCAACAGAAGTACACTGAGCAAAGACAGAATTCCACAGGACACAGTGAAGAAATAAAATTAAATCAGCCAAACACAAGACACCAACATATATACATAACAGTATATAACTTTATTCATAATAAGTTGACATGCACAGAGACAAATACCTGATGTTTCGGCCGTTTTCATAGGAAAGTATCTTTCATGCTACAGATAACTGGAAATACGGGGTACAATGACAATTATATTAAGAAATCTACTGCTAATACTGCAAGTGACTGTATCGCATTTTACATGTTTGGAGAGAGAAAGGATGGTCAAATATAGTTTGACTTCTCTAATTAGTGGTTACAAACAAGTCTATACCCAGTATATGGAGGGTTACACTGATATCATTCAGAAATACGACTCCATATCTAGTTCAGGAGAATGTTGCTACTACATGTTCTACTATTCTCAAAAACAATGATGGCTCACAAGCATCGTCAGGGATTCAAAATAGGAAATAACGTATCCTGTTAAACGTAAGTAAAATAAGTGTCACCTATAATCTGAATATTACAATGAAATGTAAGTAGAGCAAATCAGAACTTGGAATTAGGATACTGCTTATCCAACTTTACAGGAATGGCCCTGTATCAATGGCAAATTCTAATTCAAAGGTAAGGTCTAGCAGAATGGTACCCTGCCACACTGCACACCCTTCTGCTAGACCTAACCTCCAGATCAGACTTCACAGTAGCAAATAAACCTGTCATAATATTACCCAGTGACACTGTTGTAGAAAGAAATGAACCCACATTTGGACATGTCACAAAGATGGGCATGCGTGTGTGTTTGTAAGTACCAGTATTTAGTGTTTTATAAAACCCGTGTAGTGTGTCACTGACACATCTGAAAGTAAAGTACATTAAGAAGGGGGAGAAAAAAAAACTTGACTAAAATAAAAGTTAATCATTAATTAAGGCTCTTCCCCATTTTTGTATTATAAGAATATGTGTGCGCTACCTTGAAGAAGCGATGCATATTAAATTGCTTTCGACACTCAAACCAAGAGATACTGAAATTAAGGCACAGTGAAATAGACAGAACTCTGTGCTAGGCAACAGTTCATGTTGCCTACAGGTCACATACAAACAGCAAAGTAGTATATGCAAGTATCTAAGCCATTAAAATAGTTCGATTTTATTAATTTCTGTATTCAAGACAAATTGCCAGCCCCTAATCCTCTCCTAGGATGGTGTATTTGTCAATACTCCCGAAGACTTATTTGTAAGAATAGTGATAGAACAGCTTTCACATATAATCACAACCTTTGACATTAATGGAGATCCTCCATAGGACGACTTATCTCATTATCCATAATGACACTTATAATGTCATTAGGACATAGAAAGTCTTGGGGGGGAGGGTGGGTGGGGGAACAACTCAAATGCAATAATACGTGCTCATTAAATAATGACTATATTGGGTGTACCCTAAGTATTTTACAACTAATTAATAAACCCTACATGTATCCAGCTCACAAAATAATAGCTACCTAATAAACACACCACAATTTCCTAGTCTCCTGTTTGTTTTGAATACTTAAAAATATTCTAACATTACTGATCTCTACTTTAAATGTACATCATAAACTGACATCAAAAGTAATTGTATCATTTTGTATTTCTTCTTCATATCTTCATACTTGATGTGTTAAAACTAAACAATGCTCTGCAGGTTAGTAATTTATTCCTTCTTTTTCTTATTGTTCTTGTATATTTACCTCCTTCATTGATTTCTGAGGTGATTCACTGAACAACAATACAAAGCACGTGGTATTTCCCGTATTTCCCAGTGCACATCGTTTATAACAGAGACAGCCTGGAATTAATTTCAGTGTATGACACATTTTATTCAAGACAGCATGAATGTAAGATTCATATCACTATCATTAAAAACGAAATATGTAATATTTTATTTCATATCAGAAATGTTCAGGGCACTGAATATGAAGCTTAAGGTTCTTTAAGATGTGATATCATCTATTTTGGTATGTGGGATCCTCAAAAATGTTAGTACCTATCTATCAATACTACATGGTGTTACATCCTGGAGGACCACAATCTTACAATCTCATCTGCTATTACTGATAATCTAGGGTGGAATTATTATTTTGTATTCAGACATGACATTTAAATCAAGGATCACAAATACTTTTCTTGTTACCATATAAGTACTCAAATTTGAAACAGATTTTTAATTTCAGTGGTTAAAAAAATACAAAACATATGGTTAAAAATTAATTTCTTTTTTCACTATGACAATAAGAGTATGAACCTGGAGCTACTTGTGATTTCTACATGGCTATATAAACCTAGACAAGACTGGAAGCTGACAAATACTGATAAGTATAAATGATGAAACCAGAAGCGATGCACAATATGTAAAAATCCCTGGTGTTTGGAAGTCACTCTGCCACTGCTGGCTCATTCTTCAAGATAAATGGATGTTAAAAATAACAAATGAACCATCATTTACCATGAATTTCTTATCCATGTTAACAATCAGCCCGATGGGAGATCACAAAATGGTGGGTACTGTAAATAAAATTATCTCCAATCTGTTTCACCTAGACATACACACAGCAATGAATCTCAAGCCAGAAGTTGGTGCCTTATCAGTAAGGACACTTACATAACCCCATCCACTGAGCAGGGATGGACACAGTGGATAGAAAAGGCTGTTGTCTCATGATTTAGACTTGTCACTTTTCTTACAGTTTCCTTCTATGTGGCTTTCATTATATGATGCTACACATGCTTGGCATAAGCAGTGAACTAGTCTAGGCCAGCTCACTTTCATAATCATGTTCATAGCATCATACTTTGTGGTTACACAGACTGCAGTAAAATATTCATCTGTCTGCAGTGGAGTCAATGTCCACGCACAACTTTGTACAGTCCATTGGGTACAAGTGATGAATTTTTCGTGTATATTTTACACGACGGGTTATGTTTTTATGTACAAATATACAAAAATATTTTCATAGACTCATCATATGATACTTTCATGAATGCAGAGTTCGCATTTTGCTGGCAAAATTCCAGGCATTATCAATTACGAATTATATGCAGTACTATATTTTCAAGTAAGAAAGGTGCATGCACTTACATGTCATAAAGGAACACATGATAAAATTTGACAATAAGCATTGCTGGCGTATCCGAATTTAATATAACTTACAACATTTTACCCTTATTATATCAGTGTATATTATATCATCCCAACCTTTATTAATATTTTTCTCTTGAAGAAAAAGGGGTGTCAGTAATGTGTTCCACTGCGCACCATAAAAAAATCTTCTTGGCATGCATTAGATAATACACACACTCCTACATATTTCAGGTCTCACTGGCTCACTGTCAGGGAATGCAGAGTCGTATACAACAGTAAGACCTTATTACCATATCCAATATGCGGAAGTGTCGTAAGTTCACCAATGTGTGATCTATAGAGACAGATATGTGCAATGAAAATTACACAGTTTTTAAATTATATAAATTATGAAATATGGGTCATCACAATTATATGTATAAAAGTGGTTATAGATTACAAAAATTATAAAATTATAAGATATTGATGATTACAATTATATGTACAAAAGTGGTTATAAGCCTGTTAAAATAAGACTTCTCTTATTTTAACATGGTTATAACCACTCTAAGGCAAGTCTTATTTTTACCCAGTTTATAACCACTTTTATACATACAATTTTAATGATTAATACTTTATAATTGAAAAGTTTTATACTTTTCAGTGCACATATCCATCTCTATAAATCATACAATGATGTATTTCTGGCATTTCCACATATTGGATATGATAATAAGGTTTGACTGTTTTATACAACTGTGCACTCCCTGATGCCGAAACATGCAAGAGTTTATGTATATTAAATACTAAAATATTATTGTAATTATAATAAAGTGCGTGCATGTTGTTGGTTTACAATGTAACAATCATCTAGATATATCTGTATGTATGTTTAAGGAATTTAAAAACATACATAACCTGTATAGTAATTATGATTTTACGCAGCTATTATTTTCCAGCTCCACAGTCAACAGGCAAAACGACCTGAGAAACAGACACCTACAGAGAACTGAACATCCAAGATGGAAATGATAAATCTGCAATCAGGCATCAAGTACAATATTGTGAAATGTTAGAAATTCCTGGACAAATTTGCAAGCTATAGAAGTACACTACAGGCAACAGCATACAGTTAAATGGAACACGATAACTCTGACCCTTCTTCATATGTTATATGTTGTGTGTTGAACAAAGACGGAAGTTACCTCCCACAACATGTGGGCATATAAGGGTAGTAAAGGTATAGCTCAACTCACTTCTAACCTTTGCACTCCATGGAGATGAGCTTCATCACTGGTGGCTAAAAAAACCCCCTTTCCCACTAAATAGGAGGCTGGGTGGGCCAAGTGCCAGTCTGGACATTTGGAGAGCAGAAAAATATCTTGCCCCTGCCAGGATTTGGATGCTGGATGGTCCAGCCAGTTGCCTAGTCACTATACAAACTATGCCACCCCAACTGATAGAAGAATTGTTAATTGTTACATATATTTTTGTTGTACATTATTAGTTTTTTATATATTTTGTGGGTACATCAGACTTAAATCTCATATTTGAATCTGACATTCAGAGGACCGTGCATCGTGATATATTCTTATAATAAAAGCCACCAAGATGCACTATTTCTCAAATTTATTTTGGTAAAGTACTCTACATGTTTTGGACAGATCTGCTGACCATCATCAGGAGTCTCAACACTGTATACACAGCAACAGGTATTTGTCATGCTAGTTATGTTGACTGTCTGCTAGCAGACAGTCAACATAACTCCTGATGATGGACAGCAGATCTGTCTGAAACACCTATAGTACTTTATCAAAATAAATTTGAGAAATATTGCAGCTCGTTGACTTTTATTACAAGAATTAAATCTCGTACTTTTGAATGCTTTTCCATACATACACAAACCACAAAACCTGCTTTAAATAAAGGCTGTCAATAATCCTCTTAAAAGTGATTCTGAAGTACCGCATTACATTTAAATACAAGAAGAAAGGTAGTACTAACACACTGTGTACACAGTGACTATAATCAAACATGTTGAAATAAGGGTAAGAATGCTACAATCTTAAACAGGTCTACCGCAGATTACAGACAAAAGTATTGCATGACACAGTTCACTTATCATGACACCAGTTTCTTATAAACAACATCCTTCAATCAGTACTGCCCTATTTCCACAGTACAGCTAGTTTCTTCTATATAACAAACTTCAAGGCCAGTATTCTAAAACTATTATTACTATGGTTTGTGTTACAGGATGCCTTGTTTCACATGAACATTATCTTGCTGATAAACCATGCTAATTCCAACAACAGTTGCAATACTCGTAACAAATCAAACCATGTGATAACTGATATCACTATAAAGTTCCCCATATCCATATAGTCAGATTAGGCCTAACACATATTCCTTGTGGCTGTACACAGCAATCAGCACAACTGTCAGATGGTATCTTCATCATTCTGTAACAAGCTAGAGTTTCCTCTTGTTGTGCACAAAACTCATGAGTATAAAGAAACCATATGTGACAACAAATGTTATAAATCAGTACTAATACACAACACAATTTATTATGTTCAGTAATTATACAAGATACAATGTAATTATATGTTTTCACTAGTTAGCAATGTCTCTTGCCGTGCAAAGGAAACAGTACAAAATAAAACTTGAATGAAAAAAAATAATGCACTATACGTTTATCCACATACTGACTGTATTGGCTTTCATCACTCTTATTTGTTACATACCTCATTATTAGGCCCTGAAAATTACCTTTACTATCAAAAGGATACCAGGGCAACTACAAACTGTGTAAGTGTAGGTGGGAAGACAAAATTGATAATAATGTTCCTTTTTCCAGAATAATTCTCTCAAATGGGGTTGGATGTTGCTAGTATCATACTACCTGCAACCAAAGACTACCATAAAACAAATGAATCTAAGTGTTCAGGAATGAGAGCTGGACACTGGACACATACACACTAGTAAAGACATAAATAGCAAAACAAGTTACTGTAAAGGCTTCATGGAATGTTGAAGTAGCTACAGTGACAATGTATTGAAGTTTTCATAAGCAACCTAGGAACTAATTATGGGGGGAACAATATAACATGAACCACTAACACAAATGCTAACATAACCTACAGAAAGACCAGTCACCTGACTGACCATTAATTCTGAAGAATCATTTGTTAAGTACTGCAGGTTTCCAAAAGACTACAATGTATATAGTTTCTAAACTCTGCTTGCTATCTAAACCTATGTGAACTAAACAATTATATGCAGCAGCTGTATCTAACACACCTATTATGGGAATCACAAAAATCCACTACTCACTCTATAACCTTCCAGAAAGTCTATTAAAAATAAATAAAAGCCTAATTTCAATATACACAACTGGTGCGTTGTTGCAACAGGATAACATTTGGGTCCTTCATCAAATACATTTAGCTAAAATATGTTGTCTGCAAAATTCTTATAGTGAGAAACCTACTTGTTTGATTAATTTGACATCTTGTATTACTGAACAATGTTAATTGTTTCTAACAGCAGAGACTCTAAGATATTGTCACTTACATGTATTCGGTATACAGCTTCCAGGAGCAATTTATTTAGACACATACTAAGCTGCCAACTACACACACTGACTGATTTATCTGTTATGAGTGATATTTCTTCCTTGTATTAGTTACGTGGTGTTTCCAACAGTGGTGATATGCTTGGAACATATAACAATTTACATCTTTATGCAGCCCATGTCAGTTATATCAATAACAGAAGGTGAAAATTACTGCCATATATTAGTTGCTGAACTGAATAGGAACAAAATTATGTTATCACAAAAACAGCCTTATAATCTCACAATGTCAAAAACTGTAAGTATACACTCAAGCTGGAGCAAGCACATATTATACTGTTGTACCTCAGCAGTCAAAATGAGGGACTGGGAAATAATAATGGTGGTGGGCTACCAGCAAAGGTAAGGCACATAACTGAAACTCTTATGAAAATAAAATGCAACATTGAAATTACAGCAGAATTACTTTAAACCAGCACCCACTGGACTGGACATGTGCTGGATTATCAAATACTCTGGAATATCCAGCAGTACGTATATTGACCAAAGCTCTTAGTTGTTAGTGCTCCTATATTTGGGTTGCACAACTAATCACAGTATACCTTTTGGATATCTCCTTCATTTGCTAGTTCAGGGTCATCAGGGTGATCTTCTGCGTTTTCTGGAGTCTTTTCAGTATCTACCAGGCATGCTGAATGACCAGGAGACTGTGCATCAGGAATAGCTGAAGGAACTGAATTATGAGACCACAATGATCTTGGAAGCCATGGAAGCCAAAGCTACTGATCTTGGGACTATTTCCCTCAACTGCCAAAGTATCAGGATTTCCAGAGTATCAGCTTCCAGATTAAATGAAACCTACTGTATTTTGAAACTGGGTCTTACTTTGTACTAAAGGAAATACCTACTACACTCTTTCAGA
>Ga0123355_10014113_pt1 | contig 12466 bp, 6 predicted proteins | sample TergutEmb28metaG_3_FD_89872 | JGI IMG/M metagenome (GOLD analysis project Ga0123355, IMG submission 89872) | Embiratermes neotenicus P1 segment gut microbial communities from Petit-Saut dam, French Guiana - Emb289 P1 | ecosystem: Host-associated > Arthropoda: Insects > Digestive system > Gut ...
CTTCTCATGTAGCCCTCCCGACTTAAATTTAGTAGTAACCAATTTCATGTTTTGTTTACATGTAAAATAACCACTGCCACCGGGTAACAACCCAACTGCAGTAAATAAATATTATTATTATTAATATTATTAATTAGTCTTATGATTTTTCTATGTTGTTTCAAAAGAATTCCAAGGACAAGAATACGTCCCTATTACATGTATTCGGCAAAACTGAACTTGTAGTTACGCGGATTTCATTTCCTATTCGTGCCACATGTCCATGTTTACACTAGACTCGACTGTTTCTTTTAAAAGTTAGGTTATACGTGTAACGATTTTAGCAGTGGGAAAGCATAAATGTTTGTTTTTGTGTTCTTGACGTACATACGTGTGTCGCTGTGAGCAGTCTAATAAACATTAAAAGCGTTTCCATGGAAAGGCAACAGTGCTTCAATTCATTTCTGCACTACAAATGTCGCTGTCAGTATTACGAAACACGATTAGTTCTTTGTGCAAAGTGGCCGGTACTTCTGTCCACTTTTAATCAAATATGCAATTTCCGGACAGATTTTTTTGTAATTAAAAGTTCTCAGTATCAAGTTTCACGAAAATCAGTGCAGTTGTAGCCACGCTGTTACTTGCGGACAGACGGACGGATTGACGAACACCATGAAGATAATAGGCGCTTTTAGCGACTATTGCCCGCGCGCCTAATTATCGATAAGAAATAAAAAGAAAGCTGCTAAAGTACAGGAATGGAAATTACATTTCGCGAATTTAATTTATTCTGTTTCCATCATGTCGGATATATATATATATATATATATATTCGCAGAGTACAACCAACAAGATTCAAATTTTCTCAATTTATTTCTGTAAGACGCTCTACATGTTTCGGACGGGTTTTACTTCCATCAGCAGGAGCCAAAATTGCACATACAGCGTCAGGTATTTGTCAGACCAACACTGCTACCTGCTGCTAGCCTGGCCGGCCAGGCTAGCAGCAGGTAGCAGTGTTAGGTTAGAGCCACACTTCCGTTCTCCTGTTTTCCTACATCAACACTGGGCTCGTCTGTGAGACAGTCAGTAACGTATGTTGAAACTGTTTGGTATTATTTGGTTTTATGCTCTGTTCTACCTCAGATGCTTTTACGTTTAGTAGAGTAGGTAAAATTTAAACAGGAAGAAACTTATTTTACAAAACCCATCTCGACACTTATAACTGGTATAAAATTACAGAATGGAAGAGCAACAAAGGCTAAATAACAGTTGCAAATGCGAGTAGCAATTCTCATTCGACCAGTTTCTTCCAAGCCAATTCCAACATTTTACATTTCCGGTATTTTAGTTGAGGTTAAAAACTACGACATCTACTCACGCTATTAAAACATCTTAAATTTTAGAGCGTTTTACCTAGAGGGCCCGACTCTGTAGCTGGAAAATTAATACGACTTCGAAATTTAAAAATTATAACATACAAAATACAGAATTCCCGAATGACACATATAAAAATAATAATATTCCGGGATCTCTTCATTACACAGACTTCTGGTTGCACCATTACAAAAGAAAAGTCTGGTAATATTTTGTGACTGTTAGTCATTTTTTTGCATTACTGGACAGCCGTAGTGGGCCTAGACCTACTCTATGAGGTTCCTCGATCACACTCAGGTTTATCACACTTGGTAGAACTCTTTGGGACGTGCGATCGGCCCGTCGCAGGGACCTCTACTTGACAACACAGATCTCTCACAAGAAATAGACAGCTATGCCCCCGGTGGGATTCGAAACCGCAATCCCAACAAGCGAGCGGCCTTGGACCCACGTCTTAGACCTCGCTGCCACTGAAAATGGTGACTGCTATGACTAACTTAGTAAATTTCAATCTGGGCACTCCTCGTGATACAGACGATATTGAACTGTCAATGTTGTGGGCGCTGCGTCAGGCGGTTTCAACGCTTAAAGTAGTCGAATCTTGTAAGATGTTGGAGGGTTTCGTGCAGAATTTGGCGTACAGCCGAACACGGAATTGACAGCTGATTGCTTGCAGCACAAATTGATGTGTGTGGAATCCTCCTGAAGGCTTTTCTGTGATACGATGCACGTCTTATTCAGGTATCTGTATATTTCCTTGAGATTTTTCACATAAACGGATTCCACGTACTTCTCAACTCTTTGTCTCGAAATCGAATGCATTTTAGTGGTAAGGTTTCACGTCCATGTCCAATCCTGAAACGCTTCTGAACAACCGTCACAGATTTCCAATCAGCAAGACACCAGACCCTGGCAAACTTCTCCTGCGGCGTCGACATTGCTCTTGAACCTGCCTAGAGACTCTGCAAGGACAGCAGCTGGCAAATGAGTGTGAGTGGAGTATGGATAAAAACTTTGACTTATCCTGCGTAAAGACGCTAACGGGACGTGGGTATAGGGAACATCTTTCTCTACATGAATTTCTATTTCGGATACCTATCGTGCGGGCACCTTACATTGCACGTGTGAGAAATGCGGAGGCCTACTCCTTTTGTTTGTGCCCTTTAGTATTATCGTTAGTGTAGAAGAGGGAGCGTGAAGCTATTACGATTTAGCTTGATGAAGTTAAGCGTTGTAAAATTTAGGTATGATTCAGACAGTTATTATTAGAATGCGGATATCTAGTCATTAAGCCCAGCATGAGGCACATACGTAGTAGCTTCAAAATGTTCCCGGAAATCGCTGGTATAATTTACAGGAATTGCTGCTGTAAATAAAGAAATTTACCGACATTGACGTCCTTCGTCGCCTTGGGGTTGCGGTCAGAAGGAAACGCACCGAAAAATGGGGAACCAACAATTTGTTTCTCCTTCGAGGCAATGCTCCAGAACACCAGTCGGTTGTGGTCAAGGATTTCTGAGAACAGAACGACGTGATAACACTGGATCATCCCTCACACTCTGGTGGCCTGGTTACAGCTGATTTTTATCTGTTCCCTCGACTGAAATCAGCATTGAAGGGACGGCGCTTTTGTGACGCTACTGACGTTATTACGAATGAGACGGAAGAGCTGAAAAGGTTTTCATAAAACGTCTTCCAGGAATGTTTCCAATATATTTACAATCGCTGTCAGAAGTGTACAGTTGCACAAGGGGACTATTTTGAAGGAAATATAGCTTAAATTATTGTAATGTTTTGTATTTCTCAAAATAACGTGACTCCGGGAATATTTTGGAGCTACCATGTACAAACTTTCTTTACATCCAATAAATAGACATGCACATATTTTTTTAACATAGCCACTAAACCGTGCTGGAAGAACTGACATTGCCAGAACTACAAAACTAACGCTATCATCATCATAATTATCATCACCCTTATCACATCACCATTATCCTTACCACCACCACCGTCACCATGATCATTATCATATTCAAATTACAAAAGAATAAGAAATAATCAAGGAGTCATGCAAATTGTGTTTTTCAGTCTCTCAACAAAACGGTACCAATCTTTAGGTGCATCATCTCCGTTGTGTTTTATTTACAGTTAAATAGGGGTTCAAAACACATCTATCTTACGTTGTTATCTTTATTTAGGCCGACGACACGTTTCGGCCTTTGCACTGGGTCATCTTCAGGTCACAAGATATGTAACTGAGGAGAATGTACAGTGTGAATCGTAAATAAAATAGTGTGAACCCAGCACATGAAGAAATGATGAAATCACTGAAACGAAAGCACAATATTCATTCCAACTTGCTTCGAAACAACATCAGGAGAAAAATAAGAAATAATGAATGTATATTACAAACACACAAACAAAAGGAATTTATTAAAGTGAGCTCATACGTAAGAGTAGAGAAGAGACTCAGTGCAAGAAAGAAATTACCAAGAAAATGTGGTTTTTGCTGCTTAAAGTGTTGCGTGCTGAATCTACGAGGAAAGAGTGATTTGGTTTGTTGCCAGAAATGCAATATTTGGTAACATACAGTGTGCGTTGGTGCGAAACGGGAGGAAAAACACTTTAGAGTAGATGCTAGTGATCAGACTGGCTCATACTGAGGTACACTTTCAACCAGTTTTAAACAATACATCATTTTCTTCTAATAGTTACACTATTAAATGTTTTCACGTGAAATTAGCCGTATTCGACAAGGTATGTACGATATGTGTCAACACTGAAACGTATCTTTTCTCGCGTATTTTACGCGACAAATCATATTTTGCCGAAATTTTAGCAGCTTTTCTTTTATATTCAACGCCTTCTTCAGCCGTACCTCCAAACTGTCAAAAGTTGCACTTTTGCACATGCATTTAATGTTTCGTTTTTATTTCCTTCTTGAATACCTAAGTACACGGTTGTAGCAAAAATCGCTGATTAAAGGTAACTGCAAGTATAATGAAATATAAGTAGGTATAATGTAAGGATACTCACCCCCTTCTAGTGCCATGGTCAGGAAAGAGTAGAGCTATACCTCTACTCCCCCTACGGGCCGTACGGCCTGTACAGGGGTGCACTTTATGTATACTCTAAGGATAAAGCGGACCGTACATACAGTGCAAGTGATGTCCTGGTTGTGAAATTTGGTAAGCTAGTAGCGGAAGAAACTTGCTTGGAAATCTAGGCATAGATAGGAAGAGTATATCGATACAGACATGAGATTTTGAGATGAGGATCCGTGGGGTTTACTAGACATGTTATAACACCTCGGAGGGAGTAGGATGCCCTGAAAATGGAGGAAACAGCTTCTTCCGAAACGTCAGTAACTATTATTATAATTACTGCGATCTTCTGAAACGCGATGCAACGTACTGATATACACAGGTACCGACGTTTCGGAGAAGACAAGATACGTTTAAAATGGAGGATACAAGTTTTTTTCCCCCCCCGAAATGTAAGGAACTATTATTATTACGGTATGATGACAATATCGTAAATATTGTACAAAGGTACCAACGTTTCGGACGGACCAGCATACCCTGAATGTTGGTAACAATAGCTTCTTTAGAAACGTTAGTGCGTATATACCAACATAGATGCCCTCACATTTCTGATGAGTAATATCAATATTCACTGCCATGAGAAATTCAGATCTACCAAAATTAAAATTACTCTTATGGAAATACACTCTGAGTGTGTCGAAGCGGTTTGGACAGACTGTACTTAAGAACCAGTGAGAGTAGTTGACAAAAATGTTTACGTTAATACATGTTTTGTCTCCACAAAACTTTAAAATTTGACCTACTAGACAACTCATTTTTATCTACCGAATGAAAATTGCTGACATTGATATTCTAGGTGAGGCTATTATTGATTCAGCCTATCCCAGTAGCCGCGCGGTTTACGGCGTGGGTCTCCAACTGCTTGCTTGCTGTGATTGCGTGTTCGAATGTCACTAGGTGTATAGAAGTCTGATGTCTGTCTGTCGTGAATTATGTGTGTTGTCAGGTAGGGGTCTCTGTGACGGGTCGGTCACAGTTCAGAGCAGTCCTGCCGAGTGTGGTGTGTCTGAGTGTCATCGAAGAACCTCGCAGAAGAGGCTTAAGCCCACTAGACATGTGGAGTCAAGAAAAAAAATTATTCTTCGTTCTTTTTTATTCCCTTAATGGCGATTATTCAAACGTCTCGGTTACATAACCTCCAAGAATAAGATGAATACTAATTTGGTAAGATAAACTTGAATATCGTTGTAAATTTGAAAGCGTCATTCCACCATTCGTCTGGCAGAAATGACCGGAAGTGCGGACAGCCTCGAAACATTGCTGGTGTCCGGTTCGAGACTGTAACTCGGGACCTGCTGAGTTGGAAACAAGAGCACTAAGCACCACAGCATGTGGCATTTAGTACCAAAAGCAAACAAGACATTCGTAGTTTTTACTTTTGTTTTCAGAGAGAGACGAATGTTTCTAAAAGACGTGAAGAAAGAGTGAAGCTGGTGAGTGCTGTTGCCTTGATCAGTACGCACTGATTCACTCCCGTTGTGGTCGGGCAATACCCAGGAATGCCAGCAAACAATATCAGACCTGCGAACCTGTTCGTGTTTGTTCCACTCCAGCTGTGTTTCTTGTAACCTTCACGCACCGTATCGGATGCATTAACATTTACACTTACACATTAAAAAAAAACCATCAATTCGAGATTTTCCCAAATCTAGCTGTACACTGCACGCCTTTCAGACGTGTTATAAACCCCGTTTTCTATTGAATAGTTCTTAACAAAGGTCTTCCTATTTTCCACGCTCACTAAATCAAAACTAAAATTTAAGGGCAGTAAAATATACAAATAAAATTATCGTGTAACGAAGTGTATCATATGTCGGTAGAAGAGCGGAGAGTAACGACTGTATGGCGGTCAACAGAAACAAGACAGTTACAGGAGCATTTTCTGGGGGTAAAGAGGGCCGGTGCGTAAGGCTGACAACCTTACCACCATCCTGTGCCGTTGTCATGAAATCTGGGAACCTTAACTTCCTGGACCCCCTGGACCACTCCGTAGGCCGGGTAGGTCAGTCGGTATAGCGACTGACTAAGGGCTGGACGGTCCGGGATCGAATCCAAAAAAAAATCCCGGTGGGGACGAGATTTTCCACCCGTTCAGACCGGCCTTCGGGCCCACCCAGCCTCCTGTAAAGAGTAGAGTTATACCTCTACCCACCCTCTGGGCCACACCGGGCCTGTAACAAGATCACTTTACCTTTGCCCTTACCTGTTTCACAACTTAGACTGCATTGGGATGGATGACTACTGTATGGTGGATGGGACAACATTTGGAAGGAAGAGTTTTGTATTCTAATCGAGGTATTAGTCTTGCATCTGCCTCCAGCTAGTGAGGAAAATCACAAAATATCTCACTCAAGATTGTCTTTGTCGGTTTCGGGGTCCGAACCGCATAACTCGCTAACACAAACCAATTGCGTTAACGGCTGTACCAGCTTGTTGCTTACCACACAACTTGTTAAGCCATTAAAATGTACTTTATTTCGTAACGTCGCGGTCTGCAGTGTCAGGATCTGGCGCCAGTCGAGACAAATTTTACGCCATTATGAGTCACCCGCAGCGCCGGGGGCAAGGGTGCGCTCTTTGCGACGCGTCGCTATCCTTAAACACCGCCCCAGAGCAAGTTGCTTTGTTAACGGATATCTGCATCAAAAGAAATGAAAGTGTTTCCGGATACACTTCAGAACCAAATACTCGTTATTTAAGTAAGTTTTGGACACTTGTTTTGATGCAGATAACGCTGTGGGCTATGACATCCTGTAGTCTGATAGATATTGCAATTCGATAATGGAGGAATAAAGTTCCTTTTGAAATACCGGTACGTTATCTTACAAACTACATGAGTCACATCCCAGAAAATGGAAAATGATTCAGTCACCGACGTGAGAACAGAGCTGGCATGCCGTTGTCTGTATATAGAATACTGTACAAACCGATCAGACCGGGGATCGAAACCCGGCAATGGGAAAATATTTCTATCGTCTCCAAATGCCCATACCGGCACTTAGACCCACCCACCCGCCCACTCAATAGCTACCGCTCGTCCTTCCCGGGTGTAATGGTGACTGCACAGCTCCATCTTTCCCTGTGGCTGTTCGTGAGTGCAGCTATACCCATATTCCCTCTAAACGTCTCCATGACATGTACAGGGACAAATTTACCTCTTACCGGCGTAAGGGCCGGAAGCCTCATATTTTATTGGGATTCAGTTCAGCTTGCAATAATATGCGTTTATTTAACAAGTGAAATCGAACAGTAAGTTACCGACAAAATTAGAGGATTTTGTGGCATTAGATCTTCGTTTCTTAAGGAAACTACCATTCATTAAGGCAAAAAGCAAGCAAGTAAATAAGAAATTAAGTAAGTAAACAAGGATTCAAGTACACCATCCCCAAACCGCAGATGACCCATTTGTCAGTTTGTGTCTTTAAATTATCTTAAAACCTAAGATGAAGTCCTTAAAACAGTACCTGGAATTGCCTCTTTCCATCAAGTATCGTAGGTTACTACAGTTGACAATTGATAAGGTAGTAGAATTGATTTTGTATTGAAGGAGACACACATATATAGCCGTACGTGTAAATCGTATTATATCCGATGTGGAAATGGCGTTTGAGAGAAGGAAATTGCGACAGAAGTGTAGTAAATGGAACTAAAACGGCAAAACTCTGAAGGGACAGAGGCCGGTAGAAAATGGAATTTCAAACTGTGTAAATATTCTTAGCAACTGACCAACTTAGTGCACAAATTCTGGTTTTATAATAAGTTTATTATATTCCTCTACATGTTTCGAGCGCTGTTGTGCTCATTATCGGGAGGTAATATTGTATTATACAGCATCTGGAATCGTCACACTCTGCAGGTGGCCGACCACATGCACAGTCTGACGATACCAGATGCTGTATAATAAAATATGGCCTCCTGATAATGAGCACAACAGTGCTCGAAACATGTAGAGGAATATAATAAACTCATTAAAAAATTAAGAATTTGTGCATTAAGTTGGTCAATTGCTAAGATTATACTGAGATGCACGGTCAATAAAACATCAAAATTTGTGTAAATATTGTTTGGATGGCTTAATATTTATTGTTTTGGTTTATTTCGATGTTGTTAATAAACTGTGTAAATATCAGCTTAAGGACATTGCTGTTAGAACAAGGAATTGAGGTAAAAAACACATAATTTTACGAATTTGTATCACTCGCGGCAACAATATTTGTGTCACAGGCTATAAAAAAGAGCTGGTGGAAAAAAAAAAGATAGGCATAGCCAGAAATTCAGTTTTCACTGTTTCTGACAATTGGGTGTTACAATAAATGTGACTCAGTGTTTGGATAGAATTAATGTTCTTAGCTTTACATTTACCACTTCGTTCATTGTGATTAAAGACCGACTGTGAGGCTCACCCAGCCTCCCATGCAATGGGCACCGGGTCTCTCATTGGGGGGTAAAGCGGCCGGGGCGTGGCGTTGACCACTCACCCCATCTAGCGCCGAGATTAAAGAAAGAGTAGAGCTACACGTCTACTCACCCTTTGGACCTTCGTGGCCTGTTCTAGGGTAAACTTTACCTTTACCTTTCATTGGGATGAAATTGTTACGAACGAGACCAACACACTGTACAAGCTTTATGTCATAATTATCAATTTTACAAAACTCCAACATGTTTCCGTCCTCATCGGCTTATCATCAGGGAGTGCACAGTTATGTGAAACGTTCGTTAGACCTTATCATCATCTCCAATATGTGGAAGTGTCGGAATTTTCAATTCTTGTTTTATAGAGACTCATAAGTGCACAGTAATTGGAGTAACATATAGGTTAGGGTGTTCACAGGTTGGTCTGACTATCGTGCACGCACTGGCCTCTGTGTATCATTATACTGATGATATCACCACAGTGCCGTGTATTGGAGATGACAGCAAGCCTTGGTGATTGCATTCCCTGATGATGGACCTGTGGGACCAGAAACATGTAGAAGTTTTATAAAATGTATAATGATAACATTAGAGAGTGTTCGTTTGTGCATATTTTGTCTAATTTGTAACAATTATAACATACTTAGGTTTTTTCCACAAGCAGCTTTACAGGAAATGGATCTGTTTTCATAATCAGGCACAGCTGGCCTTGTTCAGGTGTTCACCTTAAAAGAAAGTAGTCTTGATCTCCGGAGGTCAAGTGTGTGAAGCCCTGGGTTCGACTCCGCCTCTATCACCAATGAGTAAGGTAAAGATAAAGTGATCCCATTACAGGCCCGGTGTGGCCCAGAGGGTGGGAAGAGGTATAGCTCTACTCTTCCATGACCGCGGCACTAGAAGGTGGTGAGTGGTCAGCAGCACGCCCCGGCCGCACTTTACCCACGGGAAAGATCCGATACCAACTTTACAGGAGGCTGGGTGTGCCCCAGAACCGGTCTGGACGGGCGGAAATTCTAGTCCCCACCGGGATTCGATCCCGGACCGTCCAGCCGGTAGTCAGTCGCTATACTTAGTGAGCTACCCGGTATCACCAATGAGAACCAGTGACATTTCCTTGGGGGTAAAGGCTACCGGTGCGTAAAGCTGACAACCATGCCATTTCATGTGCCGGTTGTCTCTAAATTCTGTGAGGCCTCAACTTCCTGACGCCCTCAGAGACTGTCCAGGCCTGTAGAGGGATTGCTGTACCTGAACCTTGACTGGCAAAATGTTGTAAAGATGGCTACACGCCGATGTATTTCGCGATGTGGTTTAGGGAAGTTGAATTTTGTAAGACAGACACGCACTGCTAACTGCTGTGATCAGTGCTCCAGTACGAACGTCATGAACTGCATCTAATTACTACAGCATATTCGTAAACAATAATTACGTAACACTGCCACGCTCTATACACTGCCACGCTCTATACACGGCCACGCTAGTCAGTCTATAGCCACTTCTTCAGTGTGTGCTGTGGCTACCTCTCGTTAAATATTCGTTACGTCAAAATAAATTGCAAAAACGAAATGTGCATCTGATAAATGTGGTTTATATTTCGTGTTACGTAATAGTTTTCTAGATGAATAATTCTTTTCTTCAGAGGAATAAATTTCATTTTCGGAAGATATTGAGAGATCTATGTTTAAAATCATATTCCATCTTTTAGTAAGAATAGCCACTTCTTTATTTGCCACATGGTCTGTTGGCTATCAGTTTGAGCGTCAAGTACAGTACGGGTTATTGTGGAATGATACTGTCTAAAACGAAACTCACCTAACAACTTTCAATGTAATGTACGACAACAAATATATTATAAGCTGATTCAGGAGTTCTGAGACTGTAATCTGCTTTTTGATCAACCGCTAATTTCATCAATGCCGTGCAGAAACGCTCAAGTGACGTCATTAGCACTAGGACATGCCATGGATCAGGCGTTAGTCGTCGTTATTATCTCATCGCGGAGGACCGTATTCAGTCCCAGAACAGTCCGTGTGGGATTTATGGCGGACAAAGTGGCGCTTAGGCAGACTTTTATCCGAGTACTTCGGTTTCCCTGATGCCAGTTTTATTCCGCCGAATCTCCAAGCTAATCCATTCATCCCTGACGCAATATCATCGCGTAAATTCACAGCGTCGTTTAAATAACACACTAAGATTTTTTTACTGGCTTGGCTCACAGCTCTAGGAATTTCGAAATTCAGTATAGAATTCTTGCCAAAGAAGTAGGTATATTTTGTATTGCAAATCCACTGATAAAAATTAAGTTGTCTGTGGAACAATGGAGAGGAGAAAAAATTGTAGCCACCGTTGAGTAACAAATGCTAAGGTATTGTACATTACTTGGCAAACAGAGGACAAATGGTTATGGAAGATCTCTTTGTGCGTTACAGTCAAACTCTGACATGGTGCTCCCGCCGATATAAAGCCACCCTCACTTAGCGCCCATAGAAGACTGTGCACAGAAAATCCCTATTATATATTTTTTGTGGCCCATCAACCCCACTCGGGCCTAGGCCGAGGTTACGAGATCACAATCAGACACACCAGACTCGGTAGGACTGTCCTGGAAGAGGAATCGGCCCGTCGCAGAGTCAACACACAACACTCACAAGAGACAGACTTCCACTCTCCCAGCGGGATTCGATCCTGCAATCGAAGCAAGCGATTGGTCGCAGACCTACGCCATAGACGGCGCGGCCACTTGGATCGGCCATCTATTATTTAGTATTTCAATCTACCGCCAGATTAGATATACCGCCACAAATTGCGGTGGACAGTCAGTGGCGCTATATTGGAGTTTCTCGGTGTATCTTACAGAGCTGTCTGATTGTTGCGTGGAACATACATTTTATTTCTGAAAGCGTGTCTTTTTTGTAAAAAAAAATGTATGTTATCAGCTTGATGACAGTGAAAAAAGTATGGACACAGGAACTACGGAAAATTCGTGTATATTAAACTTTTCTTGAGAAATGTAAGTCGTCGAAACTTACAGATTGTGGCTTCAGCTTCCATTCGTGACGTCGTGACGTGCAGAAAAGCACTAAAATGACAAAGAATCAAACTTAAACCACTGTGATATTTGAGAATCTGAAAGGGGTGACTGTCTCCATGTCTAGGGAGGGAAGTACCAGAAGATAGTAATATGTTTCTCCGAAACGTTCGGGCTTATCTACCAAACGGCACGGTATCACTTATTAGTTGACGCTAATCTATGACGTTATGTTTTCACTGACCCCAAGAAAGAAAGGGAACCAAGCCGATTCTGATGAGACGAACTGAATTTTATATACATGGGTCCGTGCATCGTGAATCGAATGTAATAATTTTCCAACAAGATGCGACTTATTCAGTTCATTATATTTCTGTAGGCAGCTCTACATGTTTCGGGTGTTGACACCCATCATCAGGAGCTCGTACAGCTGTAATTACAGATTCTGGTGTTGATTAACTGCAATGAGTAAAATACGCTGCTATTAATACTAATGTATAATTTAAAATTCTAGATTGGTCATATTGAATGTTACTATATTTTATATTTCATTGTACATAGTTTA
>Ga0123355_10014114_pt1 | contig 12466 bp, 10 predicted proteins | sample TergutEmb28metaG_3_FD_89872 | JGI IMG/M metagenome (GOLD analysis project Ga0123355, IMG submission 89872) | Embiratermes neotenicus P1 segment gut microbial communities from Petit-Saut dam, French Guiana - Emb289 P1 | ecosystem: Host-associated > Arthropoda: Insects > Digestive system > Gut ...
AACAATGCACTTCTTGTTGGCGTTGTAAATTTCTTGGACACGAGCCACAAAAGCGTCCATATCAAAGTCAACTTCGGGTAGGTAGATGAGGTCGGGCCCGTTGCCTTTATGGCTGGCAAGAGCAGCAGCAGCAGTGAGCCATCCGGCATTACGCCCCATGATTTCCACCACAGTAATCATGCCCGTATCGTACACACGAGCATCATGGTAAATTTCCATCAAACTGGTAGCGATATATTTCGCTGCCGATCCATAGCCGGGGCAATGGTCGGTAAGGTCGAGGTCGTTATCAATGGTTTTGGGAATACCCATAACGCGGCATTCATAACCATTTTCAAGCATATATTTGCTGATTTTATTGCATGTGTCCATGCTGTCGTTTCCGCCGTTGTAGAAGAAATAGCGGATATCGTATTTCTTGAAAATTTCAAGGATACGCTTGTAATCGGTATCGTCATCTGCGGCAGACTTCAGCTTGTAACGGCACGAGCCTAGAGCCGAGCTAGGTGTTGTGCGCATTAGAGCAAGTTCCGCAGGATCTTCTTTGCTCATATCAATGAGATTGTCGTGCAAAATTCCAAGAATTCCGTTGAGTGCACCATAAACGGCGGTAATGTTTTCATTCTCAAGTGCTGTTTTGATACAGCCGTATGCGCTTGCATTGATGACCGAAGTTGGTCCTCCGCTTTGACCGATAACGGCTGCGCCTTTTAATACTGACATATTTTTATCCATCCTTAATATTTTATATTCTCTATTTTACCACAAAATCAATATAAAATCAAGCCCCCCATTCCTTGTCAAGTCAATGAGAGGCTTGTGACTAATTGATGTCACCACTATATAAATCGCGGATCCGAAAGCAATTCTTCTATTATGTAGAACGCGCTGCAAGGGTCTACTTCACCCTCGACAAAAATCTCTGCAATTTCTAATGCTATACGTCTATCTCTGCTAATATCCTTGAGATTCACTTTCTCATGTTTGTCACCATGGGTCATGGTTATTTCGAGCGAAAAAATATCTTGAAATCCCTCGGGTTGTTCGGAGTCATTTTCATGATACAGTCTGTAGTTGAGCAACATGTCCTCAATTGGTGCAACGCTTCTGTCATAAATTTGGAGATTGGTTTGTACCGCTGTTTTCATAATCAATTTCCTTTCGTTGCAGCCCCCGCCACAACATGTTGTTTTAATGATTATAATTATACCATATATTGTGCTATTTGTAAACAATTTCTTTTCGACAAAATAACCTGTATTTCTCTGATGAATTTTGACAATTGTGGAGGTTCTATGTTGTTCATTGTCGAAATTAGCGAAAACCCTTGGAATCGTGCAAATATGAATGCAAAATATGCTTTATATCTCCTCTATTATGTACCACCAGAGGCACATACGACATGCAAAGGGAATAAAAGGCGAGAAAATACCCCTCATTTGAACACTGAGGGGATTATTAAAGCGCTATACCAAAAGTGGTATGCAAGGACAACTAAGTTGCCCTTGCATACCACTTTTCATCAGTTCGCTCGAACTCTAATCTTGGTTCCCACATGATGGACAGCTTTGGCTCCCATGCTATATCATTTGTGCAAAAATCAAGCTATACTTGCGATAAAACTGCTCATATTCCTCTGCTTCAATAGCGTCGATTATGCGTTCCATCAGCTCATTGTAAAAATAGAGATTGTGCAGCACACACAAACGGCCTCCCAGCAATTCATGTGCGCGGAAAAGATGACGAATATACGCTCGGCTGTACTTTCGGCACACAGGACAGGCGCAATTTTCGTCGATTGGTCGTCCGTCTGTCTTGTATTTCTCATTTTGTAGATTCATACGCCCATTCCACGAAAAAATACTTCCGTGGCGCGCGTTACGTGACGGCATTACACAGTCGAACATGTCAATTCCTCGGCGGACTGCTTCGAGAATGTTATTCGGCGTGCCTACTCCCATCAAATAACGCGGTTTGTCACTTGGCATTTCGGGTACGACCGTGTCGAGCACATCGTACATCGCCTCGGCACTCTCGCCGACGGCGAGTCCGCCGATAGCGTATCCGGGCAGGTCAAACTCGGAGATACGATGCATATTTTCGATTCGCAAATCACGATGTACTCCGCCCTGATTTATCCCAAACAGCACTTGACTTGGATTGATTGTTCCCTCGGCAGCATTGAGTTTATCAAGCTCTTTCACGCATCGTTCCAACCAACGCACGGTCATGGCGCATGACCGCTCGACATATCCGCGGTCAACATCAGCAGGTATGCACTCATCGAACGCCATGGCAATTGTGGAGGCGAGATTCGATTGAATCTGCATACTCTCTTCTGGTCCCATGAAGATTCGCGCTCCGTCGAGGTGCGAGGAGAAGTAAACACCCTCTTCTTTGATTTTGCGCAACTTCGCGAGCGAAAAGACTTGAAAACCGCCGCTGTCCGTCAAAATAGGTCCGCTCCATCCGCAGAATTTGTGCAGTCCGCCTAGATCGCGAATAATCTCGTCGCCGGGGCGAATGTGGAGGTGATATGTGTTTGACAGCTCGATTTTGCACTTGATTTGCATCAAGTCATCCATCGCCACCCCGCCTTTGACCGTGGCAGATGTGCCAACGTTCATGAAAACAGGAGTCTTGACCGTGCCATGCACGGTCTCAAGCAATCCGACGCGAGCATTTCCGTCTTGTTTTTGTAATATGAACATATTCAACTCCTCTTAAAATTATTATCCAGCCGCCCTTTACTAAGTTCCATCACCACAGGTCGCCCGTGCGGACAATAGCGCACCGCATCGTTGGATAACACTCGCTCTGCCACGTACAGCAAGTGCGCGCGCTCATCTCTTCTTCCGCCTTTTAGTGCCGCTTTACACGCACTTTGAAATAGCGCATGCTCGTATTTGTCATCTCGCATCAACGCCTCAAGTTCGCCTGAAACCAGCTGCTCCACGATGTCCGTGAATACTGCTTCCGCTTCGGATGGCGTCAAGTGCGCGGGAATTTCGAGCAGCATGACTTCATCATCTCCTACTTCGTATCCAAATCCGCAGCTCAGCAACTCCGCTGAAAACTCCTGCACCGCTGCCAGTTCGAGAGTGGACATGTTGCGTTTGAGCGGCAGAGCGAGCAGTTGGCTGTATCGCTTTGACTGACTCATGTTGCTCTTCATTTGCTCGAAAATTATCCGCTCGTGTGCTGCATGCTTGTCAATCATCAACAGTCGTTCGTCTTGCTGAACGATTATGTATGTATCAAACGCCACACCGAGCAGAGTGAAGTTTACTGTATTTTCGCCTGCGCTTACAACATTTTCGACGTGTGTCTCTTCTACTTGTTTCAGTGCAGGAACAGGTTTTGAAATCTCAGCAATTTGCTCTGATGCGACTGCTTTTTCTACTGATGGTACAGTAACTTCTTCAACGACTTTTGGCTCCTCGATTATCGGTTCACTCACGACAGATTTAGATGCTTGCGCCAGCACTTCCGGGGCGAACTCGTCTGCAAACATGAATGGCGGGTCGTCGTGCGGCTGTGCCGCTGCTCCGGATTTCGGAATAGGGGCAGCCAATTCGATTTGCTCGTGTGTCGGCAGTAGCGTATTGTACTCCACAACGCCTGCATCAGGTACTTCGCCACGCACAATCATAATTGACGGCACAGCAGTATCGCTTGCTAATGTATTGGTAACTGCGCAATAAACTGCATCGAAAATCGCTCGGTCGTTCGAAAATTTCACCTCCAACTTGGTCGGATGAACATTGACATCGACGAATGCGGGATGAATGTTGATAAATAGTACGCAAGTCGGGAACTTGTCGCTACCGATGTATGTGTGAAAGGCATTTTCTAATGCAGCGGCAGCCGTGCGATTCTTGATATATCGCCCATTGATGAAGAAAATCTGTCCGCTTCGATTACTTTTGGTCATATCGGGTCGCCCGATGAATCCGGTTACGCCAATGCTGTCGGTCATATTATTAACTTCAATTAAACGTTTGGCAAATTCTCGCCCCAGTACAGAAAAAATGGCATTCATCAGCTTGCCGTCGCCTGAAGTTTGGAATTTTTGCTTGTTGTCGCTGATTAAATTGATGGAAATTTCGGGGTGCGAAAGTGCGATTTTCTCCACGATGTCATAAATCGCTGCCGCTTCGCTGGTATCTTTGCGCAGAAACTTGCGTCGGGCAGGCACATTCGCGAAAAGTTCTTCGACTATCACTGTCGTGCCTCGACGACCGCCAAAATCTGCAGCGACAATTTCGCCTCCGCAGTCGCAAGCGATAAGTGTTCCTTCTTTGTCACGCTCGCGCTTGGTCATGATGCGCATTTTGGACACAGACGCAATCGCCGCCAAAGCCTCGCCGCGAAATCCTAGCGTGCCGATGGCATTGAGGTCGCTGATTTTGCTGATTTTGCTCGTTGCATGGCGCATGATGCACATTTTGGCATCATCACGAGTCATGCCGCTACCATTATCACTTACGCGGATGAGGCTCACGCCTCCGTTCTTAATTTCAACTGTAATCTCAGTTGCGTGAGCATCAATGGCATTTTCAAGGAGTTCTTTGACAACGGAAGCAGGTCGTTCGACAACTTCGCCGGCTGCAATAAGGTTGGCTATGTGGTTGTCGAGTAGCTTGATTTTCACGTTTCTCTGTCACTCCTTTCAATGATCTCTATAAGGTCAAGGACATAGTTCTACTGCGCTTCCAGTTCTTCTAGGACATTACGCGCTCGGCTGATGACACTACTCGGCAATCCGACCAGCTTTGCCACTTCGATGCCATAACTACCATCGGCACTGCCCGGTTCCACTTTGTGCAGAAATACCACTGTATCATCTTGCTTTTTTGCTGCCGTATGATAGTTCTTCACCCCAATGAGTTCCTGCTCAAGTGCAGTCAGCTCATGATAGTGAGTAGCGAACATGGTTTTCGCTCCGACTTCGGTCACCGTGTGCTCTGCCACGGCCCGTGCAATACTCATTCCGTCATATGTAGACGTGCCACGTCCGATTTCATCGTAAATTATAAGGCTATCCTTGGTCGCCGAGCGCAGAATATGCGCCACTTCATTCATTTCCATCATGAACGTGGACTGCCCAGAGGCAAGGTCGTCCGCTGCGCCGATTCGAGTGAACAGTTTGTCGATGATGCAGATATGTGCTGAATCCGCGGGAACAAACGACCCCACTTGTGCCATCACACAAATGAGCGCTACTTGCCGCATATATGTAGACTTCCCTGCCATGTTTGGTCCGGTGATGAGCATAAATCTCTGCTTTTCCGTGTCCAATTTAGTGTCATTCGGAACGAACTGGCTCTCACGTGCAAATCTCTCGACCACAGCATGACGCCCGCTCTTGATGCTGAGACTGCCATCTTCTGATATAGTCGGTCTGATATATTTATGCTTTGCTGCGACAATAGCAAGGCTGTTGTACATGTCCAACGTTGCGATATGCTGCGCCAAATCTTGTAATTTGCCTCGCTGAAGAGTGACAATCTCACACAATGAGGCAAAAATTTCTCCCTCAAGAGCATTTAACTTGTCCCCTGCGCGCAAAATGGTATCCTCAAGCTCCTTGAGTTTGGGCGTGATATATCGCTCGGCGTTAGCAAGAGTTTGTTTTCGTATGTAATGCTCTGGCGCAAGATGCACTCCGGATTTTGTGATTTCGATGTAGTAGCCAAATACACGGTTGAAGCCGATTTTGAGATTTTTGATGCCCGTACGCTCACGCTCAGCAGCTTCAAGTTGGCTTATGGTATCACCGGAGTTTTTAATAATCGAGCGCAAAGTGTCCACATTGCTGTCATATCCATCACGCACCATGCCACCCTCTCGAGTTGAGTGCGGCGGTGTGTCCACAATCGCCGACATCAGGGTTTCGCGCAGTTCCGCCAGCGTATCCGCCGACATGACTTTGACAAGTTCGTCCGACTTCACTCCCTCGAGTATGGATATCAGCTTTGCCGACGCTTCCAAAGTAGTGGCGATTGCATGCAAATCACGTGCGTTTGCACTGCCATACACCACTTTTGTGAGCAGGCGTTCAACATCCAAAATCCGCGACAGTTGCTCGCGCAAGTCTTCACGCAGCATGAAATCCCCGTGCAGTTCCTGCACCGCGTCCAAGCGAGCGTTTATGGTTTCGATACTCTTGAGTGGTGAAGTCACGCACCGCTTGAGCAAGCGAGCTCCCATTGCTGTACAAGTCTCATCCAAAACCCATAGCAGACTGCTGCGGCGTGCTCCGTCGCGCATGTTCTCGGTCAATTCCAAACTGCGACGTGTGGTCATATCCATTTCGAGGTGACTGCTGTATGTATAGATGGTCAAATCCTTGATATTCAGCTGCTTTTCCATCAGCGTCACAGCCAAATATGATAGTAACGCTCCCGCGGCAGTATATGCTCCCGTGTAGCTCTCAAGTGGATACAATTTTGCCGCTTCGGGAAGATTAGCAGTCACTTTCTTATACGCATCTTCGCCAAAATATCCGATGATTGGCGGCGATACTAATGCGCGCAGCTTTTCTTTCACGAATCCCGCGATGGGACTGGATTCGATGGCGATGTTGGAGATGATCTCACTCGGCTGATACGCAGCTAGTTGAGCCATCGTGTGCTGCCACATGTTGTCACCCGTGGCTGTAGTCGCCTGCATTGCCCCGGTGGAAATGTCGGCAAAACACAGGCTGATTTCACCGTCTTGGATATAGATAGAGCAGATATAGTTATTGTTGCTCTCATCAAGTTGAGCATTGTCTGTCACCGTACCGGGAGTGATGATGCGCACCACGTCGCGTCGGACCAGCGACACTCCCGGACCGGCAGGCTCCATTTGTTCGCACATTGCAACTCTGTAGCCCTTTTTAATCAAGCGAGCGATGTAACCATCAGCGCTATGATACGGCACTCCACACATGGGTGCACGCTCAGATTCGCCGCAATCCCGTCCCGTCAGAGCCAATTCCAGTTCACGAGATGCAGTTATGGCATCGTCGTAAAACATCTCGTAAAAATCACCCAATCGGAAGAAGACTATTGCATCCTCATGTGCTGACTTGATTTTTTTGTATTGCTGCATCATGGGTGAAAGCGGCATGGTAGTGTGTCCTTTTTAGTGGTTAGTGGTCAGTGATTAGTGGTTAGAAGTATATCTTATAAGGAAAGTTAATTCCCCTCCTGGGAGGGGTGGCGGCGCAGCTAACGGGGTGGTTTATAATTAAATGTTTTCGCAGGCGGATTCACTCCGCCGCAGAAAACAAACCCGTATGGTTTCCACACGAAAACGTCAGTTTTCGTGTGAGTCTACCCGCACCCACCACAGCTGCCGCAACCACTGCCACAGCCGCCACCCTTACCTGTTACAGTGGCAGTAATACCTGCGTATACATCTTGCAAATATTTATTCATTTCGCCGTGCGTATTTTCGAGCGCAGTATACGCAGTTGAGGCAGTAATTTGCTTGTAAATAACATCAATACGAGAATTGATGGCTTCAACTGCTTTTTCGTCACGCTCTTCTTTTTTGTATTCGGTTGCAATCAAACGGCGTTGAGTGCGCAACTCCGCCATCAATTCGAGCAATGCTTCATCGCTTTCATATACTTCGCGTGCAGTGACATGTGCCACAACTGCAGGTGCTGATTTTAGCTCTTCTGCCAATAATTCGGTTAAGTTTTTGATGTTTTCCATGGTTTTCTCCAGTTATTTATATTTGTAATTCTCCACTTAAAGAATAGACACCGGAACGTTGTATTTTGATGCTTACTGTCTGCCCAACCAAACCCGTCGAGCCATTGAAATGCACGATGCGTCCGTTGTCCATACGCGCGCTCATTTTACCGCGTTTGTCCTGTCCTTCGACCAATGCACGTACGACTTGTCCGATATATTTACGGTTTATTTCGGTCGAGATTTCTTTCTGAGTATCAAGCAAGCGCGAGAATCGTGCACTTTTAACCTCGCGGCTGATTTGGTTATCCATCGCCGCCGCGGGCGTACCTTTGCGCTTGGAGTAAATGAACGAAAACAAGCTGTCGAACTGCACTCGTCGCAGCATGTCCAGCGTTTGCTCAAAGTCGCCTTCCGTCTCGCCGGGGAATCCGACGATGATGTCCGTCGTCAGCACAATTTCGGGCATGACACGGCGCGCATATTCAACGAGAGCGAGGAATTCTTCCCTTGTGTGCTTGCGATTCATCGCAGCCAACACGCTGTCACTTCCCGCTTGCAGCGGCAAGTGTAATGCCTTCGCCGCACGGGGCGAGTTCGCCATTATGTCGAATAACTTGGTCGTTGCATCCCGCGGATTGCTGGTCATAAATCGCACAACAAAGTCACCCTCAATCGCACATACTGCCTCAAGCAAGTCGGCAAAATCCGTCGTGCCGCATTTGTAAGAGTTGACATTCTGCCCCAGCAGCGTGATCTCGCGGTATCCTTGGACAACGAGGTCACGCACTTCGGTCAGAATCGAGTCTTTCGTGCGGCTGCGCTCGCGTCCGCGAACATATGGAACGATGCAAAACGTGCAGAAATTGTTGCATCCATGCATGACATTGACCCACGCTTGCTTGCTGTTTTCGCGCAGCGTGGGCAGCTCGCTGTCGCTGCTATCCTCGCCGATTCCGGTCACAAATTGCCGCTTTTTCGTGCTCAAGCGATTGAAAATAATCTCGGGCAGGCGGTGCAGCATTCCCGTCCCGAATGTAAAATCCACATACGGATGTCGATTCTTCACATCCTCCACGCGGTGCTGTTGCACCATCATACAGCCGAATATGCCAATGAGCAACCCCGGACGTTCTTCCTTGAGAATCTTGTAGCTCCCTGCGATGGACAACGCACGAAGTTCAGCGTGTTCACGCACGGCACATGTGTTCATCAGTATTAAATCAGCATCCTCGGCGATATCAGTCATAGTATACCCAAGCATGACCGCAATACCCGCCAATCGTTCGCTATCAGCCACATTTTGCTGACATCCGAACGTGCGGATGAATGCCTTTTTATCCGAGCCAATCAACGCTGCGACTTGTTTTATGTGATTGTCGAATGTCGTCAAAGCCATGCACGCCTCCGTGTGAAAATATCGTAATATTGTATCATATTTTTGTGAATTTTGCAAGCGCAAAATCATTATAACATTTTGCTGCCTGCAACAAAAACAACCTCCGAAGTCTCGGAGGCTGTAATCATTTCAAATTAGTCTGCAGTATACGGCAAAAGAGCCATATGGCGCGCAGTTTTAATCGCCGTAGTGATGGCACGTTGGTGCATGGCGCAAGCTCCGCTCACGCGACGAGGCAAGATTTTCCCGCGGTCGGACGTGAACTTCTTGAGTTTAAGTGCCGCTTTGTAGTCGATTTTCTCGTTCTTATCTACGCAGTAAATGCACACCTTTTTGCGCTTGCCCTTTTGGAACGGGGGGCGTTGCTGTCTCTGCGGACGCTCGCCTTCAGCCGCAGGAGCAGCTGCTGCAGGGGCAGCATTTTCTTCAACAACCGGAGCAGTTTTTACTTCGGGTGTATTTGTTTCATTATATAACATGGTTTATCTCCTTAGTTTTGATTTGATGACTATAAAATATTGATAGCACATCATTGCTTCGCTCGATTTTTCCGCGTTAGCGGTTTAATCAACGCAAAGCGGTGGAAAATATAAGGTTTTCGTAGGCGGATTCATTCCGTCGCAGAAAACCAACAAACGACTTCCGTTTGAAAGCGAAGTTTTCAAACGATTCTTAAAACGGCAGGTCATCGTCGTTGATGAGCTCTTCAAATTTACTCGATTCCTCGGCAGAAGAAGAGAAACTTTGCGACGCATAGGCATCGTCGTAGGGATTGTAGGCAGCGGCGGCATTTCCGCCGGGAGCACCACGGCTTTCGGCGATGCTGTCAACGAAACTAGCTTCTTCGACGACCACTTCGGTGCTGTAGCGCTTCTGATTTTGCGCATCAGTCCATGTACGTGTTTGAATACTTCCGACCACGCAAATTGAGCTGCCTTTTCGGAAAAATTTCGTGATGAATTCAGCAGTATTGCGCCACGCCACGCACGTGATAAAGTCAGCAGCACGCTCGGTGCCTGCTTTTGATGCCTTGCGATTGACGGCAACAGTAAATGTCGTGACAGAAATACCGGTAGTCGTTTGTTTGAGTTCCGGGTCGGAAGTCAAGCGACCGCCGACGATTGCTTTGTTAAAATTAAAGTTGGCCATTTTTCTTTCCTCTCACGCATTAAGCTTCGCGGCGTGTGACGATGAATCGCATGATTTTCTCGTCAATGCCGAAAAGTCTGCGTAATTCAGCGGGAAATTCGGGCGGAGCAGTAAAATTAACGAGAGTGTAATAGCCCTCCCATTTGTAGTCGATTGGGTACGCCAAGCGACGCTTGCCCCACTCGTCTACACTGTCAACAGTTGCGTTTGCAGCGATAACATCGGTAAACTTTGCTACTGTTTCTTTGGCGATTTCCTCGCCATCCTTTACGTCGACCACGAACAGGGTCTCGTACATGTTATTTTTGTTTTCCATTTTATATCCTCCTTATGGACATTAGACCGCGGCGGTGCACCGAGGTAAGGAGTAGAACGATAGTGCAAGTGAATATTCTCGCACGTTCCTACTTAACCTGGGTATTATATCATATTTTTCGCATTTGTCAAGGGTTTTGGCGAAAAAAGTGGTGAAAATGATGTGAAGTGACGTTGCAGATGGATTTTTTGCTAGTTTTATGGTATGATTGATGTATTGAAACAAGATGCTGGTGGAAATCTTCGCATCTTCAACTCAAACGAGGGATTCGTCATTGCAAAGCCGCGTTCTTCGGCGTGCAATCCAGATAATGAGGTAGGAGTTGCTCATGGATGCCGACAAAATGATAATTTTCATACTCGTAATAGGCAAAGAACTCCAAACCCTTCGTCTGGATTGCACGGCTTCGCCTTTGCAATGACGTTCGGTGGGGTTTGGGTGCAAGACAGAGATTCCGCTATATCTCGAAAACCTTGCCTATTGCAGGTTTGGACAGCTTGCGTCGCCTCATGAAACAATCCTCAAAAGTCTTCAGGCGGAAGTGAATTCCGCTCACAGACTTTTTCGTCATTCTCGGCGACTCCAGCCTTGGCTCCCGCTGTGATAGACGGCTTGCTGGCTGTTGCAAGCGTCTTGCGATAAAGTGTCGCTCCAGTCACGGCGAAGCCGCGCCTTCTCGCCACTTTATCGCAAGTGCAACTAGCCCTCCAGCCTTGGCTCCCGCATACCAACAAAAACACAATTCCCGACACTTGTATTACGAAGCGCTTCATTCCTTTCGCTGCGAAAGCAGTATAATCAACGCACAGCGTTGAAAATTCGAGGTTTTCGTAGGCGGATTTACTCCGTCGCAGAAAACCAACAAAATGAATTCCACTTGAAAACGCAGTTTTCAAGTGAGTTAACGGATGGTGAGAAAAATCGAGTTCAGCAACGAAATGGCAACTCAATACGCGAAAAAGATATTCGGATTTGCTTACTCAAAGACGAACAACACGCACCAAGCCGAGGAACTGGCGCAGGAGATTCTCTGTGCGCTGGTGCATTCCTTGCGCAGACAAAGCGACATCGTGGATATGGACGGATTTGTCTATACGGTTTCCAATAACACATGGCACAACTTTTTGCGCAAGAACAAACGGCACTGGAATAACTTCGACGTGGACGCTTTTCATGATTTGCAAAGCGAGCAGGACGTCGAAGCAGAAGTGGCGGACGCTTTGCTTATCGAAAAGTTGCGAGCCGAAGTTGTGTATTTGACCACTTTGCACCGCAAAATCACGATTATGTTTTATTATGACAATAGAATCAGCGCAGAAATTGCCTCAGAGCTTGACATTCCTCACTCTACTATCCGTTGGCATCTAACCGAAATCAAGAAAAAAATGAAAGCAGGAATTGAGATGAGCAACAACACTTTTTACGAGCCAAGACGTCTTTGGTGCGGGCATGATGGTTGGACACATAATGACAATATGCGTGGAATAGGGCGCAACCCTCTTGTGGACAACATCGTTTTGGTTTGCTATGGCAAGGAGCTGACCATCGAGGAGATAGCCAGAACGCTACAAGTTGCAGCGGCGTATATCGAGCCGCTTGTCAAGGAATTGGTGTACATGGACTATATGCTGGTGAAGAACAAAAACAAGTATACGACGAACTTTTTCATTCAAACGGAAAACTTTCGATTGTCCGAAGCCAAATACAAGCTACATAATATAAAGCCATTTGCAGAGAAGATAATCGGTGCATTTAGAAAGTATCAAGATGAACTAAAATCCATAGGATTCATCGGAAGTGATCTTGATATAGATTTTCTATTGTGGGCGTTCATTCCTATGGCTTTGCAAGACTTATATTATGAGTCGCTTAATCATGTCTTGAAAAAGAACAACGCTTCGGTAAATAGACCAA
>Ga0123355_10014116_pt1 | contig 12465 bp, 14 predicted proteins | sample TergutEmb28metaG_3_FD_89872 | JGI IMG/M metagenome (GOLD analysis project Ga0123355, IMG submission 89872) | Embiratermes neotenicus P1 segment gut microbial communities from Petit-Saut dam, French Guiana - Emb289 P1 | ecosystem: Host-associated > Arthropoda: Insects > Digestive system > Gut ...
CGGCACACGAAGTCCGACATGCCTTTCGGGTTTTTCCGTTGCCCGCCAACCATCGGCACACGAAGTCCGACATGAGTTTCGGATTGATAAAGGTGTTAGCCCACCTGTAAATAGCGTATGCAAGTCGCGTTGATTTGATACAACCGCAGTTTATCACGCAGGATTTTTCTGGTCAACAATTTTCGTTTATTTATCAGCTATTTGTTAACACAATACAGGCATAGTCCCGTGCATGGCGTGATAAAAATTCATAATCTATGCCAATTTTGATAATTTACTGAATCACAAGTATAATAATCACAATTCAGCAATTGGCGGTGATAGTATGTTCATTGGACGTGATGCGGAACTAACTGCACTAGAAAAAGCGTATTCCCGCGATAAATTCCAAATGGTTGTCATGTACGGGCGTAGGCGCGTGGGTAAGACTACGCTTATATGCGAGTTCATCAAAAATAAACCAGCCATTCTATTCTCCGCAAAAGAAATAAGCGAAAAGATGAATTTGCAAAACTTCTCTGAGGCATTGTACCGTTTCTTTGGCTTGCTTACTTCCGCCGGAGCCTTCACTGGATGGGATGCTGCATTCGATTTCATTGCAGAACAAGCCGTCACAAAAAGATTTATTTTAGCTATCGATGAGTTCCCATATGCGGCAAATGCATCGCCCTCCCTCACATCAATAATGCAGCACATTATTGACCATAAACTAAGGCATACTGGGCTTTTTTTGCTACTATGCGGTAGCCAAATTGGTTTCATGGAAAGTGAAGTGTTGGGCTACAAGAGTCCGCTTTTTGGGCGGCGCACAGCGCAAATTGAGCTTGGCGGGCTGTGTTTTATGATGCCGCAAAAATGCTGCCAGATACAACCGCCGTGGACAAGATAAAATACTATGCAACTTTTGGCGGTACACCCCATTACCTTGCGATGGTTGATACACGCATGAGCTTTGAGGAGAATGTCAAGGAGTTGTATTTCGACCCGCAGGGCTATCTTTTTTCAGAGCCGACAATGCTCTTGAAGCAGGAGTTACGCGAGCCAACGGTTTATAACTCTATCCTGACGGCTATTGCAACAGGCAGCGGCCGCCTAAATGAAATATCAACAAAAATTGGCGAGAACACATCCAAAACGATAAAGTATATCAAAACGCTAATGGGCTTAAAATTAGTCCACCGCGTCTATCCCTTCGGTGATAACCCGGAGCGTAGCCGCAAGTGCATATATCAGTTGTCGGACAACTGCTTTCGCTTTTGGTACCGTTATGTGTTCCCGCATATGCAGGCTGTGGAAACAGGTACAAGTGCACAGTTGGCAGATGCTCTTGTATTCCCTGATATGTCGGCATTTGTAGGCAAGCCCGCCTTTAAAGAAATATGCAAGCAATACATTATCCGTAGGAACAAGTTGGGCGAGCTGCCTTTCCTTGCACTGGCATATGGGACATGGTGGGGGCAGGATGCTAAAGCCCGAACACAGGCAGATATAGATATTGTAGCCGCCAACTCTCAGGAATAGTCCGCACTGCTATGTGAATGCAAATGGACAAATGCACCGCCTGGGGAAGCGGAACTTTGTATTTTGCATGAGAAAAGCCGCCTATTGCCCGGCTATGAAAATTATTATTACACGATATTCACAAAAACTACGACTACAAAAACGGTTGGTGGCATAACGAACGTTACCGTAGATGATTTGTTTGAGTAGTTGGCGTCAACATTAATAGCGATTGATGTGGTGTATGAAATTTGGTTTATTTATATTTAGAGGAAACTCATATTAAAATAACGTGAGTCACCTTTTGCTATCGGCATGAACCAGCAAACCTGCAAGTTTATACATCCCATTTATTCGGTATCAATTCCATTTCCAGTTACAGCAATGAGTGGTTTGCTAGAATTTATTTCACCGAAACTCCAATTTTCACTGTATCCAGAACCATCGGCGAACAACTCCAACACAAAACTATTTTCAAACTCGATAGTCAAATCACCGAATTTGTTTGCTTTCACGCTTTTGACAATATAATTGCTAAAATCCCCATTAAAATGCTTTGCAACTATCCTATCAAAGTAGTTGTTACCATAAACATGCCATTCAAAGGTATCCCAAACAAAATCAGGCCTATTTGCTATTTCATCATTTGGGAGGAACATATCGCTTTTTGCAAAAACTATGTCATCGCCACAAGTGAATCGCGAACTGCACAAAGACTCTAGTACATGCTTGCCCTCCATGCGTTTTGTGGGGATTCCTCTTCCGTTCTTGTCTCGAACGGGTCGCCGATCTTCACCAAGTTTAATTGTATCAATTTCTATAAGCTCACCAAAGTTAGCAGCTAAGTTTGGGCCAATCCTTTCTAATGAATGCATTGGTTGCCCAATCAAAACAGACAAAGTTTCTTCAATGTATAAAATCTCTCTCTTTGTCATTGTAATGTTACTCCTCTCTTAATCCAAACAAGTCTCTTGCGACTTCCATAATCTCACGGAAGCCAAATCCTTCACCACTAATGGCGCGATGTAGTTTATTTGCTTCGTCCTTACTAAGACCTAGCTCGCGGACTACATCATTGAACTGTGCATTTTGTCTAATATTATTCATAGGTGTATTTCCCTGTTGCCTTCTGCCTAAGCGTCTCCCGCCTCTAAATCCGCCACTGCCTCCTCCGCCACCCCCACCGAAGAAGTGTAGAAATAATGGCATAAGTACATCCATTATTGCACCCCCTTCCTTACAGTCAAGGTGTAATTTTCAATCGGGATAATCTCTATGCCTTGGTTTCTGTATGAAGCGAAGATATCGTCAGGAGTATAACTGTAATTGATGATAGTGTCTGGTTTTAAAGTATCTACCATCTTAGCCAAGCCCTTGGTGAAATAGTGGCGGTCCAGTTTTTTCTGGATACAGCCGTTTGTACTTATCGCGACTGTCCCGCCTCGCTCAATTCCCTCAAAAGCAAATGGATATGTGCGCTCATCTCCCCATCGTATATTGGGAATGATGTTTACCCCATTGTTTTGGAGCCAGTATGCGATTGCCCTATTGCGATATGTATTCCATATTTGCATCGCAAGTGGTAATGACCTATAAAGGCTATAATCAGGTGTAATGACTCCTGCAAACCGCTTTAATAGATTTAGGTATTGTTTGGGATTATTTACTGGGGTTGTTTGTATAAATTTACGGGCTTCGAATACGCACATAGTTTAACGAATGTCAGCTCTTATTGCCTAGCACCCACTAAAATAACATGCGTTGCGCTATAATTGTTACAGTAAACTGCTACATAGATAAAAGACAAACCTCTAGTAAACACCGTGGGTTGGATAGATATGAATAAAACATCAATGAAACATTGACATTAAAACAATGAATTGATTATTGAAAACACTTGGTTGAATAAATATAATAAAATCACACCGGTGAATAAAAAACATGGAGTGATAGTGTGGAAGATTACGAAGTAAGCTTCCACTGCCAGCGTTGTGCTGAAGCCTTAGAATGGAGATTTATATGAACATCAAAATCGGCGCAAAAATAAAAGCCTTGCGCAAACGCGATGACATTACACAAGAGCGGCTTGCAGACATTCTTGGAGTGACAAATCAGGCAATTTCACGATGGGAAAGCGAAAGTGGCTACCCCGATATTGAGTATATTACACCCATCGCCAATTTTTTCAATGTCACGATTGACCATCTTTTCAACCACGATATAGCAGAAAAGCGGCGAAAAATTGAGGATTATAATGCACAATATATGGAACTAGAACGCGACAGAACGCATGGGGAGGAAAAAAAGATTGACCTGATGAGGCGGGCATTGGCGGAATTTCCTGCGGATGAAAAACTGTTAGTCAATTTGGCGAGTGCGTTGTATTGGAAGTGGTACAATGCAGCACATCAACGGCTGAAGGAGAAAGGAGAAAATTATTTAGTTTTTGAAATATTTAAGACCGATGAATCTTGGGAAGAACCAGTAAAAATTATGGAGGAATTGTTGGCTTCTTCTACCAACGACATCATCCGCGCCCGATGCCGCGAATTGTTATCATATGTTTATGGCTGCATCGGCGAAAATGAAAAACATCGAGCTATCGCCGAGCAATGCGGCTCTGTGTTACACGCTAAGGAAACCATTCTTGCCGCCTCACTGCTGGGAGATGACGGCACGAAATGCAAACAGGAATTGTTGTTGGCGTTACTCCATATCTTGGCTAACACAATGCAATTCATGACCGACCCCAAAGATTTGGAAACGAACATTGAAGCGAACTTGACCATCATCAATTTATTCAAAGTCATTTTTCGCGGCGATTACGGCGGTCATACCGGCCGCATGGCGCTGTTGTACAGTTGTTACGCGCAAGCCCTGCGCGAAACCAAACCCGACGAAGCAGTAAACGCTTTTTCGCAAGCCCTCACTTATGCAAAGGCACATGATGAATCTTTCGATGTTGAAATAAGCGAAAAAGCGTACACATCGCCTTATTTAAACCGCCTGACATACAACCAGAAAGATTTTATACGCGGCGAAGTAGTGCTCTTGTTAGATGAAATGAAGCAAAAAAGCAACCAACACCTACGGGAAATTTCTAAATTTGTTGCGCTGGTGGAAGAAGCGGAGGCTTGGGTAAAAGAAAAGGGATAGTATAAAATCTCTAACTATAGTATAAAAGCGCAAAACCCCTGTAAGCATAGCGAATTAAATGAGAAACAGTCCAGCCAAGCCAAAAATAGCGAACGCTTCAACGCTTTTCCCTTCGGGCAACGGGCGACAGGCTGGACTGATTTCGAATTAGCTCACTTTATCATGCCTTAGATAACCCCAAGCCCAACAGGTTTTGATGATTGGGCCAAAAGCGATCCAAGCGCTTCCCACCTGACGGCACAGTTAACCCTATAGCACACAAAGTCCAACACAAGCCTCAACTACATATCACTCTCAACAAGCACCTTACCAGTATCGCAAGCCACCAATACTGTATCTTCCCCAATTTTTGTAATCGTATCCCATGGTATGCGGTATTCTTGGTCGCGGCCAAATACGCCTAGCACACGGCCGGGGCCGGGCACAATTAGGGCCAATATCTTTCCTTCGTCTATGTCAAGTTCCAAATCGCTGACAAACCCGTAGCGGGCACCGTCATTGGTGTTGATTATTTCTTTCTGGCGTAAGTCGTACATACGCACCATTTATACACATTGCCTCCTTTGGCATACAGCATATTTGTTTTTAAACGACATTGTCGTAATAGAATCTAGAAAAAATGATTAATAAACACATAATCCACAAGTATCAACGCCGCAAGCCCCCATAAGTAAAACGAGAAATACTTAAGCTTGCAAGCCTCTATAAGCCGCAGCAGTAAACGGATACATAAGTACCCCACAAGCGCCGCAGCCAAGAAGCCAAAAATCAAAGGCATGACACCTATGGCCTCTGCTCTTGCGCCGTCTTGCACAACTTCCCAGGCCTCTAGCGCGCCGGCCCCAGTTATTGCAATAATGGCTAGTAAGAAGGAAAACCTTGCAGCGGTTTTGCGCTCGAGCCCGCGGCCCAACGCGCCAGCTATGGTAGTACCTGAGCGTGATATCCCTGGCGGGATGGCCAATGCCTGGCAGCAGCCAATAAATAGCGCATCAAACCATGTTATATCGCGTTCTGTTTTGCTGCCGGTGGTAAAGCGGTCTGCCAGTATTAGCAAAAAGCCGGTTACCGTAAACGCTGCCGCCAGCCATATACCGGTACGGAAATGGGTTTCTACCGCGTCGCGTAATAAAAACCCGGCTATTATTGCGGGTATTGTGCCCACAATAAGTAAGCCTGTCATCTTGCCAAAAGGCTTTTTGATAATTGATACGATATCTGACCAAAACACCGCTACAATAGAAACCAGCGTCCCCAGATGTACCACAATGTCAAATGTAAGGGCCGGTTCTTCCATCCCAAATACCCGCTGCAAAACAATCAAATGCCCAGACGAGCTAATGGGCAAAAACTCCGTAATACCTTGTACTATGCCTAAAATTATTGCCTGTATGATGTTCATTTAAAGTCCCCTTTTTCATAAGCAAGTTATTTCGCTCTAATGTTTATCCCAAGTATACCACCAAGTCCGCCACCTGCAACAGAAAGCGCAATTACCGTAATGCTACGCCCGTCAACAAAAAACCCTGGTATCATCACTACCATGATTATTGCCAATACCGCCACATAAATTGCCCCCGCTATCATGCCCCACATCCAGCCCCGGCTTGGTGCGCCTTTTGCCGCGTCAAAACCAGCTATCATAACAGATAGTAGCGTAGTCACGGCTATAACTGTTGGCAGGTTGCGTTCGCTCATTTGTGTGTATGTAATAAGCATGGCATAGGCCAAAAATATGATGCATGACACAGCAAAGCCCATTAGTACGCCTACTACCAGCTGTTTTATCTGGGATTTATTTTCTTCTGTTACCAAGTTGCTGGATATTTCTTTGCGCATAAGCTTACCTCCGATTCGTAATAGCAATTTTAGAAGCATCCGATATTACTATACGAATGGGTTTGTAGATTTATGCTAATTTCATGTCATGGCAGCCCAGCTTGTGGGCAATTGGTTTTTGAGCCGCCCCTGCACCAGCCGCGCCCAGCCAAGTGGGAAGCCACCATAACATATTAGTACCCAAGGCTTAACATTCGACGGGGCATGGGCAATGCCAGTGGCTGGTACTGGCAGGGATTCCCCTCTTAGGTAGCGCAATGCATCCGACTCTGGTAGCTCTACAGCATAGCGGGCCTGTTGCTTGGTAATACCCATTGCCATGGCCTGGGACGGTACAAAGCGGCCCTTTGTACACTCGCCAAGTAGCCAGCCGCTGCGTGCTACCCGCAAACCGCTAAGATCAAGGTTTTCGGGAGTAAGAAATAACGAGTTGCCATGTTGGTGGATTACTAGATTAGGGTCCGAGAAACCAGAGGTGTGAAGGTTTTGCTCGCAGAAGGCGATAAATTCCCCCGGTAGCCGGTCGTGGTTGACTTTTGCCGATAGCTCCCTGGCTGTGGATAAACCGTAGTTATCGCTCCCAGTCCCAGTCCCAGTCTCAGTCCCAGTCTTGGCCTTGGTCATAAGCGCAACAAAGTGCCCTTCGCCGGGGGAGTTGTGCGGCCATATGCGTGCTGTGTGTTTGAGTGCGGATGCTATTTCTGCATCAACCCCGGTTACCCACTTACCCTGTCCGGGGCATAGCCCAAGGCCCGCGTGGTCTATTGGTAGCAGCTCATACTCCGGATGTGCCGCCAAAAACGACGATACCGTACCCTCATTCTCAAGCGGGTTAAAAGTACATGTAGAGTACACCAGCCGCCCACCCGGCCGCAACATTTGCGCTACATGACGAAGGATATCTTGTTGCATGGCCGCGCAGCTCTCTGGTTTGTTTGCGGTATAGGCTTTGGCCGCGTCTGGGTCACGGCGGAACATCCCCTCGCCAGAGCATGGCGCATCTACCAATATACAATCAAAATATTCTGCAAACCTGCTGGCTAGGCGGTTGGGTTTTTCTGTTAACACAACTGCGTTTGTTACCCCGGCCATTTCTAAATTTTTGACCAGTGCACGGCTGCGCGACGGGCTGATGTCGTTGGATACAAGCACACCCCCATGCGAAGGAAATTGCTCTTCCCCACTTCGCATATACGTTGCCAGTTGTACAGACTTGCCCCCGGGCGCAGCACAAATATCCAACACACGCTGTCCTGGGCGTGGGCGCAGTATTGCGGCGGGGCTCATGGCACTTGGCTCTTGGATATAAAACAAGCCAGCGTTGTATAAGATGCTCTTTGCCGGGCGCACCTCTTGCAGATACTCGTATCCCTCTTTACACCAGGGTACCGGTGTAAGTGGGCCAAGGTCACGAATGTGGCTTTTATCGCATTTGAGCAGGTTAAGCCGAAGCCCCCGCCGGGTGGGCTTGCTGTACGCTGCCAAGAAAGCGTCATACTCATGGCCAAGCATCTCGCGCATCTGCGCCAAGAATGGCTCTGGTAGGGAATCAACTATATTACTCACTGTTTCACCTCGCGGGTTATTATAGCAGATATGTGTTGTGTGGGTTTGTGTTGCTGGAAGGTAAAGTATAAAATTAAAGAACTCTACTGACCGTCTTACTTCGTCTGCGCAGGCCGACAACACCCTTGATAACAAAAGCGAATATCAGATGTGACATATGAACAAGGAACATTAAGCGATGATATATTGGGAACGGACAAGCAAAAGAAAGGCAGATAGTTGATGAACAAAGTAGGCGAGATAAGCCAACGCATAATTGATATTTTAAAATTAACGATAGAGGCCGGAACACCAATTTTCATAGGTGAATCAAATATTTCACACATGATACAATCCCACCCGAGAGATTACCAAGTATACGGCCAACAAATTCCAATCATCATAGAGAGACCTGATTATGTTGGAGTAAATCCCAGTGACAGCTCGCTTGAGTATGTGAAGGTATTTACTACGGAGAATGAATCTGTAAAAGTGGCTGTAAGAGTTTCGCAAGGTGGTGTCTTTTACGCCCGAACTATCTATGCAAGGGATATAGAGAAGATGACACGATTCATTGATAAAGGATATCTGCTTAAATATTGACCTATGCGAGTATGTTGCATATAATATACAGCATACTGAGCCAGTATGTAGGATATAATTAGATTATAAAAATTTAGAGGACGGAACGGGCCGCCGTCGCCCCCAGTAATGGGTTAGGAGATGCAGGAATGTCACCCTGCCTAAATTTTTTTATAGTAACTAGCACCGTCGTTTTTACGGCGGTGTTTTTATTTTCATTATCAAGACATAGACACAAGCAAAACACACATGAACTATAATCTCACGCCGAAACATGATGAGGGGGCAGTTAGCTTTTATTGATAAGCGAACATAAGAGTTTAAATGCCAGAACCGTGCAGATGTGAACGTCATGTGTAGTTGGGTTATTACCGCCCCTGTTGGCCTAGTGACCGACATTGAGTATGGGGCAGATGAGAAGCCCCGGCTTTCGTTCGAGGGAAATGAGGATGAGCTGAAGCTATTCTTCCATGAAGCCTATAAATTTCTCAACAAACGCTATGCAGCGGGAAGTGAGCGGAATGTAATAAGCGCACACATTCACATGGCAAAACCCGCAAATGTAAGCACGGTGTATAGCAAAATAATTCGGCTCGGGCGAGGGCCGTTTCTCATTGATTTTGCTGTATACGTGCATTTGCGGGTTTTGTAGCAATTTACATTTAAATCGGCCTTTTGTGAAAGGGGGGAGACTATGCGGCACATTTCTCGTGCAGCTCTAGGACGATAGTGTTGTTGGCTGTTCTTATCATGACTTTGTCGCGTATGCCCAAATTGGCTGCTTTTCTTATATGGGCAGGGATGGTAATGCGGCTCAGGTTGTCTATGATGCTTGTATTGTTGCTGGGTGTTTCTTCTACTGTGCCTAGATGGTCAACGTCTGGGACTTCGGCCAGCAGACTCCACAACTCTAGGGTAATTGTGCCGCCTCCTGCGCTAAGTACAACTTTGTTGCCAGGGACCCAGCCCTGCTCTTGAAGCAGTACGGAGGGGAGGATTAACCTGCCCTGTTCGTCAATTGTTCTTTTTACTTGGACACTCATGTTGTGTCTCCTTTCTTTGATTTAGTAGTTGTTGCTTATGTGCCCACATTTTACCTGTGTCGCATATTTCTATCAATTGACAGTTATTTATGTATTCTGGAAAATATCCCCGATTTATATGTACTCATGTAATTATTGGAAAATAAAAAAGCCAGAAAATATGCGCTTTTCTGGCTCTTGTGTCATGAGGCATGTCAGTATTTGGCATGTGTTTTTGAGGATATATTTGAAATTCGTAGGAAATATATCATATGGCGCCATATACTGTATAAAACAGGGCAAAAAAATCCGATGCAGCGCCATAACTCGCGGGCTGTAGCCCGTGATATTGATGGCTTCTGATTCGGATTCTAACAAGGATGGTTTATGTTGTTTGCTGCTTTGTTATCGCGACGGCCTTGTTGTGATGATTGACATTGCACGGCCAGGAGGTGGCTGGTGTGGGGGGCAGCCATTATCAGCAGGCCCGGCATATACAGCCGTACCTGAACCAAGTACTGTTAATAAAACAATAGCAAATGTAAGCAGTCTCTTTTTCATAATTAGATACTGTCCCCTTCTTTGTTTAAGTAGCACCGCTCGTATATCCTACGTATGGCATTTGTCGCAGCTAACGTTTTCTTGTTGTTTTTATCTTTATAATATGACTCTAATAGTTGATAATGAATAGTTGCAAGGTGATAGTCATATGTTTTCTCAAAATGTGGTATTGCAACTGTCTCTATATATTCAACAGGCTGGTCGTAAAGAGATATGCCTTTTCTTACGGTTATATAGTCCATTAATGCGTTATATGGGATATGGAATACTTCATTTTCAAGGAATAATGATTCTGACTTCTTTAGTAAGCTTCTAGCATATGTATGTTTTTTCTTTCCAATCCAACAATGGATAGTGAAGTACAAGGTTCTTAAATAAAATGTAGAGCCTTTTTCAAAGCACTCCATAGCTTGTTCAAGGCTATCTATTGCTTGGTCCCATTTTTCGGATTGCATATACAATCGACCATAGTTGTGAAGTGTCCTACCAATATATAAATCGTCTTTGATACTTCTTGCACATACAAGACAATTTTCCAATAATTCTTCGGCCCGCTTTAATTCATTTATCCTTATGTAATTAAATGCAACTTCATTGTCAAAATGTAAGTCATATGTATTTACACGCCTATCGGCATACAATTCGCGAATATTGATATTCTGCACATAAAACACAACGCGGTTTGGAAGTGTTAGGTATGAATAACACGCAACAATACCCAAATGCACCCTTTTAATATCCTCTGCAGCAAGAATACCAAGCCCACGGCTTAACTCCAACGCCAGTTTGCAAAACATTTCACAGGATAGCAATGTCCCTTTTATGTATATGACATTTGACACAGAAACAAGCGAGGCAGGCGTACACACAAGGCTAGAAGCGTTTCACGATATGATTGTTATGAAAAGGGGGAGCAAGAATGAATAAAGCATATTTGGGTATAGATATTGGCTCTATTTCCACAAAAGGTGTCGTAATTGATAAAGACAATAATGTTTTAGCAAGCAGCTATTTATGGACATCTGGCAATCCCATTACTGCTGTCAAAAATGTGCTGAATGAAATCGCACAAAAACTCGACAAGAAATACACAGTAGTCAATGCCGGAACCACCGGCTCTGCAAGAAAGCTCATAGGCGTAGCCCTTAACGCACGAGTTGTAAAAAACGAAATAACCGCCCATGCAGTAGGCACGCTTGCTGTTGTCCCGGATGTAAAAACTATTCTTGAAATAGGCGGGCAGGATTCTAAGATTATCTTAATAAACAATGGCGTTGTTATAGATTATGCAATGAACACACTATGCGCCGCTGGTACTGGTTCTTTTCTAAGCAGCCAAGCAAAAAGACTTGACTTGGAACTTGAAGACTTTGCGGAGCTTGCGCTGACAAGCGAAAACCCTGCCAAAATTGCAGCAAGGTGTACTGTTTTTGCAGAAAGCGACCTTGTACACAAAGCGCAAATAGGCCATAGCAAAGCCGATATTGTAGCAGGGCTATGCCGCGCCATAGTCCTAAATTACCTAAACAACGTAGGCAAAGGCAAGAACATAAAAGCACCTGTTGTATTCCAAGGTGGCGTGAGTAAAAACGCCGCAGTAATAAAAGAGTTTGAAAAAGAACTTAAAATGCCTGTCTATGTAGACCCAAATGGGCATCTTATGGGTGCACTGGGTGTGGCGGTTTTGTGCAAAGCCGAAAAAGAAGAAACAGCCTTCGACTTTAGCATCACAGACATGGATTTTATAACAAAAGGGGTCTAATGCACAAACTGCCCCAATAATTGCGAAATCATATGTGTTTACAAGAACGATGTTCTTCTTGATGCATGGGGAAATAAGTGCGAAAAAGGCACTCAAAAATAAGGAGAGATAACCATGGTATTTGAAAAAATTAGAGCTGTAATTGTTGAACAGCTAGGCGTTAATGAGGACAAAATCACGCCCTCAACATCCTTGCTAACAGATATTGGTGCAGATTCACTCGACATCTTCCAAATAATATCTAATCTTGAAGATGAGTTTGGTATCGAGTTCCCGTCAGATGTGGCAACAAACATGAAAACAGTTGGTGATGCAGTTGAGTATATTACGGCGAATGCGAGTGTGAAATAAACCACAGGTCTTTTTTCAAGCATAAAAAAGGGGCTGTCTTGCGAAGCAAAAAGCAAGGCAGCCCCTAAATTATGTAAAAAGCGTCAAAGCAAGCGGAAAACGCGAAATGAAATGATGGCAAAGCCAGCCGCAACGATAAAAATGTCA
>Ga0123355_10014117_pt1 | contig 12465 bp, 4 predicted proteins | sample TergutEmb28metaG_3_FD_89872 | JGI IMG/M metagenome (GOLD analysis project Ga0123355, IMG submission 89872) | Embiratermes neotenicus P1 segment gut microbial communities from Petit-Saut dam, French Guiana - Emb289 P1 | ecosystem: Host-associated > Arthropoda: Insects > Digestive system > Gut ...
AAATAACTACGAATTAGTCGCAATGCTCCTGAAGATGGACATATTGACGTCCGAAACATGTTGAGCATTGAATAAATAATAATAAAACAAGTGGCATCAAGTTGGTTTCTCTTTACTCAACTATCAAGATGATGCACGGTCCAATAAACATAAGATTCAATAAGGGTCTTCTATGAATCACTAATCAGAGTGAGGTTTGATGTTCTTATGGCGGCGAGTGTGAACGCAGCTACCTTCTGGGATGTGACGCTGTGTAGTCTGCTACAAGTGTACCAGCGTATCAGAAGAACCGACTGCATCCACCTCTATCTGCACTAATGACGGAGGCAGATGTTCCTTCTGCAACGTCAGAAAACTTATACCAGGCTGCACAGCGTCATATACCAGAAGAAAGCAATCATCATTACTCGAAGTGACTGGCAGACGAGAGTTCTTGGCCGGAATTTGACGGCAGGAATGTTCAAAACTGCTGTTGGCACAGCGTCACTTAGATGTCAAGATCACTTACAAGCTGGGTAACTACTGCGTTCTTCATCTGAAACTTTTCACTGTGTGCTACTTACAGCTTTGTTGTGGAAAATATCAGGAACTATGTAACCACAGAAGTAGATCATCCTAGATAATACACCGGCTACCCGAGGCGGTACCGGAGCTCTCACGGTCTACAGTGCAAACTTTATTGTCAGGTAGTCTAATACACTTTTAGTACTCTTCCGATCACAGTGTCAAAGTGAAGTAAAATTCTTCAACTTTCAGAACTTAATTATTAATGAAGAATTGAGTTTTAATAACTAAGTAGTTTATAAAGTTACCAGCAACCACACTTATTGAATAAAAATATTCCCTTAAAAATGCGCTACATGTTTAGGCCCAAAAGAATCATCATTATGCTTTACATAAACATGAATATGTAAAGAACAACTTTATTATATATTTGACTTTATGTGAGATCTCACATTTACGTGATTCGTTTACAATTGTTAATTGTATTTAAACTTTAATATGTTTTAGAGAAAATTTGTATTTATCGTATTCTTAAGTTATGAGGCGTAAAAATAAAGCAGAAATTTCAAAATACGAGTATTACGATAAAATCTAAAATTTTGTTCTATGTTGTTCTTCTCTAATTATAAATCTCTTGCTGTGCGCTTGTAATGCTAGTCTTCCGTTTATTATCTCTGCCGTCTACTTGGGGATTAATGGCGTTTTTGAAGGACTTCTAATTTTTTTTTAACTAAGAAATGTGCACTACTTCCGTTACTTTTGCTCCCGTAACTGGCATTTAATACGTTTTTTTTATGGATAAGCAGCCATCTATTCAAGTTGTCCTCCTTTTATTGTGTTTACCTGATGCCGGTACAAGGACCAACTCAGAACTATTTGTGCATGAAACCTAGTCATGTCCCTTGTGGACCAACAATTGTGGTTTATCTTTAAAGGAATAATATTATACATAAATATCTGCATTTTATTACATCTGTTGGATTTTTATTCATATTAAATATGGTTGTGTTTGACAACAGTCTTATTAACTATTAATTTAGAACTTAATTATTGGAGGAAAAAGTGTTGCGTTCAGTTCAGATATTTTGCAAAGTCGCACTCCTAGCTGACCAGCAACAAAATATGTGCCTCGCCAATAATATGTACACCAATGTTAAACTTGTATTCTGCGTGGCAATATTTATGGGAAAGAGAAGTTCCGCTGTCCCATAACAACCACAGAGAAGTTAGAAAAGTCAAGACCAGTACAGGCAATATTCACAAGAAGGTAACTATTAAACTTTTTTTTTTCCTGCTGTAACTGTGAACTTAAGAATATTTCTTTTTATGTTTTGCTGACCGTGCATCTCAGTAAATTTATATTTTACTGACCGTGCCGTTCAGTATATTTATGATTTTCTGACCGTGCATTTCAGTATATTTATATTTTGCTGACCGTGCATCTCAGTATACTTATATTTTGCCGACCGTGCATCTCAGTATATTTATGATTTGCTGACCGTGCATTTCAGTATATTTATATTTTGCTGACCGTGCATTCCAGTATATTTATGATTTGCTGACCGTGCATTTCAGTAGAGTTATATTTTTCTGACCGTGCATTTCAGTATATTTATGATTTGCTGACCGTGCATTTCGGTATATTTATGATTTTCTGACCGTGCATTTCAGTACATTTATATTTTGCTGACCGTGCATCTCAGTATACTTATATTTTGCCGACCGTACATCTCAGTATATTTATGATTTTCTGACCGTGCATTTCGGTATATTTATATTTTGCTGACCGTGCATCTCAGTATACTTATATTTTGCTGACCGTGCATCTCAGTATATTTATGATTTGCTGACCGTGCATTTCAGTATAGGTATATTTTGCTGACCGTGCATTTCAGTATATTTATGATTTTCTGACCGTGCATTTCAGTATATTTATATTTTGCTGACCGTGCATTTCAGTATATTTATGATTTGCTGACCGTGCATTTCGGTATATTTATATTTTGCTGACCGTGCATTTCAGTATATTTATGATTTTATGACCGTGCATTTCAGTATATTTATATTTTGCTGACCGTGCATTTCAGTATATTTATATTTTGCTGACCGTGCATCTCAGTATACTTATATTTTGCTGACCGTGCACTTCAGTATATTTATGATTTGCTGACCGTGCATTTCAGTATATTTATGATTTGCTGACCGTGCATTTCAGTATAGTTATATTTTGCTGACCGTGCATCTCAGTATATTTATGATTTGCTGACCGTGCATTTCAGTATATTTATATTTTGCTGACCGTGCATTTCAGTATAGTTATATTTTGTTGACCGTGCATTTCAGTATATTTATGATTTGCTGACCGTGCATTTCAGTATATTTATATTTTGCTGACTGTGCATTTCAGTATATTTATGATTTGCTGACCGTGCATTTCAGTATATTTATATTTTGCTGACCGTGCATTTCAGTATATTTATGATTTGCTGACCGTGCATTCCAGTATATTTATGATTTTCTGACCGTGCATTTCAGTACATTTATATTTAGCTGACCTTGCATCTCAGTATATTTATGTTTTGCTGACCGTGCATCTCAGTATATTTATCTTAGTAATTAACCAACTTGATACACAATTTTTTTGTTTTACAATAAGTTTATTTCATGACTCTACATGTTTCGAGCACCATGTGCTCATCATCAGGAGGTCATGGTGTTCGAAACATGTACAGGCATGAAATAAACTTAGTGTAAAACAAAAAATTGTGCCTCAAGTTGGTTAATTACTGAGATAAATAAGAATATCTGTTATGTTTCGAAAGCTTTACGTCCAGTAACTTTTACACATAAACCAATTTAAATAGAAACTGACGTCAGACGCTTGGTAATTACTTCAGTAAATTTCCGCATATTTACCGCTTGTAATGAGGCAGGATATTGAGATTAAGTTCTTTCTGGGTCTCAATACCTCTCTATTTCCTGAAGTTATCATAACAGAGACCTTAAAACTCGACTTTCTTCAAAAACATTCTGCATCTCCACAAACGGAAAAAGAGAAAGACGAAATCTTACGAAATGACAAAACACTGTAAAAAAATGCTCCAAATGTAAGCCAGTTTTCAACCATAGGGGAGCAAATTAATGCAAATTACGGAGCTGTAAATAATTGTGACGTATTAAAATACAAGTCTAAGGCAATGAGCTAAACCTTTGTATCATATACCTTCAAATATATTTGTCATCTCAGTATCTGGCGCATTGCCAGCAGCACAAAGTAAAACAATTTTACCAAAAATTCTAAATGCCTGTCATCATTTTCATTGTGTATTCAGTTACACATTGTGGTTACAAAAACATAACAAGTTGAAACTCCGATCATGTAAGGGTCCGTTAGAAAATAGTTCAAAAGACATATTTTTGGGTTCCTTATATTCAACCCCTGTAAGAACTCCGGGTATATTTATACTGGCACTCCAGTATTTTTCCACACATTCCCCACCAAAACATGGAGGATTTATCACATCGTGGACGAGTTTTTCTATTCGTCGTATAAAAGAGTGCCTGCCTTATCAACCATCGTGATACACATGTTTCCATCACGCGGTCATCTTTACAGCTGTTGTAGTCTAGATCTGCTTCAACGCTTCAAACAGAAGAAAATCCACAAGAGCCAGAAACGGGCTTCATAAGGAATGTTCCCGCGCTTCTTGGTGACGAAGTTTAAAACTATATGGACTTATTTTCTCACTTAACGTCGTATTGTGTGGAAATTCTGTACAGTTACTGACACATTTTGCAAAAACACAACTCCCAGTTACTCTGTGAAAAAGCGAAGGAAATTACTATCAACAAACTGTTACAGATATTGCACAGTTTGTGTCGGGCTTCAAACATAACGGAAAATCCATTATTTCGGTAACATACGTCATTCTATAAGCAAATGTTATACATTAATACATACACAAATACAGACAGACAGCTAACTTATTAGCTAAAATCTAACATCATATAGCAAAATCATACTTGAGAGTAGGTCCTCAGCCGGTCAATAAATTCCCGAATTTAATGGACCGAATTTGAAGTACCGTGTTCACATAAGCCCGTCTCTTGTCCCTAAACTCAGATTAATCTATTTCATAATATTCCACACTATCTTCCTATAAGAAATTTTAATACTATCTTCCCTTAAACGCTAGAATATCTAAGTACGCGTTCTTTCCTTCAACTTTCCCCACGAAAGTCCTTAATGCAATTTTCCTCCTCTTCTTCCCACACCTGCCAACATAAAAGTCACAGTATTTTATTTAGAAGAATCAGCATGTACAATTCCACTAGGACATCGCTACCTTCAACAGTATACATTCTTCGTTAGGAAACAATGCTTACACTTATGAATACTGTCGCACAGGAGGAAGTTTTGAGTTACGCGGCATTTCATCCATGTTGTTCACAGATTCTGCCACAAGCTGACGTTGTCCCTGAACACATACTTCAAACGTCATGAGATCCTATGTGCAGAGATGTTCTGCCAAAAATTTCCTAGCATCATAAAACTTTTCAGTCCCTACAAAGTATTTTATGCGTATCATTCTGGGATTTCATGACCCATATGGACTGTCACATGGTTTGGAAACTCTAAGCTCTTAGTAACGACAATTTATTGCAATAAATACGAAACATATGTTCGTGGAAACCATAAATGACGAGGTAATAAGATTCTGTGAGTTTATTTCTGTATAAAAGCACAATTCACGCAACTGAGTATATGTATTATTAGGCTATGCTCACAGTTCACCTATATTTGTTGCATATTTTATGCGTCTTATCAGCGGCAAGGACTCCATGTCAATCATCTAGAACTTCAGTCACTACCATTAGCGGTTTTACACTACTGCCGTCTTTATGGCGCGCAATAAAAATCCGATCATCTCTAAATAAAAAGTGTCTTACATCAGCATTTATTTATGCTTGTAACTACGTCATCCAAGATAAAGAGAGAGAGGCTTGACAGGAGAACGGAACAAACTGCAAATACAAGATGTACTAATTTGCAACTTCCACTAAATGTTAATAAAGTGGTCAAATACATGAAGACGAAATGGCTGGTACATGCAGGACGTTTTGGAAAAATAAATGCGTACCAAATACTAACCGAAAAACCTGAAGGTCAAAATCTAGTTGGAAGATACAGAAGCAGATGTGGTGTAACATGGGCAGGAAAGACAAAGTTGGCCCTTTACCTAAGCACCTTGCCAGGAAGAAATAAATTGAATTACAGACAAAGAATTCCTAGGCGTCAAATGGGGTAAAGTGATCAGCCCCGGCCCCTTTACCCTCGGAATGAATCCACAGCTTGGCAGACGCTACAGATGCGATAAGTCTCAGTTTCAGGCAGGAATCGAAACTCCTACTGACAGTGGCGCGTTAACTTAAAAATAAGGTAAAATAAGACATCAGGAAGTTATTTACAGAGGAAAACTGAAAACGTTACAATTCGAATTATACTAAAGGACATCATGGCCCGGAAAAGTAAATGATAGCGCGATTGTGAAAAAGAAAGCCTGCAGTTAGTAAGTACTCTGAGAACTGCAATAGAGACAGTGCGTTCACCATAGGATAGAGTTCGTACTCAAAAGTGTCAATTTGTCTGCGCAATAAAATAACACCGGTCTCATTAACGTTATGAGCAATGAAGTTAGCTGTACACCAACCGCGAGTAAAGTGTGTATCAGTTTGACGTAAGAAACTTAACGAGAGGTTTTTTTCTCCAAACATTTTTACCATAAGCAGAAATTAGATGCTTCGACAATTTGGCTACTAACAATTTGACATTACTGGAGATGTCGAAAAGGAGTGATCCCAAATTTTAACTTGTGGAACACTAGACAACAATGCAAAATAAGATGAAAAAGGCTAGCAATAATGGTCATGTTGTGGATTATTCTTAATATTCAGGAAAACAGGAAAACAATTTACGTAAGAAGCTCAAAGATGGTAAATAATGTCGCAATAAGTTTGAAATATGTGAAAATTTGTGATAATATATTTTGATTCGTTAAATCTATGTTGACAGGGAGATAATTTGGAATTGAAATAATGAAAACATTGGTCATTAATGATAAACAAATCATTTTAAAAAGCTTCGAAGACTGAAGTAGTGTTTCTTTTTTTCTTTTTTTAAAAACATGGAAATGGCAGTACGCTTCCAGAGGATAGGAAAATTTTGCTGAGATAAACTAAGGTTAAAAATAAATTTGAGGATGGTTATAAAAATGTCCGAACAACTCTTTATAATAAAGTCAGGAACATCGTAAAATACAAAAGACATTAAAGGTCTAAGGCACTTAATGGCCTACTGATCCTCTGACTCAGAGACAGATGCTGAAGATCAAGGATCTGGAGTCTGATAAAAAGCAGGAAGATAAAATCGACAAGGATTACAGAAGACAGTTTGAAAGTATTCAGCACCGACTCTGTCTCTTTTCAAGTTGGGACAGATGGTTCCCATCAACCTCTCACACTGAAGGTAATAGTTATCCTTTTTCTAAATGAAGAAACGTTTCCAAAAATGCTGAAATTGTGTGTTCCAGATTATTGTAAAGAGTTCTAAGATGTTTGATGTGCCTAGCGAAAGGTAACATCAATATTTGTCACGAAACTAATCAGACTTACATGTTATAGAAAGTTCATAACGGTTACACTTTTCTGATAAAATTTTTAAATGCCTGGAAAACAAAAATGGAAGTTTCCACACCCTGATGCTGCCAGTTGCAGGAACCATATCAATTGCTTCGACCACAGTAAAGATGAATTTATCAACAGCAGCATGAACAGAGGTTTCCTTATAAAAACGAAAAACTGTATGCAGGGAGATGTATAACATTATTTGGTGCCCAGAAATAACAGAAGATAATTGGGGCTTCTAAAGGCGAACGTTCATTCGGCGACAAAAAATGGTATACTAGATAAATTACAGCAGAAAAATTGAAAGATCGGAACAACTAGGGAAGAGAGGCCAAGCAATTTACCATCGTTGCAAGAGTAAGTCTCCTGAGATGCATCGTGAAAACGCGTTTTGGGGGATATAACAGTACCCTTCATTTAACACAATGGTGGCACATAGTGGATGATAAACCATTTTTTTTTGTCAAAATCACCTACAATGGTTTCTCCTATCACATAGACATGGATATGTCAGTATTTAATTTGTTTTAAAATCACTACAATCTTGTTTCATTACGTCACAGTCAAGTCACGTATGAAATAATTGTTTACAGCTAGCAATTTAAAATAATCAGAAGTATGAATTTTGATCCATACGCATTCCTCGAACAACTCTACCCTGGATTTACGTTTAACTACTGCAACACTTTCACAGAAGGGAGTCAGAACTCTTCAACTACTTGACTGCCTGTCAAGAAATATGTCGGCTCGACGAACTAAGTGTATTTCTGAAATGGACTCGTGTGTTTTATTTAAAGAATCCGTGAGTTACCAAGATGATACAATATTCGGCATGTTTCTGGAATGATTCGTTGAGGCAGTTTGGGTCAGGCAAGGAATATGTAGAACGAAGTATTATATGCCAGTTTTATTCATCTTGGTTATCAAATCCGCGATAAAAACGAAAAAGAAACATCATTTATTTCAGGATTAGTATATTTGACGGTAGTGAAATTTAATGAAGCAGTTTGAATTAATGCTTAGTATTTGGGCGTAAAACATTTGCATGGTAAGTACTGTGTAAAACCTCAACTGTTGGAATTCGTGACACCACCATTTTTGTCATTTAGTGGTCTCTCTCAACTGCAACACAACATAACTTATAAAATCCATTGTACTCATGTTAAAGAGAATTAAAATAGTGTCTAAAGAGCATATATGACGAATTACGTAATTTCGGTTTGGTACAAAGTAATCGTAAAAACCCATAACTCGAAACTCTGGACAAACTAAATCAAAGACACAACAAACTGACGCCAAAAATGTTGCTGTAGAAAGGATAAATGATTGATGTTGCTTCCGAACCGGAGATACAAAAAGGCTTTTCCTCCTACTTGAATTAGAACCGTGCTAAAAAAATAGCTCGATTACCTTTTATGTTAAGGAAGATGCGGAATGTATGTGGTTCAAGTGAAAACCTTCACAGAGGAAAGACGAAATTTCAAGCATTTTCATTCCCATGTAACGCACCAAGTAATTAATTAACTAGCCAAAATATACTCTTATTCCTTTTTGTCTTTTTTATTAATTTATATAATATTTTACATTTACATGCAAGTTCCTTTCTTCTCCCATTACAAAGCAGTCTTACCTTAGCTACATATGCGAAAAATACACTACACAAGAGCTCGGTTTCCCTTTGTTTTGACGAACTTTCAAGTTCAATGTCAAGCTAAATTAATCAAAATCTTAGCAACAAATTAGAAGGAAAGTGATGGTTAACTTCCCATCCGTCACGATATGTCATTAATTTCTGAGCACTGAAGCTGTCGATTCGGTAAAATCATTCCAATGCGATGCGCAATAAAGCATAGCACGACTGTGGCGCCATCCAAGGAGAAACGGAAGAATATCTGAACGTGGGCCAAAAATGAAGTCCTTCTACAAGCAAAATACTAGCATGCAGACCTGTAAGGTTACTGAAATAAATTAACGACGCTAAGCTAAGACAGTATGGAATAGATGTACTGGAGGAACTGAAGTGTGATTATGAGGAAAGGTGTTAAACATCTTCGATGGCACAGTCACAAGTGTTGATGCCACAGCAGCTCACAGCTGTTCAAGCAATTTCGCTACTTAAAATTCAAAGTTCCTGAGACACCACACAGTGTAGAATGGTAGTTACCGACGTTTTGGGGGGAAATGATGTCATAGTTTTCGGGATAGTCAAATTATCCTAAAGTAAATACCACTATAAAAACCTCTCTGTAAACAATCCTACATTTCTACGTTGTAGATTAGCAAAAATCTTCCATTTTTGTATTTTGTATAGACCTATTACAATAAATTGATCATTATAAATGGAATGAAGTACGCATTCCTATGTAGAAATTGTAGTTCATGTTGCACTTAGCTACCCCTTCCACTCACGTAAGAGCAATGCTTATGTTAACTCAAACCGTAATATAGTTCATTTAACCGTCACGTTTTTTAGCGGCACCTTCGCTGTAGCAGCACATTTTGCTTTCAGAGCATTGAGAATTACACATCACTATTTTCCAGATAATTCGCATTTCTTTTTCTGGGAGACAGTAAATACTCTGCTGTATATTGTACTTCTTGAAGTCTTTTGTATATATGTTTTACTTTTCTTTATTTATTTTTTATTTTGACCACACTAAAATTGCTTTTATACGTCACCATTCCATTTATCGGCATCCTCTATTACTCAATTGTGTTGGAAAAACGACCTATTTACTGTAGCATTAAAACCTCACTGAATTACAGTTTCACATAAACTCAACGTTCTTGCTTTTATCTGAAACATGAAACATTTGAATGAAAGTCAGTAACACATGTATTTACAGATTACGTGACGGTGATGCCGGCAGGTGGGATTTTAGAGTCCAAGAAGGAGAAGAATCGTGAATAACGAAATGGAGAAAATTGTGAAGGAAACCGTCACTCTTTCATTTCAAATAATATTCTGTTCCCCACCTGGAGCGACAGACAAAAACTACGAAAAATTTCAGGAAGAGTAAAGACCTCCATGTAAAGATCAAATTCGTGACCTTCCAAACAAGAAAAAGAGCTGCCCATTCGACTGCGCAATACCAAGCTTCAACAGGAGCGGTAGAAGCAGCAACAACAGCAAGACTTCAAATTTTGATTGAAGTGTATGTACACCCACAAAAATAACCGAATGTGAGAGGCGGTCAAACTTCATATAGGATACAGTCCGTTAAATAACAAGACTTAATACTTCTGCTGCCAATCATTTTGTTTCAAATTTATCATTGCAAAATATTTACGCTCATATTATCAGAGCTTTATTACGTCACCATTACAGGCCACGTCAAGATCGAGTTCCTTGAAGGGTTTTGGGGCCACAGACGTTTAAAACTGGCACTCCGCTATGATTTCATAAAAGGACAGTAGTAATGCATACGATGTAACGTTCCTTATTCAATGACTGGTCAAATTCCATGCCTTGAATACAATATTAATCATTATATCTACAAAGCGTATTCTTAATTGCACAATGGGACCATTCATTCACAGCACGTACACACGTTTGAAATTATAGGTAAAGAGCGTTTAATTAACATATTATTACCCGAAGTAGCGCAGAATGACTTAAGATGTACCAGACGTGTCTGCAATACAACTGTCCATCGTAACGTTTGTAATTATCTATGAGAAAGTAAATACGTTTAAGCGAGATTTGCAATTCCCAGCCGTTTTGACGAACATTGACATTTTCTGAGATGTCGTCATTTCTCGATTGACAAATAGTTTCCGACTTGTCGAAGGAGTGCAGTGTCTCCATGGCCGGATCAAGCACAACAAGGACACACTGCTTGACCTTCAAGGCATAGAGAATCTACGAATCTTCAAAACGTCGGTATCAATTTTCTAGTCGATACAGTGAAACGCTCCGTGTGACTTTAACCTTTTGACACCTAACGACGACTCTAGTGGTCGTACCGCACCGCTAACCTCTAAATGTTGCATTTTATATATTTATTCAACAAATATAGATACTGAATACTTTAAACACGGTATATACTCTCCGTTTTTTCCTCTCCAAAATGCAGTTTGTTTCATAATTCTAACGTATTTGGTTCCTGTATTATTCACATTTTATATACAGAGTGTGCTAAAATTAAAAAAATAATTCCGGCGCCAAAAGGTTATTCCACGGATATTTCCTCAAGTAGTTACGATGATGATGATGATGCTAATAATAATAATAATAATAATAACAATAGAAGAACAAATGCGTTTCACCGTAAAGGAAAACTCGTAAAAAGGACATGATATCCATAAACTACAATTGATAAAGGACGTGTCATAAAGTAGGCTGCTTGAGCGAGTTCGGTACGTTTGGCTAACTACGCTGGTGAAGGTACGGAACGTTTTGTTTATACTTATTTGCGTGATAAACACAACGTGCTTATCTTTAATGTTTTAAAGACTTATGGAACATTCTGAACTTTCCACCAGGGAGTTTTTAGTGAGGAACCTACATACATTCCTGGTGATACATTTGTCAACACTATGTGTGTTTAGTGTTATCTTTAGGTGTGTATCTAAAGATTATTATGCATATTCTGAAGGAAATTCTTGGAAACAAAAATTTGTGTTCAATTCTATTTTTCTGCCCCATTTACTATTAAAAAATCCTGTTCACACACCGAGCATATTATGTGAAATATTGATTTGAAAATAACACTACTTCCTCTGATAAGGCCGGGAAAAAAGAGCTTTTCTGTCATTTTATGCCTCAAATCAAACTTTATAATTAAGAAATTTCAGTTGGAGGCAAATTTTCAAGAATATTTACAATTAAAATCGTGTTGCTTTTCGAGTTTCTAGATCCTTATGACCTTTAGACCCTCGTGCCCACACGGCTTCCTGTACGAGTACCAGTTCTCTTTCTCGGGGTAAAGCGACATAAACGTGACGTTGGCCATCCACCCCATCTAACTCCGAGGTTAAAGAAAGAGTGTAACTATACCTCTACCCCCTCTTTGGGTCCACATGACTGTTCTAGGGAGGAATGTACCATTACCTGTCACTCTGATCAGTAGACCAATGTACCGTTACCTGTCACTCTGATCAGTTAACCAATGTAACGTTACCTGTCACTCTGATCAGTAGACCAATCTACCGTTACCTGTCACTCTGATCAGTAGACCAATGTACCGTTACCTGTCACTCTGATCAGTAGACCAATGTACCGTTACCTGTCACTCTGATCAGTTAACCAATGTACCGTTACCTGTCACTCTGATC
>Ga0123355_10014118_pt1 | contig 12465 bp, 7 predicted proteins | sample TergutEmb28metaG_3_FD_89872 | JGI IMG/M metagenome (GOLD analysis project Ga0123355, IMG submission 89872) | Embiratermes neotenicus P1 segment gut microbial communities from Petit-Saut dam, French Guiana - Emb289 P1 | ecosystem: Host-associated > Arthropoda: Insects > Digestive system > Gut ...
ATTATCGAAGCTACTCAAACACTTGAAAAAAAAGAACTTAATGTCCTCAAGATGACAAGAGGCTATATTTTTAAGACAGATTACCTTATTACCGCCGAACGTACTTGCGATATCAAGACATATTTCTTTGGCGATCAAGACTTTATCACTGCGTTTGATTCGCACCAGTTTTCTATTGTTTCGGACATTTTAAGGCAACGCATTCTCCATTATCACATGGATAACGGAGTAGTTTTTGAGGATTCAACTACCGCTTATGTTGATTGCCATGTCAAAATCGGAAAAAATGTTATCGTCGAGCCTAACAACATTCTTAGAGGCATGACAACAATCGCCGACGGCGTAAAACTTCTTTCCGGTAATGTAATTGAAGACAGTATAATAGGTGAAGATGCAATTATCGACGGTAGCCGTGTTTATAAAAGCTCAATCGGAATGGGGACAACGATCGGACCTTTTGCCTATATAAGACCCGACAGTAATATAGGCGCAAACTGCCGTATAGGGGATTTTGTAGAAATAAAATCGTCTATAATCGGTGACGGTTGCAAAGTTTCGCATCTTTCATATGTAGGAGATGCTTTATTAGGTAGTAACTGCAATATAGGCTGTGGTGTTGTTTTTGTTAATTATGATGGCAAGAAAAAACATAAAACAACTGTCGGAGACAAAGTGTTTATAGGAAGTAATTGTAATATAATCGCTCCGCTCAAAATAGAGGATAACGCTTTTATTGCCGCCGGCTCAACTCTTAACGGTGATGTGCCCAAAGAAGCACTTGCGATAGCCAGAGCAAGACAGGTCAATAAATTAGGGTATAACGCTGGCGGTAAAAAATTTTAGACGAGTAATACGTCTGTTAGACTTTAAAAATTTGCAAAGGGTGGTTGTCAAATCCTGATTTCCTTTTTGATTTTATCAACAGCCCCCACAAAAGTTTAATTGTTTCTACCGCTATAATTGGTATAATTGATAGTCCGAATATCATTGCCCACTGGCTGGCGTTTAGACGGGTTGTATGAAAGACAGGCGAGAGTAAAGAGATATTCATGACACTGAATTGTAAGACTATACATAATACTAACGCGCCGATTAGACGCAAGTTTTTGAGTGCGCCGACTTCAAAGAATGATTTGTTTTGACTGCGGGTATTTAGCGCATGACCTAATTGCGCAAAAGCCAGTGTGCCGAAAGCCATTGTTCTGGCAATGGCGAGATTGTAGTTTTGAAGCCCCCATACAAAGGCTATTACTCCAAGCAATCCTATCATTATTCCTTGCAGTAATATGATAATTCCGAGCCCTCCTGCGAAAATTCCTTCTTTTTGATTGAGCGGACGGTGTTCCATTATATCCCGTTCGGTTGGCTCAAAGCCTAACGCTATTGCAGGGAGCGAGTCTGTAACAAGGTTTATCCAAAGCAGGTGGATAGCAAGAAGCGGGGACGGGAAACCCAAAATAATAGCTACAAAAATTGTGACTACTTCGCCTATATTACTCGATAACAAAAAGTGAATAGCTTTTTTTATATTGGCGTAAATGCCCCGTCCTAATGCTATGGCGGTGACGATAGTTGCAAAATTATCATCGGTAAGCACCATATCAGATGCGCCCTTTGCTACATCTGTTCCTGTAATTCCCATAGAGCAACCGATGTCGGCGGTTTTGAGGGCCGGCGCGTCGTTAACTCCGTCACCTGTCATTGCCACAATTTCCCCCCTTGCTTGAAAAGCTTTAACAATCTGCATTTTGTTAGTTGGGGAAACTCTGGCAAAAACAGAATACTTATATATGTTTTTGATAAGGTCGCGTTCGCTCATTAAGTCAATCTCAGCTCCAGTTACCGCATGTTCGCCTTTTTTCAAAATACCGATTTGGTTTGCGATTGCCGTAGCCGTACCGATGTGGTCGCCGGTAATCATAACGGGTTTGATGCCTGCCTTACGGCAGAGTTTAATTGCTTCTGCGACTTCGGGACGTGGCGGGTCAATCATTCCGATAAGCCCTGCGAAGGTAAGGTCGTTCTCCAGCTCCCGTTCGCCTCTATCGTCTCTGAATGCAACCGCAATGACTCTAAGGGCGCTGTCTGCCATTTTTAATAAAACTTTGTTTATATTTTGCCTTTCCTGAATACTTAATCCGGCACACTTTTTTAAGAGCATATCGGGAGCGCCCTTTGTAATAATTAACCGCCGTCCATCGTAGCTATGAACAGTAGTCATAAGTTTCCGTCCGCTGTCAAAAGGTACCTCATGCAGGCGGGGATACATAATATCTAAATCGTTTTTTTGAAAACCTTCCTCACCCGCCGCGTTGATGATTGCTGTTTCTGTAGGGTCGTTTCCGGTATTGCAGCAAAGACCTGCAAATTTTAGAAGTATTGGTTTGGATACTCCGAAAGCACTACATTCGGTTACCGTCATTTTGTTTTGAGTCAGCGTTCCAGTTTTGTCCGAACAAATTACCGTGGCTCGGCCTAATGTTTCGACGGCGGGGATTTTGCGCACTATAGCTTTATGACGCGACATTCTAAGTACGCCGAGCGCAAGCATTATTGTCACAATAGCCGGAAGCCCCTCGGGTATAGCCGCTACGGCAAGACTGATAGAAGTCATAAACATCTCAAACGGCGGCAGTCTGGTAAAAAGTCCGATAGCAAAAATGACACTGCAAATAATAAGCGACGCGATACCGAGCAGTTTTCCAAGCTGTGTTAATTTTTTTTGTAGCGGAGTAGCGGCTTCTTTATGATTGTTAATAAGTCCGGCGATTTTACCAACTTCGATATTCATCCCGGTTTTAACAGCGATTGCCGTTCCTCTGCCGTAAGTTACGAGTGTTGTTCCGAGGACAATATTATTATCTTTTGTATCTTTACGAATGGGTGCGGATTCTCCTGTAACGGCAGATTCCTCCGTCTGCAAACTGTGACACTCAATAAGTTTGGCATCACAAGGGATAAAATCACCTGTTTCAAGAATAAGCAAATCACCCGGAACAACCTCTTCACCGCTGATCATTGTTCGCTCACCGTCACGAATAACTGTTGCTGTAGGCGAGGTCATTTTTTTGAGCGCATCAATAGCTTTTTGAGCGCGGCTCTCTTGAACAAGCCCCAATATCGCGTTAAGCGTAACGACCGCCAAAATAACCGCCGCATCAAAATAGCCCCGTCCTTCAAATACCGACATAGCAAAACTAACCGCCGCGGCGATTAAAAGAATAATAACCATAAAATCCTTGAACTGGTCAAGGAATCTCAAAATAAGCGGTCGTCTCTTAGCTCCGACCAATTTATTGGGTCCGTAAGCAGCAAGTCGAACTGCCGCTTCATTCCGGCTAAGTCCCAAAATCAAATCTGTATCCGGCGTTTGAGCAAGATTATATTTTGTATAGTCCATATCCAATAATATGCGGACAAACAATAGAAAAATGCTCGTATTTTTGGCATGATACTAATGATGGGTGATCATTCTATTATCAAACCCATATCATACCGCTAATTGCCGCGGGATTATTTTCATCGGACGTTATTCTAAGTTGTACTACATCCTCAAAACTTTCTAAGTGGTATAGAATATTATCTGACTTAAAATCGTCGGCGTTAAGAGTTATTTTGCTCCAAATATTACTGACGGTTTGAATATTAACCGAATATTGGACGGGTTCACCGCTACTGTCAATTTCTACAGCGGTAATTTTTATTTGCCCGGCGCTTTTTGACCACAAGCTAAGTTGTAATAAACTCTCCGGATATGCGCGATAGCGTCTGTCGCAAGGCTTATTAGTTATGAGTTTTCCCGAAAGCGCAGTCACTGCTTCTATGTCAAAAGGACCTTTAATGATTTTAAGAGAGTCTTTAGTAGCAAACACCTCATGGCTGCCGACAGTAAAACAATCTAAACCTGCCGAGTTATCATAAAGCAAACGCGTACGTCCGATTTCTTCCGCCTGGTTAATTTTCATTTGAGAGGGACGTTTTGTAACAAAACGTGTGGAAAGCGAGTAGCTGTCCTTAAATTTAACGGTAGCGTAGCAGTAAAAAGGCTCATCAAGGTCAAATACGGGAGCTTTAGCGATATATTCGCCTTCGCCGGAAAGTTCAGGCTTTAGTTTTGTCCAGTTGCGGTAGCCGGGCGGAGAATTTCCGTATGCATAAAAGAAGTCGACACTTTCTATTTTGAGACCGGGATTGTTTGCTTTTAGTTCAAAATAAAGTTTATTTTGGCTCGCATGGGCTTTAAGAATCGGACGGTGGATGCGTGGCTGCTTATCTGAAAAAATTGTATTAAACCAGATTCCTAAATTCGGAGTTTGCATTTGCCCTACCGTACGGCGACTACGTTCGGTAACGGATAAAAGACTTCCGTTGTCAGTCGGTAAAAAATTAATAAAGTCGCTCATCAAATCAAAATAACCGCCGGTTTCGTTTGATGCGATTTCAATAAAAACCGGACGATTTAAAAATGTCAAATAGTTCTTAGGTGAAAGCGCCGCTAAGTAGCGTAAGTTATCGTTGTTTTCTATACCGCTTTCGGCTTCGGTTTTGTCACGTCCCAGTAAAATCGCGCCTCCTCTAAGACTGGGTTCAAGAGCGCAAACACGCCAAACGTTTACCGCCCCGTAGCCTATGCCAAGCAGAGCGATTCGCTTAGTATCTATTTCGGCAAAAGTTTCCGCTTGTTTGACAGCTCGCCTAACTACAGCCGTCCACTCATACCATGGGCTGTCATACGGATTAGGCGTAATCAAACTCATTAATGACGGATTACTAAAATAATTGCACTGTGAAAGACTTTCAGGGTATAAAGTAAAACGTGCTTCCGTCGGGTGTTTTCCGCCGTAATCAAATTCAAAAACAGCATAGCCCGCATTCAATGCCCGCTCAACTTCAGGTACTCCCACATTTTTATGAGGTTCGCCGGCAATTACTATGCAAGGAGGTTTTAGAGCAGTTTTGCGCATTGTTAACCTGCCAAAAATTCGTACAATTCCGTCATTTTTTTTGCTACCGTTAAAATAAATTTCTTTTACCGTATTTTGTTCGTCTGTACTTTCTTTGATTATGACAGTGGCAAGCGGCGCGTCCGCGTCCCAATCTTTCCATATGCCTTGAGCGGTCAATATCTCGCTATTCATAATGCATATTATAATATAAAGAAACAGTAAAAGTCAAGCAAAAAGAGGGGAAGAGACACAGTAAAGTTTTTTAAGCGCGGTATAATATTACGGTTGCATAATTTGCTATGATATGTTATAATTTATTTGTGATTGTATCGGTAATCGGAGCGGGGCTTGCCGGCTGTGAGGCGGCTTTATATTTAGCAAGGCGCGATGTGAGCGTCAAACTTATTGATATTAAACCCCAAAAAATGACTCCCGCTCATAATTCTACCTGTTTTGGCGAACTTGTTTGCTCAAATTCTTTAAAAAGTACCGATATTAACACGGCCGGTGGACTCCTTAAAGCCGAGCTTGAACTGCTAAATTGCAGTCTTATTAAAATCGCTAAAGGCTGTACGGTTGCGGCGGGCGCCGCTTTAGCGGTAGACCGAAAGAAATTTGAAGATAATGTAACTAACGCAATTAAGGCTGAAAAGCTAATTGATGTAGAATGCAAGGAAGTCGAAGACTTTTTAGAGACAGGAATCTCATGCCCGCAATATACCGTAATCGCCACGGGACCGCTGACAACCGGTAAGCTGGCCGATAATATCGCGGCGCGTCTAAACGGAGGATTGTATTTTTTTGATGCCGCCGCTCCTATTATAAGTTATGAATCGATTGATTTAACTCAAACATTTGTTGCCGACAGATACGGTAAGGGTGAAAGCACCGGAGGCGACTATATTAACTGCCCGCTTGCTAAAGATGAATATTATATATTTGTGAACGAACTGGTCTCGGCAAAAACTGCTCCTTTAAAAAGTTTTGAGACAGATGTCAAAACTTTTGCGGGTTGTCAGCCGGTGGAGTATATAGCTAAAAATGGAAGGGATTCTCTCAGGTACGGACCAATGCGTCCGGTGGGATTAAGACTGCCCGACGGAACCCGTCCGTATGCGGTATTACAACTTAGGCGGGAAAATGCAGACGGCACAATGTATAATCTTGTCGGCTTTCAGACCAATTTGACTTTTTCCGAGCAAATAAGAGTCTTCGGATTGATACCCGCTTTAAAGGACGCGGAGTATTACCGTTACGGAGTTATGCACCGAAATACTTATATCAACGCCCCGTCTGTAATAAACAATCGTTTTGAATGCAAAAATTATCCGTCCGTATATGTGGTCGGACAGTTAAGCGGGGTTGAGGGTTATGTCGAAAGCATTGCCGCCGGACTAATAGCGGCAATTGATATATCTAACAAAATCGGCGGTAGGCCGCCGTTAGAACTCCCGGAGACAACAATATTAGGCGCACTCACAAATTATTTAACCAAGCCTAGAGATAACTTCCAACCGATGAATGCCAATTTCGGATTGCTCCCGCCGGTAGAGGCGCGAAAAAAAGATGAAAGAAAAAAGGCGTACGGGGAGAGGTCGATAAGGGATTTGAAAATAAAAATAATGCAACTCTAAATATAACACGACAAAAATCGAAAAAATTGTGCGTCTTTTTTCTTGCTTTATTTTTTTTGATGTGATATAATATATATGTTTGGGTATTATGCCCGACATTTTGCAAGGAGTTTGTCAATACTACAGTATGGATATTACCGTTAAGTTATCGGAAGAGTTTAAGCTAAAACCCGAGTACAGCGCGAATATAATTTCGCTTATCGGCGAGGGTAACACCATTCCTTTTATCGCAAGATATAGGAAAGAAATGCACGGCGAGTGCGACGATCAGGTTTTGCGGGATTTTGCCGAGAGACTCAGCTATTTGCAAAATTTGGTTAAGCGTAAGGAAGAAGTCACTGCCTCTATTACCGAGCAGGGCAAATGGACGGACGAGCTTGCCGTAGCTTTGGCGGCGGCGCAGACGCTTACCGAGGTTGAGGATATTTACAGACCCTACAAGCCTAAGAAAAAGACGCGGGCGAGTGTGGCTATAGAAAAGGGCTTACAGCCGCTTGCCGACATTATTTGGGCGCAGGAAATGCAAGAGGTCAATCTTGACGAACTTGCCGCGCCCTGTATTGATGCTGAAAAGGGGCTTGAAACAACCAAGGATTGCATTGATGGCGCAAGAGATATTATCGCCGAAATGATGAGTGATGATGCGACTAACCGTAAAAATTTACGGCGCATACTCAATGCCGAGGGGTCAATTGCCGCATGTTACAGCTTCAAAGAGGATGACGAGGAAGCTAAGAAAAAACTAAAAGACAAAATCCATACCTATGAGATGTACAAAGAATACGAGGAGCGAATCGGGTCGATTCCGTCGCACCGTATTTTAGCTATTAACCGCGGTGAGAATGAAGAATGTCTGAAAGCGGCTATCAAAGTAGACGATGAGCGTTGTCTTTCGGCAATGACGGTGGCGTTTAAGAAACAATCGGCGTTTGACGCTATTATCGACGAGGCTATTAAGGACAGTTACGCTAGGTTGATTTTTCCGTCTATTGAAAGAGAAGTACGGAGTGATTTGACGGATATAGCTAACGAACAAGCGATAAAAATGTTTGAGTCTAACCTTAAACCCCTCCTTATGCAACCTCCGCTCAAGGGTAAGGTTGTATTAGGGCTTGATCCCGGTTACCGCACAGGTTGTAAAATGGCAGTTGTCGACAGTAGCGGCAATGTACTTGACCACGGTGTTATTTATGTGACAATGAGTGAGGAACGCACCAATGATGCCAAGCGTAAGGTTCTTGATTTAATCAATAAGCATAAGGTCACAGTTGTAAGTATCGGTAACGGCACAGCGAGCAAAGAAACAGAAATTTTTACCGCCAATCTCATTAAGGAAAACAGTCTGCCGGTAAGTTACGCAGTCGTAAACGAGGCAGGAGCCAGCGTTTATAGCGCCAGCAAAGTGGGAGCTGAGGAGTTCCCTGATTTTGACGTTACTATTAGAGGGGCGATTTCTATTGCCAGACGTCTTATAGACCCGCTTGCCGAGCTTATTAAAATTGACGTTAAGAGTATTGGTGTAGGGCAGTATCAGCACGATATGCCGCAAAAAAGATTGACCGAGGCACTAGAGGGAGTTGTCGAAGATTGCGTAAACAGCGTAGGTGTTGATCTTAATACGGCAAGTCCAAGCTTATTAGGACGTGTGGCGGGACTTAATTCCACTATAGCTAAAAATATCGCCGAATACCGTAAAGCAAAGCCTTTTGAAACAAGAGAAGAGCTTAAAAAAGTCCCAAAGTTGGGACCCAAAGCGTTTGAGCAATGCGCCGGCTTTTTAAGAATACCCGGCGGAGCTAATCCGCTTGATAATACGGGCGTTCACCCCGAAGCATATATTGCCATCAATAAAGTACTTGAAAAATACGGCGTTAAGTCGGTCGAGCCTGTCGTAATCGGTGAGGTTAAGAGTAAAATAACTGCCGACGGAACCCAAGCGGTTGCTGTGGAGGTAGGCATCGGAGCTGTGACACTTGTTGATTGTGTTGAGGAAATGCTTCGCCCCGGTCGCGATATCAAAGACAGTCTGCCTCCTCCCGTATTACGCGCCGATTTAATGGATATTAAGGATTTGACCGCGGGTATGTTGCTCGACGGCGTTATCCGTAATGTTATCGACTTCGGGGCTTTTGTTGACATCGGAGTACATCATGACGGATTGCTTCACTTGAGTCAAATCAGTGACGATTATATCAAACACCCGTCCGAAAAATTAAAAGTAGGTCAAGCAGTTAAGGTTAGAGTGATAGAAGTAGATGTAGCCAAAAACCGTATCGGTTTAACCATGAAATCGGAAAACGCCGGTCCTACTCCTAAAAAAGAGGACGGCGGCGTTAAGAGAGTAGTCAACCGCAATTTTTTAGACGACCAAAAGAGACATGATAAGTCTAAGTTCGACAGACCGAAGGGAGACCGCGATAGACCGCAAGACGACAGACCTAAGCGTATGTCAAGAGAACAAGAACGTGAGTTTATTATAGCGGCCGAAAAGGAATTGGAAGCGTTAGAAACGAGCGGTAGTTTGCCCTATGACAGAATGCCTAAGTCCGCAGATCAAGGTTCGCCTAAGAGGGATGGAGGTTTTACCCCCCGTGAGGACAGAGGTGCGTATGTACCGAGAGGCGACCGCCCCGATCGTCCTTCAAGAAATAACTTCTCCGGAAGTTATATAGACAAAGAACCGGTCAAAAAACAAGAGCAGTCCTCCAAGACCCAAAGCATGGAAGAAATGATGGAAGCTTTAAAAGGCAAATACGGAATGGATAAAAAATAGCAATTCGTCTACGCCCATGTCAGTAGCGGAGAATTTTCCTCAGGTTAGCACATTATACACATTGCCGTCATATATTAGTATTATGGCAGAGTGTAAGTATAGGCAGTATCGGCATCGACCTAAGAAAAAAAAGAGTGTAAAAAAAGCGCTTGTGATAACAATTATAAGCGTTTTTTTGGTTGCTGTTTTTATCGGATATTATATGGAATATAACGTTAATCCGGTTATTTTGGATGTTAGTGAAGCCAAAGCCGCCTCAATCACTGCTAACGCAATAAGTCAAGCGGTTGAATTTGAGTTCGGCAATTATACCTACGACGATCTAATGAATATAGAACGCGACCCAAGCGGACGTATTACAGCCATGCGCGCCAATGTAGGCTTGGCTAATCTTCTTGCCATGCGTTCTAGGATATTGGCACAACAAAAAATCGACGAAATGGGACAGCAAGGCATAGGTGTACCGTTAGGCACAATAAGCGGGGTTCCGATACTAATCGGCAGAGGTCCGTCAATAACCATACGGATGATGTCGATAGGTGCGGTAACGTCATACTTTGAGTCACACTTTGTATCAGCGGGTGTCAATCAAACCTTACATAGATTAAGTTTAGTAGTTAATGCTGACGTAAGTATTATTTTACCGGCGGGAGACAGGCGTATAAGCGGAGAAAATGAAATTATGATAACCGAAGCTTTAATAGTAGGCGAAATTCCGTATGTCTATATGGCGGGCGGAGGTTTGATAGGTTTTTAAAACTTTAGATAATAGTACAGTATAAAAACGCTTGCTTTTGTCGTTTGGCTATGGTATAATGTAACAATGGAACAATTTGCCGAACAGTCCGTACCTAATAGCAATTATGATACTAAGGCGAAAAAACTAGCGGTTTTGAGACTGATTAAGTTGGTGTTTTTTGGATTATTTGCCATGGCTCTAATGATTATCGGCTTTATCAGTCTTTTTAATGAGGTGCTTGTCGCGTTGATTACTTTCCTGTTAGGATTATTTACAATTTCACCGTTTTTGATTATCGCGCTTCTCATTAAGAGATATATAGGAAACATTACTATGGAATATGATTATTTTGTAATTGACGGCAAATTCCGTATTGTTAAGGTTATAGGGCGAAAAAAACGCAAGATGTTTTCCGAGGTGCCTTTTTCGGCTTTTCAGTCGGTTGGTAAGCTTACATCAGAGGCGTATGACCGTTATGCGGGTTCTAGAGATGTCAAAAAACAAATCGCCGTGTGTAACATTAATGACGAGGACAAGCTGTACTACGCGTACTATATCAAGGACAACGCAAAATTTTTACTGCATTTCGAACCTAGTGTAGAGTTTATGATTGCATTTAAACGCAGTTTGCCAAGAATGTCTATAATGGACAAATCGGCAATGACAAATTAAAACTTTTTTATTATAAATTATGCCAAGCATTATTTATTTAGACAATGCGGCTACAATGCCGGTGAGCAAAGAAACCGCGGAGAAGTCGGCGGTTTTTTTGGATACGGAATTTTATAATCCGTCGGCGGGATATTCAGGGGGAATAGAGACAGCAAAACAAATTTCGTCTGCCAGGAGTTATCTTTTAGGACGTTTAGGCGGGGACGGAACTTTAGTTTTTACCGGTTCGGCTACAGAGGCCAATAATTATATTATTAACTCCGGACATAAAAACAAACGCGGTAATATTGTTATTTCTAAAGGTGAGCATCCGTCAATTACTGTTACGGCGACGGCAAGCGGAGCTAATGTCAAGCATATCGGTTTAAACAGTGACGGTACGGTAAATGAGGCTGAACTATTGAGCATGATTGACAGTAATACCTCGCTTGTTTCGGTTTTTCATGTCAGCAACGAGACAGGCGCGATTAATGATATAAATAAATTGGCTCATGCCGTTAAAGAAATTAATCCTAATGTTATTTTTTCCGGTGACGGAGTGCAAGCATTTTGCAAATACGGTTATTCGTTAAGTAATGATATAGACCTATACAGTATCTCGGCGCACAAAATCGGCGGGACAAAAGGTGTCGGCGGATTGTTTATCAAAAAGGGATTAAATCTTAGACCGTGTCTCTACGGCGGCGGACAGGAGGGGGGGCTGCGTTCCGGCACGGAAAATGTATACGGTATAATGTCCTTTGAATACGCGGCGAGAAGTTTTGAAAAAAAGAATGGATTATTGTTAAAAGAACGTTTCCTTATGTCGTTGAAAAATTCTGCAAGCGAAAAATCAATCCGATATACCGTTAACGGTAACGGCAATTGGATTATTTCGATTTCCTTTGAAGGAATTAAGGGCGAAATATTACAAAGATTACTCGGACAAAGAAACATATTCGTCGGTAAGGGAGCCGCGTGTTCGGGTAATACTACAGGCAATAGGACGCTTGAAGCAATGAAAGTGCCAAAAAAACTAATTGACGAAAGTATCAGAGTAAGTTTTGGGTGGCAGAATACACCGGAAGAAGCTGAAACAGCAGGTCGAATAATTACAGAAGTCTTAAGCGGCATGTAGCATTAAAGCCCTTTCCGATTACCCGTTATTGAGAGGAGCGTCGTAGTCAATGAGGAGTCTCCACCACCCGTCCTCAGCCGAGGGCGTAGCCCGAACGCCACCGAGGAGCGAAGCGACGCGGAACCCCACGGTCTACGTCCCCTCCCCCCGTCATTGCGAGGAGCGTAGCGACGCGGCAATCCCACGTTTAGAGAACATATAAACTATACAATATATACAAAAAAATCATGAGGTTTTTGGTTAAATTTTACTTGAAAAAAATCAGTTAAACGTATATACTAAGAACAAGATATTTTTGGGGTTGTTCTAAAACCCTTATAAGGAGATTTTATTTATGGCAAGTCTATCACTCAGGCACATTTACAAGGTTTATCAAGGCAATGTAAAGGCCGTTAGTGACTTCAATCTTGAGATTGACGACAAGGAATTTATCATGTTCGTCGGTCCGTCGGGTTGCGGTAAGTCAACAACGCTTCGTATGGTCGCCGGTCTTGAGGAAATTACGCGCGGCGAACTTTACATCGACGGCAAATTAGTCAACGACGTTGAGCCGAAAGACAGAGATATAGCGATGGTTTTTCAAA
>Ga0123355_10014119_pt1 | contig 12464 bp, 11 predicted proteins | sample TergutEmb28metaG_3_FD_89872 | JGI IMG/M metagenome (GOLD analysis project Ga0123355, IMG submission 89872) | Embiratermes neotenicus P1 segment gut microbial communities from Petit-Saut dam, French Guiana - Emb289 P1 | ecosystem: Host-associated > Arthropoda: Insects > Digestive system > Gut ...
CCGGCTCGGCGAGCGGTTCATCGCCGACGCCTACCACGCACTCGCCAACGCCGGATACCTGGACAGCACCGTATTCGTCGTCACCTTCGACGAGTGGGGCGGTTTCTACGATCACGTGCCGCCGTCCCACGTCATCGACGACACCGACCCGTCGACCGTCGACCACACCGGCGACAGCACGACGCCCACGGATGGTCAGCTCATCCCGGACTACACGCAGCTCGGCCTGCGGGTGCCAGCCATCGTGGTATCGAGCCACGCCGCCCCGCGGGTCGTGCACCAAGGCCCGTTCGAGCACACCTCGACGCTGCGGTTCATCGAGACGACGTTCGGCCTGCAGCCGCTGACGGCGCGGGACGCCAACGCGAACAACCTCGGCGAGGTCCTGCTGCCGGCCAGGATCCCGCTGGCTGCTCGCGGCCCCATCCCGACGAGCAGCCAGGTACCAGGCCCCGACAACGACGCGGACGCGATCTGCAGTGCTACGAGCGTGCAGTCGGTGTCCCCGGCCCCGGTCGGTACTGGCCAGCCGTCACAGGACCAGGCGCTGATCGCGCAAGCGGGCTGGCCGTCCGGCTCGGGCATGGCGAACTTCGGCAAGCAGTACCGCGGCAGCTAGCGGGCGCTGGGCCCAGCCCGTTTCTTCCGGGAACGGGGCCGCCCGGTACGCGGCCGCCGTCCGGCTCGCTGACGCTGGCCAGCGCCTCAGCCCGGTGATTGCTGAGCCGGGTTGGGGCGCTGGCAGTGCTGCGGCACGGCTTGGCTGTGGCCGGCCTTGAGCGCCCCGAGGCGGTCAAGGAGTATGGGTCCATGTCTTCTCTGACGCCGGGTGCCGCCGGAGACCAGCAGGCTGCGCCCGGTGACCGGCGCTGGCTCATCCTTGTCGTCGTCGCTATCGCTCAGCTCATGGTGGTCCTGGATTCCACGATCGTGAACATTGCGCTCCCGTCGGCGCAGCGTGCGCTCGGGTTTTCCAACGGCGACCGGCAGTGGGTGGTGACGGCCTACGCGCTGGCGTTCGGCAGCCTGCTGCTGGTCGGCGGCCGCCTCGGGGACATGTTCAGCCGCGAGCGGGTTTTCATCGCCGGCCTGATCGGGTTCGCTGGCGCCTCGGCCCTCGGCGGCGCTTCTGTCTCGTTCACGATGCTGGTGGCAGCGCGGGCCCTCCAGGGTGCCTTCGGCGCCGTCCTCGCGCCCTCAGCCCTGGGCACGCTCGTCAGCACCTTCCGCGAACCGCGGGAGCGGGGCCGGGCCTTTGGCGTGTTCGGCTCGGTCGCCGCCGGAGGCGGAGCCGTGGGCCTGATCCTCGGCGGGCTGCTCACGCAGTACCTCTCGTGGCGCTGGACGCTGTATGTGAACCTGCTGTTCGCTGCCGTCGCCGTGGTGGGCGCGGTGGCCTGGATTGAGCGCAGCCGCCCCAGCGTCAGGCCGCGGATGGACTGGCCAGGCGCCGTGCTGGCCTGCGCCGGCCTGTTCCTGATCGTTTTCGGCTTCTCGCGCGCCGAAACGGCCGGATGGGCAGCCGCACAGACGGTCGGCTCGCTGGTGGCTGGCGTGGTGCTGCTCGCCGCGTTCGCCGCCGCCGAGGAGCGGTCGAGTCACCCGCTGCTGCCGATGCGGGTAATCCTCGACCGGATCAGGGGCGGATCCTACGTCGCGGTCTTCGTAGCCGGTATCGCGATCTTCGCGACGTTCTTGTTCCTCACGTACTACCTGCAGGTGATCAAGGGAGAAAGCGCGCTGGCCACGGGGCTGCTGTTCCTGCCGATGGTCGCCTGCATCCTGATCACCTCCAACTTTTCCAGCATCGTGGGCCTGGCCAGGTTCGGGCCGCGCGTGCTGATCGCAGCCGGAATGCTGCTGGGCGCGGGCGGGATGGTGTATCTGACCCAGGTGACGGTGACCTCCAGCTATGCCGGCGGCGTGCTGCCCGCTCTGCTGCTCCTGGGCCTTGGCTTCGGCATGATCTTCGCGCCGGCCATCAATATGGCTACGTTCGGCGTCGCCCGCCAGGACTCCGGCGTCGCCTCCGCGCTCGTCAACACGATGCAGCAGGTCGGTGGCTCGATCGGGATATCGGCTCTCAGCTCGGTCGCACTCAGCGCCACGGCGAGCTATCTGGTCGCCCACCACACCAGCCCGCTCGCGCCGGCCATCGCGGTGACGCACGGCGACACCGTCGCGTTCAGCGTCTCGGCAGCACTGTTCGGTCTCGGATTCATTCTCGCGATCAGCCTGCTCCCCGGCAGGCGCCGGGTCGCTGAGATCCGGACTGCCGCAGCCGCGGAAGCCACGGCCGCTACTGCCCCGGCCCCGGTCACATCGACCGCTACGCCGGTTCCCGAGCCCGCTTTCCACGCAATTCCGGTGGGCTTGTGCAGCTGCTCGCCGGTGGTGACCGCTGCCCACGCCGCGACGGCCATGGCCGACCGCTAATGCCACCCTGCGGTCCGCCACCATGCTGGTGACAAGCACGGACGCTCGCGCCAATCCACGGAAGGTGACGATCCCCCGATGAACACCACCCCCTCGCCTGCGACCGAGTTGCGTCTTGTCGTCGGATACGACGGGTCACCGCCGGCTGTTCGCGCGCTCGACGGCGCGATCAGACTGATCCAGGGCCGGACCGGCAAGATTGATGTGCTCTATGTCGCGCACATGCCCAGCATGGCCGCGCTCTCGCCCGGCGCCGTCGGCGAACTGGAACAAGACTTCGACGATGTTGCGCAAGAGCTCCGCACGATGGCGGCCGACCAGCTGCGCGGCAGCGGGCAGAACTGGGACTTCCAGCGTCGCGAGGGCCTGATCGCAGAAGAGCTGATCATGACGGCGAAGGACCTCGCCACTGCGAACCCCGATGCGACCGTCGTCATTGTCGTCGGCAGCTCGTCTGCTGTCACGCACCGTATCGTGGGCTCGGTCGCCGTCAGCCTGGCCCGCCACTCTCCGGTACCCCTGGTGGTTGTGCCCTAGCACGCGGGGGCTGGTGGCCGAAGTGGTCGCGTAGCAGGAACTTCTGGACCTTGCCCGAGCCGGTCAGCGGAAACTCATCGACGAACTGCCAGAGGCGCGGCGCCTTATGCGGGGCTAGCCGGACGCGGGTGTACACGGCGAGCTCGTCCTGGTCCAGCGTCACGCCTGCAGCGGGCTGGATGAACGCCGCGACCTGCTCGCCCCAGACCTCGTCCGGGATTCCCACGACGGCGACATCCCGGACGCCGGGGTGGGTGAGCAGCACCTGCTCGATCTCGGCCGGGAAGATGTTCTCCCCACCGCGGATGATCATCTCTTTCAGCCGGCCGCCGATGCGCAGGTACCCGCGGTTGTCCATGCTCGCCAGGTCGCCCGTATGCAGCCAGCCGTCGGCGTCGATGGCGGCCTTGGTGTCGTCTGGTGCGTCGAAATACCCGGCCATCACGTGGTAGCCGCGGGTGCAGATCTCCCCGACGGTGCCGGCGGGCACCGTGGTCATACCGTCCTGCGGGTCGACGATCCGGACCTCGGCGTGAGGCATCGGGCGGCCGAGGGTCTCGGCGCGGTCTCGCGAATCGTCATCTTGCCGGGTCATCGTGAGATACCCAGAGGTCTCGGTCTGCGCGTAGATGATGCACATCGGGACGCCCAACTCGGCCTCGACGCGCTCCACTAGTTCGGGCTGCACGACCGCGCCGCCGGACAGGCCCACCCGCACGGACGACAAGTCGGCCCGCCCGAAGTCCGGATGGTTCAGCAGCCCGATCACCATTGTTGGCACGCCCATAAACACGGCGCTGCGCTCGGAGGCAATGAGCTCCAGCTGCAGCCCCGGGTCGAAGAACGGCATTAGAACGTGCGTGCCCGCGCTGGCGATCACCGACAGCGTGGCCAGCACGCAGCCGGCCACGTGGAACAACGGCATGGGATTGACAAAGACGTCGCCCCGCCCGAGTCGGAGGACGGGATCGTAGGACAGGCGGGCGCTGTTGACGATGCCCCGGTGGTGCAGCACGACGCCCTTGGGCACGCCGGTGGTACCGGAGGTGTACTGGATCTGCGCGGGATCGCCCGGCGCCACCTTGGGCAGCGACTGCGTAGCGGACCCGGACGCGAGGAACGCCTCCCAGTTCCCGAAGCGCACTGCCTCCCGCAACGAGGGCAGCTCACCCCGGATCCCGGCAAGGGTGCCGGCCATCGGGTTGCCGCGGTACTCGTCGAGAAGGAAGATCCCCGACGCCCGCGACTGGCTAAGCACGTGCTGCAGTTCGACGGCGCGCAGCGCCGGGTTGACGGTGACGAGCGTGACCCCGGCCAGCGCCGCCGACATCTCCAGCAGCATCCACTCGGGGATATTGTTCGCCCAGACCGCGACCCGCTCCCCTGGGGCGAACCGGCCCAGCAGCGCCCGGGCGGCCCGCTCGGACTCGTCCAGCAGCTCGACGTACGTCCATCTGCGGCGCCGGTCCGGGTCAGGGTGCCCTTCTACCAGGGCGGTAACCTCCGGCGCTTCCTTTGCCGCCCACCGGAGAAGGTCACCGACGGTCTGTTCGAGCACGACGTCGGTGTCGTCAGCCAGCCAGTATGACCCGATTGCCAAGGCCTTGCGCCTCCACGTCCTATGACGAAACCGCTCCCAGGATCAGGCGTAACCGGGCGGACCATCATCGGCTACAAGCGCCGGAGATTGACAATCCGTGCGCACTTGATAGGCAGGGTTACTATCACTGTCCTGCTGCGCGCCGAGGACGAGCCCGCGCGCACGCGTGTGGACTACTGGCAGCACGTCGTGGGTACTTCTCTCGCGGCGTACCAGCTCCGGGGCTCAGGCGAGACCCTGCGCGGTGAGATCCGGCAGGCTCGAGTCGGCGCGCTGACTGTGCTGGACTTCCAGATGGCTGATACGCATGCCGTCCGGGCGCCCGATCTCATCCGGAAGTCCGGCCCGAGGCTGGTCAAGGTCGACCTCGGGATACGCGGGCAGGGCAGGTACGAGCAAGAGGGCCGGCAGAACCTGCTCGCGCCGGGCGAGTTCCAGCTCCTCGACCTCAGCCGACCCAGCCACGTGGACGTCGACGAGTCACAGAAACTCTCGATTGCCATCTTCCCGCGGGCGCTGCTGCCCGTGCGGGACAACGACCTCCGGGACCTGACCGCGGTCCGGTTCGGTCCCGATGACGCCTATGCCTCGCTGGTCGCCTCGATGGGCCGGGAACTGGCCCGGAACCTGGGCGCCTACGACGGCGCCAGCAGCGCGCGGATCGGGTCGGCGTTTCTCGACCTGCTGGCGCTCGCCGTCGCCACCCGGCTCGGCCGCGTCGACTCCGTCCCCGCCGAGAGCCGGCAGCAGGCCATGATGGCCCGCATCGAGGCGTTCGCCGAGCAGCATCTCGCCAATCCAGCTCTGTCGCCTGGCATGATCGCCGCCGCGCACCACATCTCGGTCCGCACCCTGCATAAGATGTACGAGGCCGAGGACTGGACGGTGGCCGCGTGGATCCGGCACCTTCGGCTCGAGCGCTGCCGGCAGGACCTGCTCGACCCGGATCTCGCCGGCCGCCCGGTGGCAGCCGTGGGAGCCCGCTGGGGTTTCTCCGACGCGGCTGTATTCAGCCGCGCGTTCCGCACCGCGTACGGCCTCCCGCCCGCCGAGTTCCGCACCATTCACGGCTCCCCGCCTGCTGAAGCCTCCGGTTACCTGAGGTAGGCGACGTCGTGGCGGACGGGGCCACCGCTCGGCTCGGTGGCGCTGTTTCATCCCTTTAGTGGACTGACGGTTTTGCTTTGCCCCGCGTCAGGTATGGACTGCACGGTCTACCGAGAGGGGAACCGATGAAGGCTGGGACGCGGAGCGAGCCCGGATTGCGTGGGTTGCCGCGGCGACGGTCGCGGTCATGGGTGGCGATGCTGACCATGCTGGGAGGGCTGGCACTGATCGCGATCGGGCCGGCTGCCGGAGCCTCGGCTGCTGGCCAGCGTTCGCCCGCTGCCTCGCACGGGACTGGACCGCCGTTTGTCTTCGCCTACATCACAAACCTGAGGGCCGACACAGTGTCGGTTGTTCAAACGGCCACCAACGCCATAGTCGCCACCATCCCGGTCGGCGACTCGCCGACCGCTGTCGCGGTCGCCCCGGACGGCCGCCACGTCTATGTCGCCAACGCTGTTTCGGGCAGCGTGTCGGTGATCGATACCGCGACCAACACAGTGACGGCCACCGTCTCGCTCCCCGCTGGTTCCGCTCCGCTAGGTATTGCCGTCACCCCGAACGACCGCACCCTCTACGTGACCGATTCCGGCGCGAACGATGTGTCCGTGATAGATACGGCGACCAACGCGGTCATCGCTGTCATCAGAACCGATGCCGAAGGAAATGCCGTTTTCAATCGGCCGGTGGGTGTCGCGGTCACCCCGGATGGCCGCCGCGTCTACGTCGCCAGCTCGGGCCGCCTCCTCGATATTGGCGACACGGTGGCAGTGATTGACACGGCGACCAACACCGTGACCGGCACTATTGAGGTCGGCTTCGGGCCGACGGCTGTGGCAGTCGCGCCGAACGGGCGCCACGTCTACGTCGCCAACGACACTCCCTCCCGATTCGGGCAGGGCTCGGTGTCGGTGATTGCTACGGCGACTAACCAGGTGACCGCCACCATAAGCGGCTTCGAAGAGCCGGTCGGTGTAGCCGCCGCTCAGAATGGGCGTGTCTACGTCACGGTCATCGACACGAATGAGGTGGCTGTGATCGCGACGCCAACCAACCGCGTGACCACCATCCGCGGCTTCGATTCGCCAGTCGGAGTCGCGGTTACCCCCAACGGGCGCCTCGTCTACGTCACCAACACGGGCCGTTCGAGCAACGTGGCAGTGATTACCGCGGCCACCAGCACCCTGACCCGCACCATCACCGGCTTCACGTTCCCGCAAGCCGTCGCGATCGGCACCGTCCGGACCGGGGGCTGGCCGAAGCGATAGGTCAGGGCCCTGCCTGGTCTTCGGCACGTCCACGACCAGAAGGCCCTCGGAGTGCAGCGGCCATGCCGCCAGCGCCGTGCCATCCGCGGCGATGGCCAGGGCGCCGCCGAAGCACGCGGCTGTGCCCGCCGGGCCGCCGAGCTGGTTGGCGACGAACCCCACCGCTCCGATCCGCCGAATCCGGTCAGCGTAGACGGCTCGCTCGGAGCGCTGCCACTGAGCGTCGTCGGCCACGTCAGCGTCGAAGCCGCGGGCCATCGGGATGACAACGATGTCCGGTCGGAGCGCGGCCAGCTGACGGATGACGGCGTCGTTGAAAAGGTCCCCGCAGATCAGCGCGCTCACGACGCCGAAATCGGTGGCCATGGTGCCGGGCTGGCTGCCCTGCCGGTAGACAGCAGCATCAGCATCTGCCTGATGCCAGTGCGGATCAGCGCGCCGGTACACCTGCCGCAGTTCTCCCCGGCGATCCAGCAGCACCGCGCTGTCATAGAGCACATCGCCCGCACGCTCGAACATGCCGAACCCTACCCACAGGCCCAGGCGCCCGGCGGCTGCGGCTAAGGCGGCGGTCGCCGGGCCGGGCACCGGCTCGCCCAGGGCCAGATCGTGCCGGGGATCGCCGTTTCCGGCAAAGCCAGTCACCGCGGCCTCGCAGAACACCACCAGGTCAGCACCATGACCGGCCGCCTGGACGCACAGGCCGGCCATCCGGGCCAGATTCTCGCCTCGGTCCGGTCCGGCGGGAAAGACTCCCAGTGCTGCCCTCATTCAGTCAGTCTCCTAGCCGCCGCGGCTCTAGGCGGTCATGGCGGTCTTCGCGGCGTCGGGGTTGTCGAGGCTGACGATCAGGCGGGTGTACCTGGCGCCGTCGAGGGTTATCTCCAGTCCGCGGGGCTTGCGGCCGTTCACGGCGGCGAACAGTAGCTGGCGCACGGAGCCGTCGAAGAAGGACCCGTACGCGAACCAGCCGGGCCAGTACCCACCGAAAGCCTTCCAGTTGCGCAGCGTCAGCCCCTGGATCCGGAGGATCGGCCGGTCGACGACATCAACACTCCGCACCGCCGACAGCGGGACGCGGACGTCGCGATGCACTGCCATGATGCGCTCGCCGGCGGACAGCTTCAGGACTATCTCGTCGTCCTCGCGCGCAATGTTCGCCATGGTCAGCCTTTCGGTTCCGGAGGAGGGAGCGTGTCCAAGCGCGGCTCGGCCCGTTCCCACAACAATGCCGCGATATCGGGAGGCAATGGCACTGTTGAGCCCTGGAATCCCCGGAATGGCCGGAACGAGGAAAGAGCGGGAGCCGCGAGCAACTCCAATCTCAGCAGCGGGGGGTCGATGCGGTAGTCGAACCTGATGTCAGTCCGCCACCGCCCGGACGCCGAGTCCGCGTCGTGCCACTCAGGGTCTTGATAGGTGGGGGAAGTGATCGTTGCTACGTAGTAAATGCCTGGCTCGTGCCGTCCCGCAATCTGCAGCCAGACGCGATCCCCCGCTTCAGTCCGGTCCCGGTAACGCGGCGTCCGCCAGGAGCGCAGTCGTGACGCCGCCAGGGAGGCCTCAAGGTCGTACTGCTTGCCGTTGCCCTGGAAGATCCAGTCGGTCATGCTTCACGTCCCGATCGGAGCGACAGTAGCCGCTCACGCGTGGCAGGTGAGCGGCCGGCCACCGTTGTAGGCGACCATGTCGCGCAAGGCAGCAGCACGGTCGATGCGGGCGCCCCGGTCCCCGCCTGCCAGCTCGAGGTATGCGCGGTGAAGGTTACCGACGACGCGCTCCGCGTCGGTGAGGTCATGGTACCCACCCAGGTCTGCCTGGCGCGCGGCCTCGAGCGGGGAGAGGCCGGCCGCCCTGCCGCTGCGGGCGAGGTCCTGGATGAAGCGCAGATAGCCGAGCACGTCTTCGATCACCTCCGGACCGCAGACGGGGCCATGGCCGGGCACGATGGTGACCGCACCGAGCGGGCGGACCACCCGCTCGAGCACCTCGATGGAGCCTGCGACCGAGCCCTGCAGGAGGAACGGCGTGCCGCCGTGGAACAGCAGATCGCCAGCAAACAGCACTGAGCGGCCGGGGATCCAGACGATGGAGTCGTTCGTGGTGTGGGCTGGCGTTCCGACGTACCGGACCTCACAGCGCAGCTCACCGGACCACAGCGTGACGCCCGATTCATACGTGAGGAAGGGCGCCGCAACGTGCAGGTCGCCCCATTGGACGTCCGTGAATATCCCGGTGTTCGCGGGCGGGCCAGCCGCGAGCACCTCATCGCGGCACCGCTCGTGCGCCACGATGGTGGCGCCGGCGAACAGGCAGTTGCCATACGTGTGGTCGCCGTGATGGTGGGTGTTGATCAGCGTGCGCACTGGCTGGGACGTGACAGCCGAGATGGCATTCAGGTAGGCCCTGGTCCGGCCTTCGGTAGAGGTCGCGTCGATCGAGATCACCCCGCGCGCGCTGGCCAGGAAGCCGGTGTTGTTCAGAAACCAGCTCCCGTCGGGCTGAACGTAGGCGTAGATGCCCTCACTGACCTCGACCGTCGTCCCGTTCACGATTCGCCTCCGCTATCCGCAACTGTGCCCCGCCGGGCGGCGAGATCGGGCCGGCTGGTCAGGGCCAGCCAGGTCAGCGCCCCGGTGATGACGGCGGCGCTGGCTGGCTGCCAGCCCACCCCGACGACGGCGAGCGTCGCAGCCGCGAGCGCAGCGAGCAGCCGCGCGGCAAACCGGACCGGCCGTCCGCGGCGGATCCGCCAGAGGGTGGTCGCGGCCGCCGAGGCCAGCCAGAATTTGCCGGGAACGGGGCCGTCCGGCACGCGGCCGCCATCCGGCTCGCTCACGTCCGCCAGCCCCTCGACGCGCCCCGCCTCGGTTCGCAGCAGCGTGTAGGCCGCGGCCGCCGCGGCAAACGCGGCCGCATCCCCGCCGTCCTCCCGGTCCGGGTGCGTGGCGGCGGCGATCCGCCGCCACGCCGCCCGCACGTCGTCGTCGGTGAGCTCGCTGCTGGCGGGCAGGCCCAGAGCGTCGAAGGGGCCGCTCACGGCAAGCTCCCGAACACCTCGTCGAGGAAGACGGCAACATCCGGCTGTGGTGTCCGGGCCGTTATCGCGGAACCTTCGGCATGTTCTGGCGTGTCGAAGTTTCCGCGATCACCTTCCGGCCCTGCCGGCAGTGTGGTCCGGGCCGGTCTCGCTGGCAGTGCTGCCGGCCCGGCCACGAGCCGCTTGACCTGGGTGAAGGTGACGCCGCCCCGGTAGAGATAGGCGGCCTGCCCGGTGTCGAGGCCGCGGACGAGCTCGGGGTCGGCGACCGGGACCGGGCGCAGCCGCGAGCTGCCAGTCCGGCCCCACCGCAGCCAGCCGGTGAGCTGCCGGGTGGTGTCTACGGCCGGGCGCTGACCGGCGAGCGCGACGACTGGCTCGGGATACGGCGTGCGCAGCAGCCAGATGCCGCCTTCGGCGGTGGTCGCGAGCCGGTAACGGTCGTCTTCCCTGACAGCCAGGCCGTGCCAGGACTGCGCCGAGACCTGGACTGCAAGGCCGAGCGACCGGGCCCGCTCGAACAGCTGCCAGATCGGCAGCCGCCGGGAGACCGCGCTGAACTCATCGACGGCGAGCAGCACCTGCCGGGCTGGCTGGCGCGGTCCGGTGACGTAGCTGGCGAGCAGGTCGACCAGCGCGCGGGCCTGCGCCTCGGCCACGGCAACCTCGGCGGTGCCTTCCAGGATGCAGTACCACGCGTCGGCGTCGGCGAGCCCACCCGGGCCGTCCAGGCCGGCGCCGAGCCGGCGGAACACCGCGCGGAAACGCAGCGCGATGTCCGGAAGCTGGCGGGCCGCCGACCGGACGATCAGCAATTGCTCGGCCGACCCGGCGTAGGCGGTGGCGAGCCAGCCGGCATCCAGCCTCGCGAGAAAGGCGGCCGTGCTGCCCGGCGGGCCGGCAGGCGCGTCGACCGCGAGCGTGACGACGGCTTCCATGACGTCGGTGTAATAGGCGGCCCCGCCCGTGCCGTGCTCGACGAGGTCGACAAGCGTCGTGACGAGCTGGCCCGACGGAAGATCCCACAGTGACAGGGAAGCGGCATCGGGCCAGACGGCCACGTTCCGTGCCCCTGCGTCTCTCAGCACGCGGCGGGTACGGTCAGCCAGTCGCCTCGCATCACCGCCGCCCTTGCAGTCGAGCACGACGAGCAGCGGCGGCCCGGCGAGCCCGGCGGCGTGCCTCGCGAGGCCCGCAGCCATGAAGGCCGCCCACAACCGGAGCAGCAGGGTGCTCTTGCCGGTGCCGGTTCCGCCGATCACGATCTGATGCGAGCGGAGCCGGCCGGCTGGCAGCCGCGCGAGCGCGGTGCCCGGATGGCCGACCGCGCGGATAACCGCGCCGGCGACGAAGTCTCCGCTGGCGGTGAGCAGCGGGACCGCACCGGGCGCGGCGATGCGGGTGCGCGCGGCGCGGACCTGGTGCCGCCACTGCCGCGCGTCGAAGGCGGCCACCGCCGCGGGCGAGCGGCCGCCGGCCCCGGCCGCCATCGACGCCAGCCGACGCGACCACGCCCACCCGGCCGCGACCAGGCCGAGCGGCACCGCTGCGGGCGCGATCAGCACCGCGGCGGCGAGGTAGTCTCCGTGCCGCCAGACCGCGAGCCACGCGAGTCGCGGCGCGTCGGCCGCCGGCCACAGCGAGTGGCGGGCCAGCGCGGTCCCGAGCAGCCAGACGGCGACCATCGGCAGGCACCAGACCGCAGCCCGGTACAGACGGACCGGCCGCCAGCCCTGGCGCCAGGCAACCGCCACCCCGGCCGCCGCAACCAGCGCAACCGGGAGCAGGCCGACGGCGATCGCCAGTACGGCGCCAGCACGCGCGAGGCGCGCGGCCGCCCGGAGTACCGTTCCCGCGCGCCGGATCATCGGGCACCCGCGAGATAGGCACCGGCGGGCAGCGGGCGTATCTCGACCCGCGCTGCCAGGCTGCCGAGCGCGTCCCTGGCTCGCACTACGGTGCCCGTGGCGGCTGGGGAGCAGAGGTAAACGACCCTGGCGTGACGCGGTTGCTCGCCGGGGACACGCGCCTGCGGAGCCGGGCAGCCGTAGTCACCGGTCCTGGTGAGCACCTCGCGCATGATGGCCGTGGTCCGGGCGACAGTCTTGGGTGTGAGCTCGGCCTCGATCGCCCAGCACTCGCCCGCCCAGGACGGCGCAGGCCCCGGCGCGGGCATGTCTGGCCAGTGCACCTCGGCGTCCGGCATATGATCTCGGCCGCCAACCCGGCCGCCCTGCCGGGCTCGCAGGTGACGCTCGCTACGCCAGTGCGCGCCGCCGTCCCGGTAGGCGGCGACCGGTTCCAGCGCGAGCCGAACCGCGGCGACGGCGCGCAGGTGCGCAAGCCGGGGCAATGCCGGAGCTGAGGCCGGGTACCGGGTGCCGGCGGCGCGCAACCCGGTTCTGGTCAGCCACACCCAGGGCGGGCCGGGGCTGAGCGTCGCCGACTCAGCGAGCTTCCGGCCGACCCAGCGCGC
>Ga0123355_10014120_pt1 | contig 12464 bp, 4 predicted proteins | sample TergutEmb28metaG_3_FD_89872 | JGI IMG/M metagenome (GOLD analysis project Ga0123355, IMG submission 89872) | Embiratermes neotenicus P1 segment gut microbial communities from Petit-Saut dam, French Guiana - Emb289 P1 | ecosystem: Host-associated > Arthropoda: Insects > Digestive system > Gut ...
ACTCATATATTCTCAGCTACGGCACATCCTGTTACTGCTGACCAAAATTTTATTTGGTCAATTGTCGGCAATGCGAGAGGCAGTGCCATAAATCCGACTACAGGTGCTTTTGTCGCAGGTAACGAGGAGGGAGAGGTTGTTGTAAGAGCCGTCTCGGTGATTGATAATGATAGGTTTGCATCAATTACCGTTAATGTAACAAGTCAAACTGTAGTCATAGCGGGTAGCGCCAGGATATACTTGAGAGCAAGTGATACTCATCAAATTGATGCAGCTTTATTTCCTGCTGATACCGCTGCTAGTCTTAATTATCAAATAATAGGTATCGCGGCAAGTTCAGTTAGTCCGACAGGTCTTATTACTGCAGGCACCGTTAACGAGTCTTTTGTAGTCCGTGTTTCGCTTCAAAACAATCCAAATGTGTTTAACCATATTACGGTAGTGGTTGTGGTACCGGTTACTTCGTTCGAAATTGTTTCGGCGCCGGCTAGACTCTATACGCAAGGCGGTGCTCCGGGAGCAGGTATTACTACATATACCTTTGCGTATCAGATATTGCCGTTAGATGCGGCTGTTTCTCCAGTTATATGGTCGATATACGGGGACGCGCTCGGCAGCACTCTTAACTTTAGAACAGGACATTTTGTGACGGGTACTGCCCCGGGTACAGTTAGAATAAGGGCAACTAGGCTTGCGGTTGCTTCGTGGGAAGAAAACAGCGTAGTAGATATTGATGTAGTAATTGTTCAAATGCCTACAGGTGTTAATATACTGCATCCGGCGAGATGGTATTCAGATCATAACTCTGAGACTAAATTTTATGCCGAGGTTTTGCCGGCTAATTCCTTTGATACCGATATTACTTGGTCTATCGTGGAGACCAATAGTGTTAGTACAATAAATCCCAACACAGGAGTCCTCACAACCGGTAATGTTGATGAAGAAATTACGCTAAGAGCAACGGCTATAAATGGAGTCTCTAGCGAAATTACAGTAGTTGTAGAGCAAGTCTTCTCTATTGTGAGTTTGATAATAGTGCCGTCAAATATTGCAGGTGTTAGTTATACAACATCTCAGATAACGGTCAGAGTGTTGCCTAACAATACTCAATTTGATCTTAATGTGGTTGTTAATCCGGTAAATGCACAAAACGCTAATCCCTCCGCGGATTTTAGGTGGTCTATAATTGAGCCTGTAGGAGAAAGAGCCGGACATAGCATAGCAGCCAATACAGGACAATTTACAAGAAGTCTTTCTCCGGCAACCTTAACGATACGTGTAGAATGGGTACATGATATTAATATATATAAAACTATCGCCATAGAGATTTATAGTCCTATAACAAGTGTTGTGATTGCCGAAAGGGGCGATTCGAGAGTTTTTGCTGGAGCTACTCATGTATTCACTGCCCAATATAACCCAACGGGAGCTACTGTGTATCACGGAGCTACGACATGGAGCATAATCGGCGAGGCGTTAGGCAGTACAATTAATCCGACTACGGGAACTTTTGTTGCGGGTAGTGCTCCGGGCAGAGTCAGAATAAGACTTGAAATGAGATCTTTTGCCGACGGAGATGTGTATTTTCAAGAAGTATATGCAGTTATACAGGGCGGGCAAAGATATCTTTATTTTGTAGATGCAGGTGCAGATGCAGGAATAACTACAACAATGGCTACCCGAAACACAGTGCTAGATCAGCAATGGGATGACGATTGCGATAGCGGTTGGGGTTGGAGTGCGTTTAATGCGGCAGGAGTGGCTGTTCCAGCCAATTCCGCACAAAATTCACCTACAGCGACACCATTAGATAGAGTTCGTGCACTTACCGGAACAAGACTGACATATGTATTTACGCTTGATCCGGGCTATTATTTAATTGATCTTGCAATGCGTAACACGAGCGGAGCCGCGAGGGATTTTAGAGTTAGGTTTGACGGGTTTTTCTTTGCGGATTCAGGAACATGGGACGCTCAACAAAATGATACTCCGATGAGAGATGTTAGAGTGCCTAATAATCAAACTTGGGAAAGGACATTCTTTATTGCTGTGCCGGAGGGGCAAACGAGAATTGCTATTGATATTATCAGACCGCCTCAAGAAGGACCGGAAACTCATGACCGTAACAATGGTCCTTTGCAACTAAGCACTATTACGATTAGAGAGCATGCGGGATTTAGATATCAAATTCACGGTGAGCATCAAGAATGGATTGTGCTGTATCCAGAGACAGGACAAGGCACCACTAGTGCGGCTAACGTAGCACAAGTGAGAGGCACAGAAACGGTATTCAGGGCATCTGTTCCTGCACCCGGAGTATATGCTGTCAATATGAGAATGGGACATTGGGCTTACAGCACAGGCAGATATTTTATTATAGCAAATGGGATAAGCCATATCGGGAATGCCGGTCGTATTCAGGGACCTAATACAGCAGGGTGGGGCACTTGGCATTGTCAGTGGAGGCATCAGCGGGATAGACAGCATCAATTCCCTGTGCATGCAATTAGAAATGATGCTGATGATGGGTATGAAATTGTATTTGCTATTTGGGTGCGTCCTTATAACACTAACGGAAACGGCGGGGCATATGCTGTGCCGATTAGTTCCATAACTGTGTTTGAAGCTTTATCCGGTATTGTATATAATCGGGTGAATAACGCACGTCAAATTCCTAACACGGCGGTTGAAGGAACGGCGACATTCTTTGCGAATGCCGGTTCTCCGAATGTTCCGACGCCTGCGACTATGGCTTTGGGTGTATAATTTTGCCTAACATCATTTTACCATCAACAGGAGAAAGTTATCTTGGTACAATTAGATAAAAGCGGCGTTAGGATAAACGGCGAATACAAAACACTGCTATGTGCGTCATTGTTTTACTTCAGATTACCGCATGAAACATGGGATGACAGGATAACTGCACTCAAAAATACGGGATATAACTGCATTGACGTGTATTTCCCTTGGAATTTTCATGAGATAAAGGATGGCGAGTGGACATTTGAGGGAATGGCAGATGTTGATAGTTTTTTGAAAAAGACGTCCGAGGCAGGACTGTATATCGTAGCCAGGCCGGGACCGTATATTTGCAGTGAGTGGGACGGAGGAGCTTTACCCGCCAGGCTATTAGGGGGTGACTATGATATACGGCAAAACGACGCAACCTTTTTAGCGGAAGTTGACAAATGGTTCTCAAAAATACTTCCTATTATTGCTAAGCATGAAATTAAGGAAGGGGATAGCGGCGGTGTTATTATGTTGCAGCTGGAAAACGAGCTTGATTTCTTTGATTGCAAAGACGCCGCAGGATATTTAGGCGAACTGGCAAAATTAGCAAAAAAGCATGGTGTAAGCGTTCCGTACTTTGCGTGTGCGGGACAAAAGGATATTATAAGAGCGGGAGGAACAGCCGAGGGAGTAATAGGGACATATAATTTTTATCCCGATAGCCGTGATTCAAAATTTGTTGTTTTATGCAAGCATTACTATGGCGTCACACAAAAGTTGGGTATACCGTTGCTTGTAACGGAGACTAACAGAGACCATTTTTTGCTTCGCCGGCAGCTTGCATGCGGTGCTAAACTGTTGGGAGCATATAATCAAGTCGCAGGAAGTAATTTTGGCTTTACATCGGCAGTCAACAACTGGGGGAAACCAGAGCCGTTGTCATATATATCAACCAAATACGATTTTGGTTCGCTTATTACCAGCATAGGCGAATACAATAACGAGGTTGGAGCGGCGAGAGAGTTAGGGCTTTTGATAAAGGCGTTTGGCGAGGAGCTTGCGATGAGTCAGCCTTCAATTGCAAAGGGCTTTGAAATAGGCGAGTTTGATTTGGTTGTTAGGTTAAGGAGCGGAGGGTATCTTATATGCAGGCCGTGTTATGAGAGTTTGACAGCACCTTTTGTTCCATACGAACTTGATTTATTACCGTTCGGACTAAAGGGTAAGGTAAAATCTGCCAACACGGAGATATTAGGCTTTGATAAGGCTAATAACACAGTTATATTTAAAGCTGTTAAGGACGCTACGATAGCAATGGAGGGAGATGTAGGGTGTAAGTTTATAACAGATGAAGATATAAAAGAATTGTTTGGCGGAATTGGGGTTAAAGTCGCAAAAAAATATACAGACATAACAGAACTAAAACTTCAACAAGCATCGCCTGCTTTTTTGCCGGTTGAGGGTAAACATAATAGGCTTAATATGGAAGCGTTAGGCGTCTATAACGGCTGGGTCAAATACGATATTACGGGTGATTTTAGCAAGGGGCTTTTATTAGAGAGTGCGGCGGATATAATTACGGCGAGGATTGACGGAAAACATATTGACACAAGGATAGGCAAGGGGAGTTGTTTAGAGTACGGCGGAGGGAGTAGTGCCGAGATTATTGTAGAGCAGTGGGGGCACAGTAACTTTGATGATGCGAGGAATAAAAATATACGCATAGCTAGCAAAAGAGGCATTACAGGTGCTTACGGTATAATATCCAAGACTACGCCAAAGCTGTTTGATTTCACCCTCATGGACGATTTTGGTTCAGCCGAAATCACGACAGAAAGTGACCCGCTATGCGCATTGCTGGATGTATCACTTTGGAATTCTACCATAACGCCAATGATAGGCAAGTATGCTACGATTGCGATTATGACGGGAGATAAGATGTTTGTCAAGGTTACGGATAAGGTAGAGTGTGCAATATATGTGGACGGGGTTATAGCAGGCAACGGTTATCATGAGTGGGTGGAGGTGACACCTTTTATGACTAGGGGCAAAAAGGCTCAAATTGCGGTTGTCTACCGCAAACAGCATTGGGCGGTAGATTGCGGTGAGGTAACGCTATACGACCTAAAAGCACTTGAAGTTGCCGTAAGCAAAATGCAGGAAAAAGAGCTTGTTAGTTTTGCAAAGCAATCACATAAGCCAACCTCTAAACAAGCACTACTATCACTAAAACAAGGGGAAGGGTACTATGGAGAGCTTATATTAAGCGGCAAAGAGTGCAGGTACATTGAAGTTATTGCCAGGGACATTAAAATTACTTTTATTTTAGGCGACAGGGTAGTAGGACGTATAGTCGGAGAGTTTGAGGGTAGACCCACTATCACGGGCGGAAGCGAGGTAGAATTTTATATTCCCGGCGCGTGGATAGAAAAAGACAATATACTGAGAATGTATATAGAATGTGTCGGAACCAAGCCTAAACTAAAGTCTGTTAGGCAAAGAGTTAAAAATTAGTTTCAGTATGCACAAAAAAAGGAGTAAATAAAAACATGAGAAAATTGCTAATAAGAATCATGGTCGTGATGTTAGGCATCGGATTAGTGCTTAGCCCCATGGCAGGGTGTAGATCCTCGGATAGGCCTCTATCTGTATTATTTATGGCCAATTCAGGTGAGATTGAGTTTTATGAAGCTCGTTTTGCCGAGTTTACGGAACAGACAGGTATTGAGGTTAATTTTCTTGGAGTAGGCTGGGCCGACTACTATACCAGGTTGACCACTAGTATGCATGCAGGGAATTGGCCTGATATTATTTATATAAGAGCCAGCGATCTAATATTATTTACCAGGGAAAATACGATTATAGCCATCGACGAATATGTTGAGGCGGCGGCGCAAGCATATTTTAATGTTTCATGGGAACAGTTTTCCGGCAGGTTCTTTGACACAGCTATAGATTTATACAGCTTTGACAGATCTAATGAGTCATTTATGGGCGGAGAGTTATTTGCCGTACCCAAGGATTTGTCCGTACAGCAACTGGGATTTGTTCGTGACGCTATATATGCTAACTTGCCCGCAATTCGCGCGGCGGGACTAAGACCGCCGTGGGAGATGGATTTTGCTGTAGAAAATTACTCGTGGTACGGGTTTAGACGTATGGCGGAAATTATTGGAGCAAGTGATATTTTGTGCGCTGATGGCGGCGAAATTTTTGGAGCAGACCTTCCTCCGCTTGAGGTTCTTGTATGGGCTAATAACGGCCAAATGATTAATCTGGATGCGGGTCAGGTTAATCTTAATTCTCAGCCTGTTAGGGATGCCGTATATTATCAAGCGCAACTGCTTGCGGGCGGCGGCGGTATGTCGGGTGATGGGTTTGCACACTTCTTATCCGGCAATCTAGCTTTTTATAGTCAAGTTAATAGCTGGGATGTAGGCGCGTTTAATTACAATTTAGTTGATTCACTTGGTCTTGAGTGGGATATAATGCCGTGGCCCGCAGGCCCTACTACTCTTACAGGGCAAATGAAAGTAGGGCAGGGACATCCCGGTACAGTAAGAGAGAGTGATTGGCATGGTCTTATAACAAGCGCAGGATACGCCATGACGAGCAGAGTGCGTCGGGATAGGCGTGTCGATGCCGCTAGGTTGCTTCTCCATCTTATTACCCCCACTACTCTTAATGAGCGTATCAATGCAGGTCTTACAATCCCTATGGATGAGACGCTAATAGAATATTATCTTACGGATGAGGCATTTTCTCCTCAATCTAGAAGCATATTTCTTGATGTAATAAGCGGAGACAACGGAAGATTTCCTTCTTGGTATTGGACGGCTAGCCGCACTTGGGAAGAAGCGCATTTTTCCAGTCAATTAGCTATAGTACATGCGGCGACAGGCAATGCGGCAATTGAAGCCTTTAATAATCTTAATTGGACACAAATTCAGAATTTTTCACAGTTTGCATTTGATGAAGCGCACTGGTGGAGATAGTCAACAGTTAGTTTTAGACAAGCGATTATTACTTAAAATGATAGCACCGGCAACAAAAAAAAAGTCTGACTTCAAAAAAATGCGGATTAGGGAAAACATCGCCGGATGGCTGTTTTGTTCGCCTATAATTATTGGAATGCTGGCATTTACGGCTGTTCCGGTGGCATTATCGCTTTACTCTACGACGCTTAGGTGGAACGGTTTGGTGAGTATATTTGATGCGCCCAGTGTAGGGTTCGGCAACTTTGAGAATGTATTGTTTAACCCTAACAGTCCTTTTAGAGCGATGTTTCTCAGAGGACTACGTAATACGGTTATCATGCTGATTTATGTTCCCATAACAATGGCTTTGGGTTTGGGTCTTGCTTTAATGGTTAACCGCAAGATGAGAGGGACGCATCTATGGAGAGTGATATATTATGTGCCCGGCATTACATCGGTGGTTGCGGTTACAGTTATATTTAATAATCTATTCATGCAGCACGGTGTTATCAATACTATTTTAAGAAATAACTTTGGAATGGAGCATGGTATACAGTGGCTGACCGGGGACTTTTGGGTAATTGTTACTATCGGAATACTGTCGGCATGGAGAGGTATGGGTTTCGGAATGCTCATGTATTTGGCAGGTCTGCAACAAGTATCAGGAGAGCTTGTCGAAGCGGCAAGGATAGACGGTGCTAATGCTTGGCTGATATTTAGAAAAATAACTTTGCCGGCATTGTATCCGATAACTTTCTTCTTGCTGGTTACGGGCATAATGGGAGGCTTTCAAATATTTGATGCACCGTTTTTGTTGATTGGCGAGGGACCCGGACATAACGCTGTAACTATGGTTTCCTTTGTGTTTTTCAACTTTGAGGCAAGGCAAATGGGAATGGCAGCGGTAGGTGCATGGGTGTTAGCGTTGATAGTGTTTGTTGTAACGGCTATTCAAATTATATGGGATAACAGAAAGGATAAGAATTATTAAGAACTTGCGTACATTGAAGATATAAGTTCCATGACAGATGACAAGTAAACGAAAAAATTTAATTATTAATATCATTGTGACAGTAGCGCTGGCGGCAGGCTCTATATTGATGATGTACCCCCTTATGTGGATGGTATTTAGCAGTGTGCAACACCCCGGTGAAGTTCTTAGGAATTTTTTTCCAAGGCGATGGGATTTCAGTCCGTATTGGATTGTGTGGGGAGAGGCTAATTTAATCAGAGGATATTTTAATTCCATACTGGCGACGGTACCTGTTGTTATAGTTCAAATTTTTACCTCGGCGATGGCGGCATATGCTTTTGCGAAATTAAGTTTCAAGGGGAAAAATGCATTATTTCTAACAATGATGGGTACGATGATGATTCCCTTTGCTGTAATAATGATACCTCAGGTAGTCGTCTTCAGGGCACTGGGACTTCTTAACGGACCGCTTGCCATTATTATTCCAAAATTCTTTGGCTCGGTGATGACCGTATTCTTTTTGAGACAGTTTTTGTACGGAATACCTACCAGTCTGTCGGAGGCAGCTAAATTAGACGGAGCGGGGCATTTGAGGATATTTATAACAATTATGATTCCGCTTATTGCTCCCGGAATAGCGGCACAGGCGATACTGTCCTTTATCGGCAACTGGAACGATTTTTTAGGGCCTATGCTGTTTATTATGGATGAGGCTTGGTTTACACTGCCGGTATTGCTTAATAGGTATACTTCAGAGGTTGCCGCGCCTAGATATATACCGCGGCAGATGGCGGCATCGCTCATAACAATGGTACCCATATTTATTATATTTGCTATTTTTCAAAAACGGATTATTAGCTCTATTGTCTTCTCTGCGGTAAAAGGATAGGATAACATAATGTGTAACAATACACATATAAAATAAAAATTTATAACCTAAGTTAAGGGGAAAATTATGACAACAAAAAGAACAAAATTTACAACAAGAGTCTTGATTACTTTTATGGTATGTTGTACTATGGTGGCGACATCTATTGTGATATCTTTTGCGCCGGTCCATAGAGCGGACGCGGCGGTTAGGCACACGATAGACCCTAGTAGACGCTATCAAGAGTGGCATGGTTGGGGTTCAAGTCTAATTTGGTTTGCCACGCAGTTAGGCGGTTGGACGCAAGAGGGCGAGACGGGAGCCGAACTCAGAGAGGAGATTATGGAGCTTATTTTCGGTGACAGCGGTCTTAGACTCAATTATGGCAGATACAATGTAGGCGGCGGCGGTGATCCGTTTAGCCGTTTTAATGGTATCGGTGAAAGAGGATTACCTACCGTCACACACTTAAGAACGGGTGGTGATGTGCAAGGTTGGTGGAGGTATTGTCCCGTTGCACATCCAAGCGGACATCGTAACGGCAGGTATTATGATGGCGTTATGTTTAGAAATATTTTAGAAACAAATAGTGACGGAAATGTTTATGGCCCTTGGCAGTATATCCCGTGGAATGAAAGGACAAGAGAATTTTATGGCGGTCGTGATACAATTGATGCTAACCAAAGATGGGTTATGGAGTGGATTAATGAGAATGTCGAAGATTCTTGGATAGAGATTTTTAGCAACTCTCCCCCTTATTGGATGCTGGAGAGCGGCTGCGTAAGCGGTAATCGTGCAGGCACTCGTCAAAATCTTATGGCGGATGGTATCAATTCTGTTAATAGATTCAGAACGGGCGGCGGCATACAGGGAAACATGCAAATAGATGCTTCTCTTGACTATACAAGGGCGTTTGCGCAATATATGATTGATGTTGCCAACCATCTCATAAACGTAGACGGGGTGCGTGTCAACACTATTCAACCATTTAACGAGTCAAGTGCTAACTGGTGGGCTCAAAACGGCATTCAAGAAGCGGCTCACTTTACACATGAAGGTCGTTCGAGAGTAATTGAAGCTATGGTTGATATATTTGATGAAGGTAATTTTTCTTGGGCGGATGATGTGATGATTGCCGGATTGGATACGCAGGCGGCAACTAGTGCGGTAAATGACCTTAATAATCTTACTCCAAGAGCCAGAGAGGCTCTTGGCACTCTTAATTGGCACTTATACTATGGAAGAACTAACGGAAACATAGCGAATGCGGTTGCGGCGGCAAGGCAGTCAGATCTTAGACCGTTTATGAGTGAGTGGGGCTGGGTAGGTGCTGGCTATCCCATGGAAGCGGCTTTTGCTCATACAAGAGCAATTGTAAATCATCTTAATGCGGGAGCCGAAGCGTATGTGTTATGGCAGGTAATAGAGGAACTGACAACACAGTTGGGAATGCCGAGCAACTATGGTCCTATCAAAGCGGCTTTCTTTGATAGTAATGATGTTCCGGCATTAGCATCTCTTGGTTTATGCTTGGGCGGTTACACTATTGATATTCAGTACTATTTCATCGGTCAATACTCAAGATATATTAGACCGGGATATCATATTCTTCATACTTCGCATCGCAATAATCATGGTATTTTCCAAGGGACTATTAACAATGTAGAAAATCAAATTGATCTTAATTTGCTAGATAATCACAGTACAGTAGCTGCTATATCTCCGTGCGGAGAGGAGATGGTTCTTGTTATTGACAACTTCCGTCCGCACGGACATACTTTTGAGTTTGAGTTATTAGCGGGTTACACTTTTGACGGGGGTCATATTACTTTTAGTGACTCTAATGGCAATCACTGGACACAACGGGCTCTTAACCAAAGCGGTAATGTAGTTAGAGTAGATGTAACTCCCGAAAGTGTTACCACTGTAGTCCTTAGAACCACTCCCGGCAATGCAGACAGAATTTATATAGATGAAAACCGCCAAGAAACATGGACGGGGCTTCCTTTTGCGGGCGCTATACCGACTTCTCCGTACGACCTTCCTGTTGCTAACAGATGGTTCTATCCCGATGCCGTTAGGACTAATCACGGAACTCGTAGAGGTCTTGCCAATCCTCAAGTAAATATTAACAATAGAAACGGACATTGGAACAGTCCCACCAATGCGGCGAGTGCCAACATGAATATATTTATGCGATTTAAGGGTCATGGTATTGAGTTGGCGGCGATGTTGAATGACAATCAGGCTGCGTCTGCAGTGGTTGATGTATGGGTCAATGGTGTGCAGATAGAAAACGGACATGTGTTGCACGGACCCGTAAATAATACGCGAAGAATTTTTGGAACAATAACCGGTCTGGACCCCGACCAATATAGCTTAATTCGAATACAGCGAAGAGCGCAAACCGAGTTTAGATTTGACGGAGGCTATATCATAATGGGGATAGATCCCCACCCGTCGGAACTTCCCGTTATTGAGGGGGTGCAGGGTTTTGGCGAGGAATTAGCCGTTAGGTTTAGTGCAGAGGATGCTCATGCCGCTCAAAGATTTGCTATTGAGTATAGGCACGAATCCAGACTTGGCTGGGATACGGCAGTTATAACGGCAACAGGTGTACACAATTTATCCAGCGGCAGATATTATTATACACAGAGACTTGCGTCCTACGGTAACGGCGGTGTATATCATGTGCGAATGCGAAACCTTATATCAGGTATAATTACACAGCAGGAAGATGTATATGTATTAGCCGAACTTAGTCGAGATAGCAGGGTGATGTACAATGTGGCTTTGGGTGATGACATACAAACCGCTACTGTGGGAGTTAGACAAAGCAGACCCAGTCAAGATTTTGGTCAGGATATATTTACCGAATACGAGTGGGGATTTGTCAATACTGTCGGCGGGGGCAATGCTCTTTTCAGATTTGAAGTGGGTTCCGGCAATGTCGATATTATTTCCATCTCTAATAACGGCAATAGGATTATAACCCAAAGAAATGTAGAACCGAGTGCAAATATGGTTGAAGTAACAATGCCAAATAATGGCACAATTTTGGTGCGGCAGTCGTCTCTTAGCCCTATTATTGTTGCGATGACACACTTTGATATTGGGACACAAGTTGCGGGTGACAGAGATATCGCTCTTATGCCGTTGGTGCTTGACTATGAAAATCCGTCGACGAATATTGCTTACGCTATAATGAGTGACGGTAGTATAACTCAGAGAACTCTTGCCGCCGGCGCTACAGAGATGTATTATCATAATTTTAGAGGAAGATTAGTATCAGAGTATAATGGAATTATTTTTGAAACTAATGTTAATTTTGATTCAAACAATCATTTTTCAAGATATTTGTATAGAGTTAATGTAGGGCATAATTTTGGTTTAGCGGGAACTTATGCGGATTGTGGCGAGTGTGCCGAATGTGACGCGGGAGAGCCTTGCGAGAGTCGCATATATACTCCGAGCAGACCAACTTTTGGAGGGGGTGGTGGCGCTTTCTATTACAGTATAGGTGCATTGCAGGCATCTGCACAGTACGATAGAAGCGGAGCAGACGGCGGCTGGGGTTATTTGGATAGAAACGGCACCGCCGGACCCGGACAAGGAACCAATCGTGTTGATAACTCCGGCGCATGGAGATCGGGAGGGTATACTAACCGAAACATGAGATATAGATTTACCAATCTTCCCGTCGGGGTAACGCTTGGTATTCGTGTAGGGGCTCATAATTTAGGCTGGACAAATCGAACCATGAGAGTATATGTTAATGAAACGGATTTTACTTCGGCCGTCATCAACTTTCCTATTCCAACCATGGCGAGGGGTGTGCATATAGGCAATTTAGCGACGAATGCTAATCCGGGGACGATTACGGGACAGTTTGTTGTACCTAAAAGCGGTACAATCT
>Ga0123355_10014121_pt1 | contig 12464 bp, 19 predicted proteins | sample TergutEmb28metaG_3_FD_89872 | JGI IMG/M metagenome (GOLD analysis project Ga0123355, IMG submission 89872) | Embiratermes neotenicus P1 segment gut microbial communities from Petit-Saut dam, French Guiana - Emb289 P1 | ecosystem: Host-associated > Arthropoda: Insects > Digestive system > Gut ...
AAAATTAATAAAGAAAAAGGTAGGAGGGGGGTGGGTATGAGGTTTTTTTTTTGAGGCAGGGGGGGGTGGTGTGGGTTTGGGGGGGGGGGGGGGGGGGGGGGGCAGTATGGGGAGACAGGTAAGTTATACCTTTAGGAAGACAAGCAGTACTTATAAAGTTTTGGTGAGAAAGTGAAATGTCTTGACCACGTAAGTGGATTAGTGATGGTTTCATAATTGTTGGTATTCTGTTATTCTGTTGACTCTTAAAAGCCACTACCACAGAATTAATGCCATGAACTTGTTATTCTCATTTACCATTATAATAGTAAATGTTTGGCTATTACAGTACTAAAGATTTTCAGGTATGCTGTTATTGTGTGTAGGTAGTGATGGAGGAGAAAGTGGGCAAACATCTGATGCCAAGGTGTGGGACAATGAAGAGGATGCAGTTGCATACTCCTGGTCTTTCTTCCATGTCATGTTCGGTCTAGCCACATTGTATGTCATGATGACGCTGACTAATTGGTACTCGTAAGTATCTCATGAAGATATTAGTACTTCTCTGAGCCTGGACAGTGTTCTATGGGAAGTTTGTATGTTTATCAGAAAGTATCTCCATGCTGTGTCAAATGGTAGCATGATGATGTGTATTGAATTGGTCTGAACCTGCTGTCCTGGACTTTGCTTGGATTGTTTGAGGAAAACTACAGAATCATCTGTGGGGATAGTTGCTATCCTGGCCAAGATGTGAAAGAGTTACCTCCCATATGTGTCAGAAGTGCTGCACCTGAGGTGAATGTGCTTGTTGAAATTTGTTGATGAAAGGGACGAAATTTATGTCATTCACATTGTTAATTTGTGAATCTGCATACTTTTTTTGTATAATTTTATCCTCACAGAGGACATCTTATAAGATAAGGAAGAATTTATCATTGAAATCAAGGATACCTTGCTTATGGATCTACAAAGTACATAGTGTTGAAATCTGATTATAGTCAAGAACTTAATATTTAACTCCATTGTTACAGTGTATTTTATGTTCTTGACCAAACAATGATTTTATGAAAAGAATTTGAGGTCTGTAACCCTGTAATATGAAAGGTTTATTCACATTTTTAAATGTAAACAAACTCATGCATATTTGATATACTTGAAACACAGTAATGATGCCCATAACATATTTCATAATAGGTAATGATTTTACAAACTCTCTCCAGTAGTTATATTTGTTAGATTTTCCCCTGTCTCATTTCATGCCATCTAATATTAATGACCAACATGGTTTTATTTATTCCATAATCTAAGAAACTGACATTGTGCCTTCCCAAGTAGTTCCATCAAATATATGCAGGCAGTGACACCTGCTGGTTGATTTAAACCCAGTAAAACTTACATGTATGCATATTGTGTCATGTGTGTGCATTTTGATAATAGTGTAAATCAGTGCTTTTGTTGCTTTAGGCCAAACTCTACACTGCAGACCCTGAATTACAATGCAGCATCCATGTGGGTGAAGATTATTTCCAGCTGGTTGTGCCTGGCGTTGTATATGTGGACTTTGGTGGCCCCAGTCTTGTTGCCCAACCGCGAGTTCAACTGAACAACTCGTACTGTAATGCGTATTTAAAACATTAAGATATTGTGTGTGTATGTGTACACACACACACACACACACTTGCTTTGTAATATATATATGTATATAATATTCCATTACAAGTACATGATGTTAATACACAGTGCTTTAGATGGGTATATTAGAGAGCTGGAGAACTGCTGAAGTGAAATTATAACTATTTATAACAGTAATTGAATTAACTGATGTGATAAAAAAAACTTGCTTAAACTACCGTTGTTAAGAATCTTTCTTCTTCTTCCTTCATTTCAGGTGCTGAAGTACGTATAGACAGTAACTGTAGTTCATATCTCAGAAACTGAGATGCATTAACAGTTGATGTTTGAGTCATTCTATATTAATGTTCTGCATGAAACTTTTGCAGGTATTTTTTATAACTGCAGTAGACCACTGTTGTGCACAGGGGTTCAGTTGTCTGGAAACACAATGCATATGAAGTGTATGTGAATGAACTTAAGGAAATTATGATAAATGTTAGGTTAGGTTCAAGTGTTACATATAGTGAAATTTATGTAAGTTTTTGTGTACTAATGTTAATATAAATTGTGTAAAGTGGTATGAACGAAGTGTGTTAACACACAAAATTTTACAGTACCTGAGTTTATTTCAGTTAATTGTACATTGCAAATGTTACAAGAATGTGACAGAAAAGTGATATAGAACTAACAGGAGTCAGATTCAGTACCTATATACGTTGGAGAAGAGCGTGCTGTGCCTGAAGATCCTAACTAATAGTCTGGCTCATCTGAAGAAGTTGACAATTGAGAAGGCTGAGAAATACTGTTGAGACCAACTGAATGACTGTGTTGGCTGTTGTGCATTTTCCTCTTCTGGGCCAACATTCAGTTGTATGGGGTGACTGCAGTAGAGACATTTCTTCACATCAGAAACCTACGTTGCTGGTTGGCATCAGCGTTCTGCAGAAAAGCGATGTTACCTTCAGTACCTTCTGCAGGTTAGGAATTGTCAACAGGTCACTGGTACAGGTTTATCCTTTTTATTGTTCTACACCAGGGTGTTAATTGTCTACTGTTCCACCAGGCTTTCTTCAGGCAGCGCCTCATGGGAGTTTGTTAGTTCCATGGTGTTATCTGGTTGGGGGTCTTCGAAGCCTTGGCTACTAGGCTGTCCCAGAAGTGTCAGTAATTTAGTTTCATCTTCCTGGACACTTTGTTTCACTGCTGGCTCTCCAAATCCACCAGAGCTGTAAATGCACTGTGGGTTTATCTTCCAGAGAGTATTTGTTGTGGATTCCATGATACCTGCCTATGCAGCTTGAATGTTAGTGATGACACTTGCAGAAGTCGTGAAGTATTGCTTCCAGCTAATGATTTTGCACAACAGTGAACATCACGTTGAAGGTTTATTGGCTGTATCATAGATATGGAGTTGGGAGGCAGGAACTTAACTTACACATGTTCACAAAAGATATGGTATGCGTGAAGTCAAAACACAACTATCTTTAACCCTTAGCCTACTAATGCCGTATATATATATATATGGAGCTCCTAGTAAAGCCAGAAATTTTAATGTCGTATATATATATATGAACCTATGTTTGGCAATGCTGAAAACCATCTCTTTCTATTTGCTGCACAATGTTTCAACACTGAATCAATGCAGAGTGGTTTCCTGTGTCACAGTTATGTGTAAACACAGCTGGGTAACGGTTGTTAGGTAGGGGTAAGAAGCATTTTCCCCAACTGCTTTGCAGAAGTTGCTACATATGTCAGTTGAGATTTTGCTGTTCCACCCAGTAGTCGCACTACAGTTTTAGTCAATGGAACATGAGATTTCCCATGTAAAACGGGCTCGTCTGTTGTCTCAGAATCAAATATGAGAAATTATAATGGATTCAGACAGCGATGAGGAGAAATATTGCGCTTCTGAAGACATGGAGGACGATGAACCATGCTCACCTTCGCAGTGGTCTTCAATATCACAGCCTTCAAGCCCAGATTTTTCTGCCAGCAGCTCTGAAGATGAGGATGATGTTGGTAATGTGGCAGGTCAACAGCCACAACCCTGCCTGTGGACACTGCCCCCTCAACCCCGAAGGTGTGTAGTGCACCCCTTTATTGGGCTCCCAACGGGAAAAGCAGGGACGCTGCACACGTAACAGCGAGTCCACTCCACTTGGCGTTCTGCTGCTCTTCATCGCGGAAATTATTACTTTGCCGGTTGTGGAGACAAATCACTGCTGTCACCAGTTCGTAGAAAATTCTGACGACGGACCTTCTCCCGAATGTGAGGTGACAAAAGCAGAAATGTTTGCTTTTTTGGCCCTGACATTACAGATGGGACATACAGTTCAAGGCAGACTGGAGGACTACTGGACAAAAATGGAACAGCTTCGCACTCCATTCTGTGGACAACCAATGGCATGTGCTTTCTACATTTCACGTACAATAATAGGAATGGAGTTGACAGAACAGATGACAGACTGTGGAAAATACGAGACATTTGAAATTGTAAGGACGAACTTTTCAAAATTTTACAACCCTTCCAAACATTTGGCAGTAGATGAAATCATTGTGAAATTCAAGGGAAGGTTAGTTTTCAAGCAGTACATCCCAAAAAAAACGCAAACGTTTCGGCATCAAAATGTTCAAACTATGTGACTCTACAGGATATACATATGACATGAATGTTTACCTCGGTAAAGACAGACAAAGGGCAGCACAACACCTGACAGCAACACACAATACAGTGGCTAATCTGACAAGGGGTGTAGAAGGACTTGGCTGTAAACTGTACATGGACAACTTTTTTCCTCCCCTGTCCTATATGATGACTTGGTCCAGAAGAAAATTTTCTATTGTGGGACAGTTAGGCTGCATAGAAAGTGCATGCCCAAGGACCTCAAACCCAAGACACTGAGATTGAAACGTGGTGACATTCGAGTAAGGACAAGGGGTAACTTGATGGCTGTGGTGTGGAAGGACAAGAGAGATATGTGCCTCCTGACAAACATTTACAATCCACCCAGAGACAGCAATTATCGCGATGAGCACGAGAATGCGATAAAGCAGGCAATTGTGGCGGATTATAACCATCACATGGGGCACGTTGACAGTGCGGATAGGATCAATAGCTACACGGCCAGCCGCCAAACATGGAAGTGGACAAAAAAAGCTCTTTTTCCACCTGTTAGACCTGGCCATTGTCAACAGTTACATCCTTTTATCTTCATGTGGTGGGAAGAAAATTTGACACAGAGATTTTCATCTCACCCTTATCAGAGGGATGCTGGCACGGTCTGGGCATGAGCCACGACCATCCATGACTGTAGGGAGACCAGCCCTAGCTTCTACTAACATTGGAAGACGTCATACGTCACAATAAGCACTGGCCTGGTCATAACCCCAAGCAGCGGCATCGCGTGTGTTCAGTGAGGTGCATGACGCGATCCGTGGTATTTAAATGTGTGAAGTGTGACGTGGAGCTTTGTGTGGACTGAAGTTGTTTTGAAGATTACCACACAGAAAATGACTTATAAGACATCTTTTCATTCGTTCTCCATTCAAACTGTTGGAGCCTCAACCACAATGTAAGTAAAAGAACGTGGATATTTACAACTTTTTTAGAAACATATGTTCTCCATTATGCAATAAGGACATTACAGCATTTTTAAGGCCTCCTGAGCAATGTCTGATTCCTTCCCCACAAATTGCTTTTCATTTCACAAATTTATCTCGCTTAGTTCTCGAAATATTCAAGTTTTTCAAAAAGCACGTGCAAAATTTAAATACCCCGCAGACTAATTCGGCAAGCTGGGATTTAATACGGTACGCTAAGGGTTAATATAAGCTAACAGTGATACACTAGCTGTTAACAGCTACATGTTTTGGCCTCTATATTGGCCATCATCAGGTTGTACTACTTGCTATAAGTTAACTATACAATATACATGGTGTATTTATTGATGACGAGATCTCATTCACCGTATCCTATAACCTGGATTTGAGTTAATAGTAGTTTCTGAGTTTGGAAGGTTTTAGTTGGGTTTGTGGTAGAAGTTTGGAAGTTGTTCTCCTGTAGAAAGTTATGTATCTTGAATTTATACTGTTGGATGGGTAGGATGACTATGGAGTTGTCTTTGTGTGTGTTGTTATAGCGTTATTATTCTGCAGTTTGGTGCATATTGACTTTATCGCTCTGGTTTCTAGGAATGTGTTATGTTTGAGGTGTGGGGTTCTTGAGTTGTAAGGTGTCTATGCGCTCAGCTGCTAGTTTCCTGTAAACATTGCGTTCAGTGGTGGGTAGTTGTATGATGGCCGTTTCTGCTTCCAGGGCCAGGTTTTGTAACCAGTTTTTATTTTTGGCTTACAACTTTGAGCAAGCCCGTCTACACAATGGGATCTACAATGCACTGCGCACAGCCCCACCTCGTCTATAGAGTTCTGCCTCCTGGACGTATGTCCATGAGCTTACCACCAGGGCACCACCTGGCTACCACCTTCATGAAGGCTGTATATTGCTCCGTAGCCTACTAGTACCTCGCCACAAACCTTATAGCACCTAATGTACATCATTGTGAAAATTGCCTCCTTGGCATCATAGCATAGCTACTGTGGTATATATACATGTAAAATATTAGGTTTAACTTGAATCCAGGTTACAAGATATGGTGAATAAGATCTCGTCATCAATACATGCACCTTATATATTGTATAGTTAACTTATAGCAAGTAGTACAACCTGATGATGGCCAATATAGAGGCTGAAACATGTAGTTGTTAACAGCTAGTGTACCACTGTTAGCTTATATTAAAGATAGTTATGTTTTGACTGCACGTATACCATATCTTTTGTGATATGATTAACACAGTGGGGATATCTCGCCTCAAGTTACACATGTTCATTGAAATGGGTGATAAAATGGCAGATAACTTGGGACATTTTTAACCAGTAGCATTGCCTGGTATGCATTCTGCCTTCTGCATTAACACTTGACTTCTGAGTAAAAGTCCTTTAGCCAGTCATACATTTTTCTGTTAAAAGCCAAGGGTTCAGAAGTGTCTACTGATCACCTGACCCTACTGTTCTGTGGCAGTTCCAAGTATAACAAACCTTTGATCTACAAGCCAACAACCTAAGGGCCTTGAAAATCATAAGCAAAAGTAGTCAATCTGTGCGCTAGAAGCACAACATTGGGTGTGGTTAATCTCGTCTCATCTGCAATGAAAGTCCTTTTTGGCAGACACTTCCATTGAACTCCCATCTTAAGAGCGTTGAACACCTGCGTCCACTGCCTTGTTGATGTTTAGCAGCCCTTTTAGGGAATAGGTTAGCTGCGGACTAGTCTGCACTGGAAGCTTTGCCACTGACCATAATGTGCGTGTTATAGCACTGGAAAAACCTGTTAAACAAATCCTTGCAGAAAACTCCAGGACCTTGCCAGTACCTTCTTTAGCTTCAAGTGCTTAACAGTTTTTATGGCTTTCTGCTTGTTGATGCTTCTCTCGCCTGGGACGTTCTTTTGATTACTGTTTTAATGGTGTGAGCAACATGGATTCCATGGGTATCATCAATGGGTTCTCCTTGTACGTCATGGTTTTTGTAGCCAGTGGTGTACATAGCATTATAGAAGCATTGGTCCCCACCTTTATCAAATGATGTACCTTGTGGATTTGTTAATTCCAAATGCATGTCCTTTGGCCAGCACAACTTCACCAGCTTCAGTTCTTGTGATTACATCAAGCAGCTACTGTGACCTAATCTTATTGTCATCTTGATGGGCACAGACATAATGGCACTTGTTCAACAGTTCACAGCGTGCATAGTTTTGAGTGGTGCAGACAGCAGTAGGAAGGTGGCAGGCATGTGATAGCCAGTTGTGTTGCTGAACTCCTGTATGTTTGAATGTGGGTTGTGTAAAGAAAAAAAGGAAAGCATGCAGATATTCACATTTAGGTACATGGTGGTTTAGCTGTAATTCTCCTTTCATTAACCTTTTGACGCCGGAATTTAGCGGCTGTTCGGCTATTTAAAGGGCTCACTGCGCGGCCACTTTAGTTGACATTCGGCACTAAAAGGTTAATGTTGATTATTTGTCCTTAATATGTAAATAGTGTAGGTAATAGCATGAATCAACAGTTTATGTCACTGAGAATCATTAGAATTGGAATTTGTTGTATTTCTCACTTCAGATGTGAATTGTCATTATGTTCTGTGTATAATTTGAAATAATGCGGCTTCTGTATTCACTTGTGATTTTTGTACGACTTTTAAAACTATCTTCCTCATGGCCACCATCTGTGAAGTAACCATAATTGAACTACTTTTATGTAAGTATTAAATGACTAACAGAAATATATTATTATTCTCTAGCACTATGGCCCTTTAAGTTTGACCTTGGCTTTGCTCATTGCCAGAAATGCCACGGTGTCCCGGCACCCAAGCGAGGGTAACCTCATTCAGGTTGGCCAGAGCAGAGAGAGCGTCCAGGCATTCTGCAACCAGTCCTGAAGTCACTTTCAGGCTACCAAGTACCTTAAGTGCAGCCTGGCTATTAGAAAAAGTGAGAACCCGCTTATTCTTATAAGCCCTTCTTATGTTTTCGCATGCACATTGTAGAATGGCATATATTTCAGTTTGGAAAACTGGCAAATTTACCCAGTGGGAAGCTGAAGCTTCTGTTTGGTCTCAGCCAAAAATGCCAGACCCTGTCCCTGAGTTAGCCCTAGAGCCATCAGTGAACCAGATCAGAGCATCCTCAGGGAACACTGAGTCTTTATTTCTCCAATAATCCCAGTCTATAATGACATTAAAGATTTTGGAATAATAATAAACTGAAATAGTGTGGTCTGACCGCATAGCCAAGATAGGGTCACTTACATTTTTCCAGATAGATAGCAACCCTACTTCTGCTTTAGGAACGGCTGGTTGCTTGAGTATATGCAGCCTATAGGGTGCCATCCTCACCTCCCCCAGGATCACCAGATCCAACAGAGTCAGATTCAAAAGTATCTTCATTGCTGCAGTAAGGGTCGATTTCATAGCCCCCGTAATAGCTAGACAGGCCATTCTTTGAATCCTGCCTAATTAGATTTTAGTGGTTTTTTGCATAACCTTGGACCACCACACCAAGGCAACATGAAGTATGGATGGTCTAATTACCCTGCTATAGAGCCAATGCACCATATTATGTCTACAACCCCATTTTTTTGCCACATATGCGTCTAGCTACCACAAAGGTGGTTTGCGCTTCATTATTTTCTGCAAATGCTGGTTCCAGTTGAGTTTGGAGTCTGTAAGGTCACTCCCAAATACTTAACATCATCCAGCATTGTAAGTTCCTTACCATGGAGTGTGAGAGGTCCTAAGCCCTCTGTGTTCCTTCTGTTGGTAAATGGGACTATGGCTGTTTTGTGAGGGCTAATATTCAGACCCTCTTTTACAGTCCATTTAACCTTTTGGCGCCGGAATTATTTTTTAAATTTTAGTGCAATCTGTATATAAAATGTGAATGAAACAGGAACCAAATATGTTAGAATTATGAAACAAACTGCATTTTGAAGAGAAAAAACGGAGAGTATATACCATGTTTAAAATATTCAGTTCCTATATTTGTTAAATAAATATATAAAATGCAACGTTTAGAGGTTAGCGGTGCGGTACGACCACTATAGTGGTCGTTAGGCGTCAAAGGGTTAACTACCACGTTCAGGGCCTCTTGCATAATCTCCCTGACAGTGTGTGCAAATTTACCTTGGACTATGATAACAATATCGTCAGCATAGCCGAAAATACTGAAGCCTAGGTCATTTGTGACAGTCGAAAACCTATCAACAACTAGGTTCCACAAGAGGGGAGGAGATGAAACTCCTCCCTGCGGGCATCCACCTACGACTTTGGCAGTCAAACTGCTGCCCATAATGGAGGTGTGTACAATTCTGCTTTCAAGCATGGACCTGACCCACCTGCAACAGGTTTCCTCAAGTCCATGCTCTCTGGCAGCTGTAATTATTGCGTTAAAAGAGCTATTGTTGAACGCCCCCTCAATGTCCAGGAAGGCGCCCAGCGCAATCTCTTTATGATTCAAAGAATTTTCCAGTCTATGAACAACCTGGAAAAGAGCTGTTTCAGTAGACATGCCTAACCTGTAGGCAAACTGGTTCTGATGAAGTGGTCTTTCGACCAGAACACTGTCCTAGATATGTCTGTCAAGTAATTTCTCAAGTGTTTTGAGTATAAATGACATGAGACTAATGAGCCTCAGGGACTTCGCCTGGGACAGTGGTTTCCCAGGCTTGGATATAAATACCACCCTGATATGCCTCCAACTTATGGGAATATATCCTAAGGCCAAACTGGCTCTTAGTAGCAGCAAAAGTTTACTCGAAAGCAGTTCAAAACCCTGCTGTAGCATAATGGCCATTATTCCATCATTGCCTGGAGATTTATAAGGTTGAAATTAGAAAACAGCCCATTTCAGTTTTTCATAACTAATGACCCTTTTGGAAGCCGCCCAGTCTTCCCTGGATCCTTTCCATTTCGGAAACTCCAGTTCAAGGCTGTCCCATCCTCCAGAAGGTTCCATAATTATTTCTGAACCAGGGAAGTGGACCCTGAGTAACTCTTCCAGGATCCCTTTCTCTGATGTATATTCTCCATTTTCAAGCTGGATAGAGCTTACTGCACACTGCTTGTCCTTTGAAAGAATCCTATGGAGTCTGGCACATTCTGGAGCCTTCTCAATCTCCACACAGTGTCTTCTCCATGATTCTCTCTTGGCCTGTCTGAGTGCCTTATTACAATCTGTTAAGGTTCTTTTGTAGTCAGTCTACTTCCCTGACTTCTTTGCGACATTCAATAATCTACAAACTTTCTTCCATCTCTCCGCGAGGTCTTGATTCCACCAGGATATATTCCTGTTGTTCTTCCTTATGGTGAGAGGACAGTTTTCATTATAAGCTAGAATAATAGCATCCTGAAACTGCTTAGCAGCAGTCTCAAGGTCTGTAAAGTTAGATATTTTATCTGTCATATCACACAGACTGCCCAACAGGTCAGTTCTAAAAGACTTCTAGTCGGTCCTACATGGATTGCGATAAACTTCAACTGATTGGTCAATACCTGTAACAGTAAAGCGGATGTATCTGTGGTCTGAGCAACTTACTTCCTCAGTTACATGCCAGTCTTTTATAAAATTGCCAGCATAAACAGTGGCAATCGCAATATCAATAACTTCCTGCCTGTTAGATGCAATGAAGGTAGGTTTGTTACCTCCATTCATTATGTCCAATCCGTTAGCCATAATATAAACAGGGACTCACCTCTGTTGTTGATGTTTGTACTTTCCCAGGAGGTGTGATGTGAATTTGCATCACAGCCGACGATCAGGTGAATTCCATTAGCCCTGCAACCTGTCACCAGCGTCTCCAACTCTCCGGGAGGTGGAGGTTCAACATCACCATATGGAAGGTAGGCCGATCCGAGAATAATCTCCCTCGGCCCCCCACTACTCGACGTTTTAATTTTTACTACCGTGAGGTCCCTAGAAGAGTAATTCATCAGTGGCAGTATCCAAAAGCCTTTCTTGACTAAAATGCAGGTCCTAGGGTATTGAATGGATCTACTATAAATTAGTTCTCCACCTACCTCCTTTAGTCCTTTAACCCTTAGCTGCCAAACATATATATATATATATATATATATATATATCGCGCAGTGAGCCCTTTAAATAGACGAACGGCCACTAAAGTGGCCGGGGGGGATTTAATTCCGGCGTCAAAGGTTTAATTTCCCCCTTATAGGTCCAAGGTTCCTGTATGAGGGAAACATCGCAGTTTCTCATGGCAACAATGAGGGCAGCCGAGGCTGCCCTACTGTGATGGAGATTTACTTGCAGTACTGTCATCTTCTGGCTTTCTCATTTCATCCTTCAGGGTCCGAAAAATAACTCTCCCCAATCCCCAGAAGGCCTTGAAATTTGATCGAGTCAGGGCTTTAAATGAGTCGGGGTCAATAGAGAGGGCTCCTTCTCAGTGACCTTATGACTCATAACTGATCAATCTGTCGTGTTTAACTCAGGATTCAGAATCCTGAGACGTGTCATGACAGTGGTAACTTCGGAAGTGTCAGGAATGCGAACAAGCACCGTGGGTCTCTTTGGGAGGTCTTTGGAGTCAATCACAGTCAGCTCCCCGCCTTCCCACAATTCCCCAAGTCCACTAACTGTCCGCGTTGACCAGGCCTTAGATGGTTCATTTGCACAGGTGATCCAGAATACTCCCAGTGCAAATTTAGAGTACAGAAATTGTGGTGGTGTCTCCCCCTGGGGGATTCGCATCCACAGCAGTCAAAAGTTTTGCCCGAATCGTGTCGACCTAGAGTATGATCCAGGATGGCGTCTATGAATAATCGCCATCTTGATACCAGCAACAGCTTCCTTATACGACCTAGTCTGCACTTGAGTGTTCCTGGGTTTTTTTTGTTCGCTGTTTTTCTAAGGATGGTGTGCTCGAGTCTGAGTGAGGTCTCTTCACACCCCCACTGCTCCCCGTCACATCCTTATTCTGAGATGTAGTTTTTCTTCGATGTTTCTTTTCCGTCCAGGTCCCCTCCCTCATCTTCCTTTCTTTAGTGAGCCTTTTCCGCTGCACTTCAGAGAGTCTCTTGGTTTTTAGCCCGATCATTGAGAGGTGTTCATGCAAGGGTTAAATTTTGTGTTTAGTTGTGTATTTTTCAAGTTTTCCATTGTACATAGCATTACATCATGTGATGCAATATTTGCCACCAGCTTGGCTTCTAAAGGGAAAGGCAGTGATGTCATAGTCTCGTGATGCTGTAGAACAAAGGGTGGAGAGTGATGTCACCAGCACATGACTTTCAAACCTTCTAG
>Ga0123355_10014122_pt1 | contig 12464 bp, 8 predicted proteins | sample TergutEmb28metaG_3_FD_89872 | JGI IMG/M metagenome (GOLD analysis project Ga0123355, IMG submission 89872) | Embiratermes neotenicus P1 segment gut microbial communities from Petit-Saut dam, French Guiana - Emb289 P1 | ecosystem: Host-associated > Arthropoda: Insects > Digestive system > Gut ...
GGACTACATGTAGAGCAATGTGTTTCAGACACGTCCGGCAGAATTATACAATCTCAAACACAGAATATATAATAATAATAATAATAATAAATGCAATATCACTTTGAGTAAATGACCAACTTGGTGCACAATTACGTTATATAATAGTTTATTATTATTATTATTATACTCTACATGTTTCGAGCAACTCTGTGCTCATCATCAGGAGGTTAAATTGTATTAATACAGCGTCTGGTATAGTATTCTGTGTAAGTGACTGTCCTGTGTGCACACCGGACGGTCACTTACACAGAATACTATACCAGATGCTGTGTTAATACAGTTTGACCTCCTGATGATGAGCACAGAGTTGCTCGAAACATGTAGAGGATTATAATAATAAACGTATTATATAACGTAATTGTGCATCAAGTTGTTCATTTACCCAGAGTCATACCAGGAAGCACGGTCAGCAAAACATAAAGCAATGCAATATCACTTCTCACCTTACTTCACTTAATAGAAAATATTATTAACCGAGTGCATCAGTGCATGAGTCTTGATGAGCGAAACCTGACAGGTGTTTTATAAGAAATGACTTTGTTGTTATGTTCGTAATTAATCCTTTAAATACGAAACGTATGTGTTATGGCTCAGTCCGTACCGCGCTGTAAACACTCTGCACGTCGGTTATAACAACCAAACTGTTAATGTTGTATAAGGTAAAAGTCGCTGTTTGTTCTGAGAACACATAAACGGAATGTAATCACCATGTAGAATTTTGAAATGTTGAACCTGGTGGTACTTAAATTTCCTGGCAGCCTTTCAAAGGTTGAAGGCAAACGTTTGTCTTTCAAGTCACATTTTTTGAATGAGTTCTAACAAACTGTGGTTTTCTAGTGTATATATAAAAGTGGTTAATGACCGCTGTCACCCACTGTACATCACTAAGGGTCCACTTCTTTGGAATTCCTGCTTCTTTGCGACACTCATGAAGCGCAATACTCTTTGTGGTACTGGTTTTACTCCTGCACAAACAGAAGTCTATATCGGCATTTTTGGTAGACATATAGTTTACAAAAAATTCTAACATGTTACTGGTATACGGCACTCTAATATATTCGCAAGGGACCCTGGCGGAAATGTGGGGGAAGAACCACAAAACATGCAGCATTTTGTTTTGTAAGGTGCGCTAATCATAATCTAAGCAGTAATCATACCATCGTAGCTAGTAGTACGTAGTAAGGTATACTACAGCTAAATAAATAAGTTAATAAATAGTCCCATGAAGCAAAGGCCTTCTTAAGAATTTTCACACTTAGTCAACGTATTCCCTGCATTTTATGAAAGCTGAAGGTTCGTTACAGTGGTCACAAGATTCCGCAGCTTCTACACAGCCTGAGGTAGATAAATACAGTCTACGCCCTCCCATCCTATATCTCGATGATTCATTTTAATATTATCCTCCCACCTAAGCCTAGGTCTCCCAAATGGTCTCTTTCCCTCACGTTTCCCAACGAATATCCTGTAGGCACCTCTCCTATCCCTCACAAGTGTCAGATGTCATAACCACCTCGTCCACTGGATTTGTATAATAGTCACTGGTGAGGAGTAAAATTCATGGCGCTGCTCAGTACAAAATTATGGCCAGCATACTGTTATTGTCTTTCTAAACACCGAAATCGCCAACATTCTCAGCCAGACATGCACCCATATAAAAATATGACATTATAGTTTCCGTAGTTCCATATACTTCTCTGTTTTTAGATATAAATATTAGGAAGAAATAGTCTGGACTTAATTGTAGTCTGCCTTCCGGTAGAGTTCAGTTTGCTTTTAATTTCTTCGTGAAAGAGAATTTGATTTGTTGTTATCGTTGACAATTATTTGAAATTTGCTACATATTTTGAAGGATTTATTAGCGCTCTTTTAGATGTTCTGCATTCTGTCCGCAAGACACGAACATGTACTCAGTTTATTCAGCATTTACTCATAGACAAACCTCTCTACTAGCCATTGATAAAGTGTCTGCGTTTTGCTTTAAAGTATGAGGGCTTCCGCTCAGCATAAATCATAAATGTGTGTATCCAGTTCAGTTTCAATCAATGCTAGTTGTCTTTAACCTTCCTAATGATATTCTAAAGCAGATAAAAAGAAATAGTGATACAGCGTCTCTGTATTTCATACTATCATGAAGAGGAAATCTATTAGGGGGGGGGGGATATTTTTTTTTTGGATATGAATACAGGTTTCATATGAACACATTTTCATTAACCGAACTGGTTCCATGGGGATACCAAAACTCCAGGAAAATAGTATACAAAACCTCGTTCATACAGGAATAATAGGCTATCTTAAAGTCTATGAATTCGTAGTTGATGCACCGCCCTATTTTATTGTTACTTTTCTCAAAATAGCAAGTGACATCGAGCTGGTATTTCATTCTTCAACTATCACAATGATGCACGGTCCAATAAACGTAAGATTCTACAAATGGCTATCAGTATTTGCGTCTACACATTAAGCTAACCTTGGCGGAAAAATGATGGATAAAGTTTTGGCGTAGTTGACAAGAGTTATCTGTATAAATAATTACCAGTCTTTTTGATCGAGCTTCTTGTAAAGAACAACAATGATCTGCCCCTTTCACTGTTAAAGCAATTATTACCCATTCCCAGTAGAATGAATAACCCTACTGTTCTACATCTTGCTTGAATTAGTTCTGCTGAAATGTTATCAGTAACCCGTAGAGTATAATAGTATAGTTATGGTATAAATTTGCTAAGGTTTATGCAGAGGTGAGAGAGGGTTACGTTACGTCACGTAAATCACAGGAAAAGAAAAAACCTGGACTTACTTTGCTCAAAATATTTATGTGTTGTCCTTACACAAATGTTTGTAACCATATAGAAGGTACAAAATTGGGGTAATGTACGTGCTAATTTACATAGGACGAATTAAAAATGTGGTGGCAAAAACTGCCAAAGTAGCAGAACTGTCACGTTATGTTCACATTTCATATTTGTCTGCGTATTTTGTATTACGGGTCAGTGAATGTGGGTGATGTTTGGCCTGGGACATGAAGAGTTGTGCTCTCACCCTTTACTAAAGCGAAGCAGATCTCAGTGATATTCGTATATGTTTGGGTCAACCCCACAGACAACCAACAACACGCCCATTATTAAGTTAGTTCAGTGAAAAATTTTTTTAGAGCCAACTGAAACTAATAAAATGTCTCTCTGGGAAACGTGTTCAGTTCGTTAGTGTTAAACCTGGTGACAAGTGTAACTGCCATTGTCCATTAAAACGTTAAATCAAGTAAGTGTGGTATTTTAAATTTCATATTCATTCGCCATGATTCTCCAACAAAAAGCGATTATTTCAATGAACAGCATCACCCGTTAGGTCTTTAGTATACTGTATAATGGAAAATCGAGCGTTTTCCATGAAGTAGGAGGAATCCATTTATATGGAATTCGTGTTTGAAAACGTTACTGTAGTGTCCAATATGGTGACAAGAAGGTAGAAGCTTAAGTTGTCCGTAAACAAGCCAGTAAGTTATATTGGGGTGGAGGTATAGCTCCACTCATATTTAACCTCCGCACTAGATGCAGATGAATGGTCAGCGTCACACCCCCGCCACTTTACAGCCGGAGAAAGAGTCCCCTCGATGCATAAACCTGGCGGCCGGCTGGGCTCCACAGGCGGCCTGGACGTTTTGCAGGCAAGAAAAGACTCCTGCACCTGCATGGATTTGTTGTTGTTGTTGTTCTTTATTAATACAACTGCAAATTACAAACCATAACAATTGTCCAGCAAGTCACAACAACACAGCATCCTCCATAGCCAAACTCTACCTAACAACAACTCAAATCCATGTCATAAGGTTCGCCACCAGTCATACTTAGAAAGAAACCAGGTACTGCTCTGATAAACCTTACACCTAGCGCGACGCCTGAAGTCTACATGAGTAGTATCCGATAAAGCCCTATAGTAAGTGATCATAAGAAAGCACCATATATGCCACAAACATACTGCCGCCTGACGTTTCGGGCGATGCCAAGATGTAAAGCAAGGACAAAGCAGCCACTCCCGAGGAGCCTGTCGAGGGACTGTGCGCTGTATCATGTCGAGCCTTACACGAGTTTAGTTCCAGATCTCCACCCTCTCCACATTCCATGAGTCGGTGCATGAGCGTGTCCAAGGATCCATAATGTGGACATGTATCCAGTCAGCGGGATCCATATACCACACCGAAATTATCGTATCCGTCACAACTTCACGGTACCTTTCCCCACGCTGAAAATCAGTGACCAGTAGCCGTTTGGCAGCCACTAATGCAGGTTGGTATGGGAGGAATTTTTTCCTGCCCAGGTGGGATATCTGCCGTCCGAGCACCATAAGGGGCGTCCTCTAACTAGTAGAATAAGTTTCCCTTTGAGACACGGAACAAACTGTTATCACGCACCCGAACTGCTGCAGAAATTTTACACCAAGACGTAAATAAATTGTAGTGTGTATATGTAACGTAAGTAGGTATTGGTAATCTACATCCACACCACCACACTGGTGATCCCGTGAATAGGGCACCGAGCAGTGCTGTGGACTAGTTTGAATGTTTCTACATTTTGCGGCTCAATGTAGGCCCATTCCTGAAAATAGATAAGGGCCTCAGGATAATTGCAATACGGAGGGTTGCTATGGGGGACGGGGCACCCCAGACTCCAAAACTTGTGGTAGTCAACAATCGAATCATGTCAGTTTACGTCTTACATCTTAGAAGAAAAATGCAGATACATTTCGCCGCAAAGTCAGTGAGATCCATCCGTCCCTCTCTGGCCCGAACCTGTAATGTAGTCCTACCTTAGATATTGCTCCATACCATATGAACCATGATGTCGGAGACACACTCTGCATCAGTTGTTCATGCAGTATGGGAAACATGCCAACATGCCATATACCAGTCCGAGAAAGGAGAAGCATACGAGTATGCAGCACCTGCTGCTGGAGGTACTGATCTCCATTGCATGAGTCCGTCGCCGTTCTTTCATTCCTCCTCACTGCCAAAGTCCACGTTATGTTTCCAGAACTGACTACCATCTGTTCAAAACAAAAGCCAAGGATAGTTATTTCCTGCTAATATGGAATGTTTGAGGTATCGAAGTACGTCACGATTCAATTGCTAACCTTCGGACTTCTGAACGTTGAATCGACCTGCCGTGGTTCCTTATAACTCCTGAAGAGATCGAACGCTACTACGGATTCTCGTTAACCCCCCGAGGAAGAAAGTGCGGTCGCCGTCAAACACCGCCAATGTCTGTGCCATGGGTCCTATGTCCACGCTTAATGCTTGCGAGATGTCGACTTGACAAGATCAACAGCAGGTTCGAAGCTGGAGTGAACAACAAATAGCATGCACATAAGGCATCCTTGTCGAATTGAGCTCCTTATCGGGAAGGGGCCATCCATCGTAGGACGAAAGACTAGCGTTTGACTCTCGAGCACAGAGACAGTAAACAGAACACCACACAGCACAGCTCTGAACAAGGGCGCTTTCCTTTCACATGTACATGACGATATGTTTCCACTGCGTTTCACTTTCTTCCTCGAAGCTCCAAACGCAAAAAAATTTGAACCCCGGCTCACCCAGCCCCTAGCCGAATCACCCCTCTAACTACGCTATCCCGTCTCTGTGTTTTAGAAATGGTGTTCCAGGTGATTATATGAATGGAGTAAAACCAAATCTCCTTTGTTTTGACTGTACAACTCAAAATCCAGCATCGATACGAATTATATTACATCCCCGTTGTGTTTTCAGTCATTACACGATAGTCAATGTGCGTATAACGTAACATTGGGACACGTTCGTGCAAACATTGTTGCAGTGGAAAAGCAATAAGTATTACACATCCTGTGTGTGTGTTTGTGTTTGTAGCCTTAGGTACCCAGCATGCAATGCGCATGCACCATATTCCCATCTGTGGTCTGCCCCGCTCTCCCGCTCTGCAATATTTTTCCACGTTGTATCATAAACGATAAACAATTTTCGAAAAAAATGTCACTGAACAAAAAGATGTTTTTTTTTTCTCTACAATTTCTGTCTGCAACATTTCTCATTCTAACAATAAATATGATAAAAATGTATACTGGTCTTCATGTAAAGTCCCATTTGATCTTGTCCGGTTGTAATGAAACTTGAATTTTCGCGTCAGATTTTCGAAAAATCCTCAAATATCAATTTTTTTGACATTCCGTCTAGTGGGAGCCGAGTTGTTCCTTGCGGGCGGATTGCGGACGGACGGACAAGACGAAGCTAATAGTCGCTTCGCGCAATTTTGCGAAAGCGCCTAAAAACCAACAGCCAATCTGTCAACACAACACACGTACATGTTGAGCTGTTGTTGTATTGATACTATTTACAGGTTACTTTCCCGGTGGCAAGTCCCGCAAACACCACAGTCCTTCATTAAAGGCTCCATAACGTAATCGTACGCTGATTTGCATGTGCTAAGCAGCTAGAGACACGTGCCCCAGTAGAACTGCAAAACAAACGTCACTGGAAAAGTTTCGACCTAATAAAAGCCAATTTCCATACGCTTGATAATACTGACGTCAAGTCCAAACGCACAAGAGGCACGTAAATAGATTGGGTGGACTTGGGCTTTTAAAACTTGCGTCCTACTTAACGTGACGTCACTACCCACGGCAAGACAGTCAATGTACTTATAACATAATACTGAGGCGCGTTCGCGTAACCATTGTTTTCGTGGAAACGCAGTAAATATTGCATACTCCGAGTGTGTGTAGCCTGAGTTACACACCATGCAAAGCGCATGCGACGCATCGTATTGGCATCTGTGGCCTGTCTGGCTGTACCATGCTCTTCTACATTATCTCAAAAACGATACGATTTGCAGAATAAGTTATTGAATACAAAATAAGTGTTTTGATTTTTTTACAACTTTGTCTGAAACATTTCTCTTCCGAGAAGAATTGGGCGAGATATCATACATGTACATAGATCTTCACGTAAAGTACCCATTATTCTTGTCACTTTTTCATGCAACTTGAAATTCCTCAACAGATTCTCTAAAAATGCTCAAATACAGTGTTTCATTAACTAATGGGAGTCGAGTTGTTCATTGAGGACAGACACACAGACAGACAGATGGACAGATAGACAGACATGAGGATGCTAATAGTCGCTTCAAACAATTTTGCGAACGCGCCTACAAACTGTCAGTACGCTGGCTACTGTATGTAGAGTGAAAACGGTGCGTGATGGCACACGCGCAGAAACGAGATTTGGTCTTCCAGCGAAACGGTCCATTTATATCGGTGGGGGTGTCAGTTCAGTCGACTGCTGGCAGCCGAGGTGTGCGCATCAGCGGTAGTAATGCTAGATAGACCGTGTCCGATACAGTGCAAGACTGCTGGGTACCCACTCCATTCGCCTATTTCCCCTTCACTTCTCCTCCCGCGCGTTTCCGTGTGCCACCAGATTCCGTTTCCACTCTACCACGTGCAGTGAATGTGTAAACAAATGTGCTTCGTATGATTCACAATAAACAGCAATTACGCGTGCTTCCCACGGCAGTTTATCCAGTTTCTCTTGTAAAGGTGCATCCAGAGTAGTCGTGATCGGCCACAGACTTGCGCTCCGATTTGCCATTTCCATAGATGTGGACGGTTTCACGAGCCCGAGCCCAAGCATTGCGCTTCACCGAAGCCCTGGGGCTCCAGCGGCTCGGCGCAGAGGCGGTACTTCAAAGACAGCCTCGTGAAAGCGCATTGCAGTTGGGATATTTCAAGCCAAAGAATGAGTAACCTGTACACAGCCGGTAACAAAGGCTATGATTTTCAGTAGCGCGCACACGAGCAGTGTGGACGCTCCTGAATGCAGTCTTGCCCTCAGGCTTCAGAGTTCACGCGGAACATAACATGACAAGATGCCGTGGAGGCATTGTCGGGATCCCAAATTGAATTCTTGGCGTCGCACGTGTACGTTTTAACATAAGGCGTCAGACCCCATTACTTCATGTAATGTGGTTGTCTGGTTCCAAGGGAGCAATATGCAGATATATGTTGCTTCGAAAGGGCAGAATGTCCTTTCAGAAACAAGACAGAGGTAAAGGTAAAGGTATAGGTAAAATGTCTGTTTACGCCATGAAAACGTATAAACAGTAGAGATACAGTTCCACTTATTATTAACCTCGGCACTACAAGGAAGTAAATGGTTAACTTCGGGTCCGGCCGCTTTAACCCCAAAGAAAGCGACCACGGTAGAGGCCAGTTGAAAAGTGATGGCACACGCGCAGAAACCAGATTTCGTCTTTCGGCGAAACGGACGAGTCTATTTAAATCGGCGGGGGCGTCAGTTCAGTCGACTACTGGCAGCCGAGGTGTGCGCATCAGCGGTACCAATGCTGGATACACCATGTTCCGAGGTAATGTGAAGGGTACTGGCTACCCACTCCATTCACCAGTTTCCCATTCACTTCCCATCCTGTGCATCACCGTTTGCCATCACATTTCAACTGGAGACTACCCACTGGGAAACAGATGCCAATGTAATCTAATGGGTCAAACCGATTACAAATATAGATATAAAGCCACGGACAAGTAGTAGCTAATTAGTTAAGCCAAATAACAATGTATGCAATTCATGAAGCCCGGTACAAATTTTACCTAATTGGTCAAACCTGCAGTAAATATTGCATAATTACTAGAGCCGGAAACAAATACCAGGTAGTTCTTTTTCAAGGCTCGTTAGCCCCTAGTGGGCCAGGGCCTCCTCAGTATCGAGTCTTCACGATCACACACAACGACGCACCACAGTTGGTAGGATTCCTCTGGATGAGAGATCAGCCCAACGCAAGACCTATCAGACAACATACAACACTCACATGAGACAGACATCCATGCTCCCGACGGGATTCAAACAGCAATCGAGCGGCCGCAGACCCACTCCTTAGTCCGTGCGGCAACTGGGTTCGGTCTTCGTGACATGCGGTAGACACAAAATACAGTTCGGGACTCAGTTTTGCCGCGCCACTGTGCGATAGCTCGAAATGTTTGTTCGTCATCTGTGTACGGAAGTCCGAATTCGGCGTCAGAAAGACGGATTAGGGATGAGAATTTAGACTATACGAAAGTGCGAGTTGTACGAAAGCCGAGGGTCCGAAAGTCGAAGACCGCCTGTATTGTCATCTATCCAAGAACTTTGCCTACCTTGTAAGAACCCAGAACGTTTATTGCTATAGTGACGACAGTCCGCTAGTAACACCCTATCCTGAACCGGATAAACACATTTCGAATCATCAGACCCCGTGATGCTGAAGATGTGTTTTTATTAACATTCGCCCTTGCATTCCAAGGGCATTCATGATGCGTTCCTGGCCCGTGCAGTTGGTCTGACCAAAATACTGTATGCGTTTCTCATCTCTGCCTGCCTGGCTCAAACCTCTTCAGTCAATGACCCTAATCATATTTGCTTAAGAGTAACGTTGGTGTAAAGGTAAGGCTCTGGACATACCCGGGAGGTGCCTGGTTCGAATCTCGGGCAGGACACCGGCTATTCTTAGAGATTTCGTGATTTTCCTCAAACCCTCCAGGCAACTGCCGAGTTAATACGTCGATTATGCTTCCGAATAATCGGACAATGGAATATATATATATATATATACATATATATATTCATATATTCATCTTATGTATATTTGTTGTACTATGTGTGCATTGCTTTTTTTTTTCTTTAGATGCCGGACTGCTGGCTAGAAGTCAGCATTTGGAAGGTCCTGCGACCGGCCATCTCGACACAGGTTTTTCTTGGTTTCCCTGTGCCTAAAAGCAAATGCTGAGATGGTTTCCAAGATTCCAAGTTGCCACTACATGCTTCTCATGTAGCCCTTCCGACTTAAATTTAGTAGTAACAAATTTCATATTTTGTATGCATATAAAATAACCACTGCCACCGGGTGACAACCCAATTGCAGTTAATAAATAAATAAATATGTATATATATATATATATAAAACCCAAGATACAACGCGTTACATAACCACAGCAATGGTTGCAAATTGTGAAGTCTATCACGTAATTTTCTCCAGTTTTCCGAAACTCGACATATTAGTCTGCAACATTTAATATCACATTCTTTCGTCGATCTGATTTTGGAAATTTTTCAATGTGGGAAACGTAAGGGCCGAAAGCACACCTTGTACTAATTTTGCAGGATTTGTTGACTGCATTACGCAATAAAATAATAAGTACGCATTTTTGAAAAGCTATTTCAATAGGCCTACTAACTGCCTGACTGACTGAGCGAATAACATCCGTTTTTCGAAAAATTTGCTTTTAATTTCTTGGACCGCAAAATTTATAACCACGTAAAAATGTTAGAATTTAAATTTATCACAATTACCAAATGATTTTAAATTACGAATATTTGAGAAAGTATGTAAATTAACCTTAATTTCAGATCACTAATAAATACATTTGAATATGTTCAAAACGTGAGTGGGCCTCATCATAAAGTTATGCGGGCGGCGTTTTTTGACAGGCTTAAGAGTTAAGTAATGTGTAATAATTAATAAGTTCTTCTGTTACCTGGAATATTATTTGTGGTAATAATATTATCCTAGTTCTCCGTACGTCTTGTGGATTTACCTGTATTCGTGAAACACTTAGGCCTAGCTTTAACATCGGCGACCTTCACTGGTACAACCCTGTCTGCAGGGGGTTGCTCCCCACATTGCTATTGTGCGGATTCAAGTTAAGCCAAAAGTATGCTAAAACCTGTAGGCAATTAGGCCAAATTCCATTCCTTGCAGCTCGACCTGCTTGAAGACATTACAGTCGTCTCCTTCTTCGTGTGTTTTTGGTGCCAAATGATCTTTTAACATTAAACATTAAAAGCTTCATTTCGACCCGCAGGATACTTAACGGGTTTCAAACGACTCACAAAACGAACCGCGATTATTTACCTATACAACATTAACCAATTCCTTTTTTGTAAATTAGTCATGCTGTGTTTTCTGTGAGGTAAGGCTTGGCTTTTAAGATATAAATGCGATGGTTTCGAGGGCTAAACACGGGGGCCCCTTTCCATCCCGGGAAAGTCCATGGAAGACTTCTGGTGGACGAAATGGCTGTGGGAACATTTTTCCCCATGCAATTCGACATCCCCCTCTCAGGTTATTCCATAATAATTCCATAATAATTTTCATCACAGTATTACTCTTACCAGAAGTACAAGCACGAAAAACAATGGCCCGTACAAACAAAGCAATAAGTCACTTTTTCGGATGGGGACCGCGGTAGCGCAGTGGTTAAGGTGCTATGCTACAAATCGGAAGGTCGCTTTGGTTCGATCCCAGCTGGTGTCAGTGTCATAAAATCCTTCCGATAGCCCTGGGGTCGAATCAGCCTCTAACAGAAATGAGTACCAGGAGTATTTCCTGGGGGCAAAGGCGGCCGGTGCTTAAGACTGACACCTACCACCATCCTGTGCCGTTGTCACGAAATCTGGGAATCTTAACTTCTTAAGAACCGTCTGGGCCTGTCCAGGCCTGTAATGGGACTGCTTTACCTTTACTCTTTACTCCAGTTGAAATGTGATGGCACACGGTGACGCACGGGAGGGGAAGTGAAGGGGAAACTGGCGAATTGAGTGGGTAGCCAGTACTCTTAACACTATCTCGGAACATGGTGTATCCAGCATTACTACCGCTGATGCACACACCTCGGCTGCCAGTAGTCGATTTAAATGGACTCGTCCGTTTCGCCGAAAAACGAAATCTGGTTTCTGCGCGTGTGCCATCACATTTCAGCTGGCCTGTACCATTTGACAGAAAGTTATTTCACGTTTTTCTTCTTAAAAACTACGGAAATTGGTGGACATCTGCAGCTAAATATTTTTGGTTTGTGCTAAACCTAAGTGATTCAGTACATTCGGGCCTCTTGAAATAGTGAAACTTAAAGCTATGTTGTTTATATAACTGGCCGTTTGGAATGTAGTCGCTTCTCGCTCGATGCGTAGGTGAAGTGATGTAATCTGTCCGAGATGCGAATATACGCGTACTGGAAGGCAGTAAAATATTCCTGCGTTCATTTCCCATCTTCTTCTCTTCTTAAAGCTGTTTCTGCTAAGGTAACTCAAATAGATCCTGACTGTCTGATAGAAAAATTGATTATTCTTTTCTGTGGACCAACTTGAACTGCAACATGACAGTGAACCATTCAGAAAGAGAATATTAAAATTCATGGAAGGAGGGAAAAAAGAGGTGTCAATGCTTCCTCGCCCGCCATTGTTTTCTTCAAGTTTACAGTTATCCAAACTCTCATCTCCGGAGACAAAGAAAACGATTTTCGTGTTCCCCCCCCCCCCCCCTTGCCCGTCCTTGTTTGGAAAAAATGTCTTTGTTGCCCGGAAGGTTGTGACCTTCCCAAACAAGTCTTACATGGACGAAATGTTTTTTCCAAAC
>Ga0123355_10014123_pt1 | contig 12464 bp, 8 predicted proteins | sample TergutEmb28metaG_3_FD_89872 | JGI IMG/M metagenome (GOLD analysis project Ga0123355, IMG submission 89872) | Embiratermes neotenicus P1 segment gut microbial communities from Petit-Saut dam, French Guiana - Emb289 P1 | ecosystem: Host-associated > Arthropoda: Insects > Digestive system > Gut ...
AAAATCTCAAAAAAACCCACCCCCCAACACCTTCCCCCCCCCCCCCCCCGACTCCACATAAGACATTGGTACGACCTGTGTGGGAACCAGAGAAGGTCTGAAGGTTCTGGAGAAAATAAAACATCCTGCCCTTACAGAGACTCGAACCTTGGGCCGTCCATCCTGTAGCGTAGCGTAGTCACTACACCGACTACAGTATCCCGGCTGCACGGGGAGAACTGCACATTGTCTTTACCCTTACTCGACACAAAATATTTCATTTGATAGACCGTTGGATGGACATTGGTTTGTGTGATGAAGGGCGTACATAAAAAAGGTAAAGTTGAAGGTGAAATTCACCCTGTAATATGCCATGAAAGCAAAGTGGGGAGGTAGAAGTAGTCATGCGCCGCATAACGACGTTTCGGTCAACGACGGACCTCATATACGACGGTGGTCCCATAACATTATAATATAATATTATAACACTTACCATTGTGTTACAATCGCCTACAGTATTCAGTACAGTAATATGTTGTACAGGTTTGTAGCCTGGGAGCAATAGGCTATACCATACAGCCTAGGTGTGTTGTGGACTATACTGTACTCTCTAGGTTTATGTAAGTACACGTTCGCACAACGACGAAATTGCCTAACGACGCAATTGTCAGAACGTCCTTAAGCGATGCATAACTGTATACGCAACTCTATTCTTTGTTTAACCTCAACGCTATATGGGGGCGGGTTGTTAACGCCATGTCCCGGCCGCTTTATTTCGATAAAGACCCGGTAACCCTTGTATAGCAGGTTGGGTGGGCCCCAGGGCCGGCTTGAAAGGGTGCGGAAAATCTTGCCCCACCAGGATTCGATTCCCTGACCGTGTAGCCCTAGCCCGGCCCGCGAGTGTACAAGCACACGATGGTAACCAAGAACAACTTACCTGCCGACGACAGGAAGAGAATTAGGGCGAGCAGGATCCTGGGCTCCGGCACCATGACTGACGTATTCTCTGCACACGAACGTCTCACCACGACAGCTTCCCGGCGATTTGTGTGCTGTTGCTGCCGTATGTCTCCGCCAGCGTCAACAGCTGAACTCGGTAGGATCCATAAGGCCTAATGCAAGCCAAAAATTACGTACATGAATACCACAAAGCCACACTCAGCTGTCTGGAATATATGCAACACATGTAAGTCTATACGCCCCCGAGAAACATTCTTAGGCGCGACTATTAGCTTCGTCGTGTCCGTCCGTCCGTCCGCACGGAATAACTCAGCTCCCACTGAAGGGATTTTCATTTTATTTGACATTTAGGGATTTTTCGAAAATCTGTCAAGAAAATTCAAGTTTCATTAAAAACGGACAAGAATAACGGGTACTGTACGTGAGGGCCGATACACATTTTGATCACAAATCGTTCAGCTCTGTTTAGAAAGAAATATGTTTGAGACGAAAGTTGTAGAGAAAAACGAAATACACATTTTATGTTCAATAACTTATTTTTTTCGAAAATCGTGCCATTTACGAAATAATGTGGAAAATTGCTGTATAGCAGGGTAGGCCACAGATGACCAACCATATGGCACATGTGCACTGCATGCTGCGTACCTAAGGCTACAAACACACGTTCACAATACGCAATATTTATTGCTTTTCCACTGCAGCAATGGTTGCATGAACGCACCTCAATGTAACGTTATACGTACACTGCACACAGAGTGCTGCTTGGTTGTTGACGTCACTGCACTGCAGTGTAGTCCGAGCTACAGTGCAAGGCGGGTGCAGTGATCTACGGCTTGACCCTCAAGATACAGGCACTAAGATCCTTCGAAATGCCGGTAACTTCACCAGTCGACGCAGCGTCACACACAGTGCATGTATCCTCAGCAAACTGCCGTCAGAACCTCAAATCTACTTTTTGGTTTCGATTTTCGTAAAATCGTCAGCATTGTTAAGAGCTATTACCTCCAACTTTCAGTACTCTGTTAGCAAATAATGGAAGAATCAGCACTGTAACGATGTGAATTAACCTGAATTACATTTAAAGATCCAGTCCGTACCGCGCAGTAAACACAATCCCTCTCGGTTACAAAAACCAGTCAGTTAATGTTGTATAAGGTAATAATCGCTGTTGGTTCTGAGACCCACACAAAACACATAAATACGGCTGTGTGGGCAGAACGTGGAATTGTTGGATGTTAAAACTGGTGGTACGTATAGTAACCACTGGGCTTTAAAGGGTTAAATATCTGGTATAAGAAGCAGTCAGTTAATGACGTATAAGGAAATAATCGCTGTTTGTTCTGAGCTCCATACAAAACACAAATACAATGTGTTGGCAGAACGCTGAATTTCCGAATGTTAAAATTGGTGGTACATAAAGCAACCCCGAAAGAGAAAACGGTCTGAGTATGAACAATCAGTGATACAGAACCAACAGTAGGGATCGGACCGCCGGCCTCTCACCGCGGAGACTCTGGTTCGATCCCTGGCCAGTCCATATGAGATATGTGGTGGAAAGAGTGGCACTGGCATAGGTTTTTCGCCCAGTACATCGGTTGTCCCGTGACAGAGTCACGGGACAACCGATGTTCCACATTCATTTTATCACACTAAACTTATCAGGAGAGCAAGTCGGCGAAGCTTGGAACCTTAACACAAGGCAATGCCGTTAGCATATAGGACAGCACTGCACAAAAATGTACTTCCACATTATTTCAGAGCGCTGCGGGCGTCGTCGCAGCCTGCGACATATCTCTGCCCATCCTTCTCCAAGTGAGAGCAGCTGAGCAAACCGAAAGTGAGTTGCTAGATCGTTGATTGCCTTCTTTGGGTTTGTGCGCCGTGTAGTAAAGTGTTCCGACGTTTCGGAAGAACGTACTGCCTCCATCTTCAGGATAACTAATTTTGGTTCACGACGATCCATTCACGTGAACCAGAGCCACTCATCCTCAAGTTGGAGGCAGTAGTTTCCTTCAAAACGATGGAACACTCATCTACTGTATGGCGCGAGACCCAAAGGACCATCGAGTGATCAGCAACGGCCATGAAGACCTGGAAACCTTCGTATATTGTCATTACATTGGCTGGTGATACTGTCCATTTCAAAAGCCGTAATTTTAAGCAATTAATTTAACGTGCTGTCCTTTGAAGACGAGCGAATTCATTGCTAAGTATTAATTTCGAGCTGGAACATGCCATATGGCGCTACTATTGATAGCTAAAGACGATTATTTCACATCTTGCATGGGGTTTGCCTTTCGTGAAGAAATGTGGAGCACACAACAAAAAACTGAAGCGACATGTGGAGGCTCTGCGGCGATGCTGTGCCACTGGATAAGTCTTCTTGGAACCCCCGACCCTTGAAGTTGAATGCATTGCGTTCCTTCCAGACGTCAGGAAACAATGCGGCGACACGGCTTCACGTTCCAGAAGACCTGACTCCTCAAGAAACAGAATACTGCCTCCACCTCGGTATTCTTGTGCACGCATGTTACGGTAAAAACCAAATGATGACGGCAAAAAACCGCCGAAAAATGTAGCAGTAGAGGACAACAGAATGTACACTGTTTTAAACGCTGTGCCAGCACTAACAGTGAACACAGACATTGATTAACCAATACATCGGGATGGCGATAACAAAAAGCAGAAGAAACTTGAGGGTTGTTTGACCGTGCTTATCTTCCTCATGAAATAAAGTAAAACGCCAACTTGATGCATCTAGGTAATTTTAGTGATGTATACTTAGCTCGACATGTTTCGGGTACATACACCCATCATCAGGAGCATTAGATATTATGGTTTTCTGCACCGAGTTTTTGGATGGGTGGTGATCTCGAGAGCCGCTGTGTACGGTGCGGATGGTGCAGTGCGACTCACGGCACCATCCGCACCGCACACACGACCCACGCAGCGGCTCTCAAGACCACCACCCATCCAAAAACTCGGTGCACAAAACCATATGCTGCAACTCAACATCTAATGCTCCTGATGATGGGCGTATGTACCCGAAACATGTCGAGCTAAGAATACATCAATAAAATCACCTAGTTGCATCAAGTTGGCATTTCACTTTATTTTAAAAAGCAGAAGATTTCAAATAATGAGCGTCGTTTAAGTTGCACCTCAATGCAGGGTGCACAAATTTCAGGCGCCAGATCGCCGTGGCGTCTATTATTTGTAGGTACTCAGTCTGGAGGCTCCTTCCGGCCCCTAGAATTTTGAGCTGGTTGGTATACATTTTTTTTTTTTTTTTTTAAATTCGTACACTCCTAGTGTCATCAATCTTGAAGCTCTTTCTTGCTCACGCTCGTTTGTCGACAGATCACCACATTCGTTAGCTAAACCCCCGTAACCCAAACGCGTTGCCTTGTCCTAGTGGGTGCAGGGGTGCAGCTCCACTAATTCGCACAGGTCATAAATACAGGGAGGCCTGTTTCCCAGTTCCACACCACCTGTGAAGTATGTTTCAGTTTTCTTGCAACTATAGCAGCATTGGTCTTTATGCCCCTCAGTCGCAACCAAAACAACTCCCAGCACAGCGTGTTCCATGCTGTAACAACTCCCAACACAATGTGTTCCCCTACCTAACACACCTAAGCCATATACCGTTGTTGTTACTTCAGACTATATCAACCAACTCTTCAGGACTCCAGCTAAGTCTTACGGCACAACTCTCTGCCAGTGAAGTTCATAAACCTACATCACGATACCCCAAAAAGACAAAAGCAGTAATTCGTCGGGACGCGAACCCAAAGCCCGGTCGTTAATTTGTACGATACATCTCGGCTGCCGATCAGTTCTCTGGCCTGCGCGTGGTGCCATGATGAAATTACACATGAATGTACCGCGCTTCTCCGTTGACTGCTTGTTTGCAGGCAAAACGAACTGTCCATTTAAAAACAGTCTTTGAATGACTTATTCCCGTGACCTAAATATGGCAGTCGGAGATTTGGTAGTGTAATGCTGGATGCGCAAGCGAACAGCGTGTTCTCAAACTGGTTCATTGCCCTTACTGCATGTGTTGTGTGCAGACAGACAATTGCGCCGCTTGTCAAAATCGGTTTAAATCTTCTTTGGGAATGAGACTCGAGCAAGGAAGGATTCAAGACTTCTCCGATATGAAGCCGTGTTGCTGGGGCCGGTAGTTCCCGTCTCACCCAAGGCCACACATCTCCTTCCATTCTCAACCCCAGACCTCGCACAGCTTGGCCAAATTTAAGATCCCGTTCACGAAGTGTAAAATTTCAATTTTATTTAATCATAAGAGTGCATACAAAATGAGGTATAGCCTGGTTAAAACTGTAGATTAATGCAACGGAAAACAACACCAGTCACCACTATAATGTAACGGAAAACAACACCAGTCATCCCTATAATGTAACGGAAAACAACACCAGTTATCACTATAATGCAACGGAAAACACCACCAGTCATCACTATAATGCAATGGAAAACAACACCAGTAATCACTATAATGCAATGGAAAACAACACCAGTCACCACTATAATGCAACGGAAAACAACACCAGTCACCACTATAATGCAACGGAAAACAACACCAGTCATCACTATAATGCAATGGAAAACAACACCAGTCATCACTATAATGCAATGGAAAACAACACCAGTCACCACTATAATGCAACGGAAAACACCACCAGTCACCACTATAATGCAACGGAAAACAACACGTCATCACTATAATGCAATGGAAAACAACACCAGTCATCACTATAATGCAATGGAAAACAACACCAGTCACCACTATAATGCAACGGAAAACAACACAAGTCATCACTATAATGCAACGGAAAACAACACCAGTCACCACTATAATGCAATGGAAAACAACACCAGTCACCACTATAATGCAACGGAAAACAACACAAGTCATCACTATAATGCAACGGAAAACAACACCAGTCACCACTACTAGTTTCATTTATCAGAACTGCCTGTACCACTTCATACTGTCCTGTAAATAAAGTAATCACGAAGATTTACGTCTTCTGGGGTGTTATGTTCTGTCGTTGGGTATAAACAGTTCCCGACGTTTCGAAAGATCGCAATACTTTAATCTTTACTGTCAAGCAGTCCAAGTCACTCTCCTTGGACTCCATCCTGACGAAGAAGACACGATTTTCATTCGAAATATCAGAAACTATTCACCTAACGACACAGCATAACATCCCAGAAGATACTGACACCGCTGTGAGAACCTTAAACTCAACTATTGCCGAATTCAGGAGAGGACGGACAGGCGGGGTTGACATCAACAGAATATTCTGGCTCTTTCTGCTCAAATGTAGAGCGGATCCCTTGCACAGAGCCGTCTGCCAACACGAACGCACGATCGGCAGAAAGTGACAAACGATACCGGTCACATAAAATAATGACCCTGCATTCAAGAGGCCCATGATAAATGGGTCCCAGTCACCACGGCATGGTGCGTCCTCAGGTTGCGGATGGGGGAACGGTCTCCAATATGGTGGGCAGCAGCAAATATGTTGAATAAGCAATCACGGACAGGCGACAAGGGGTGGTACTCCAGCTTGGAGGTTGGGCGAGGTGCCAACAACTCCTCACCGTAGAAACTGGCATAGTCACGAAACATATACACGTGCCACGGGACTGGACTGATACTGCGGTGCGACCTAAGCAATGTAAAAGGGACATGAGAATTGATACCTGGAATATGATGGTTCTTCAGGAAGTGAGATGGGGGGCATGGACTGGAATGATCTCGCTGTAGGAGAGGGACAGGAGGCGGGCACTTGTGAATGCAGTAAGGAACCTTCGGGTTCCATAAAATGCGAGGAATTTCTTCACTAGCTGAAGACCTGTTAGCTTCTCAAAAAGGTCTGTGCTCCATGGAGGTAGTAGGTGAGCAAGTAAGTAATTAAGTATTCAAGAGGCAGTAATACCTAGTTCGAATACTGGCAAAGGACTAATTTTTCGGAGCTAGACGAGAAGGAGAGAGGTAATTTCCACAGTACATTTAGGGCAAATGACCATTTCCTTAAATCAGGCCAATAAAGGCTTCCGTATACGGTCGAATACACGAGTCGCTGTCACTGAAACTTTTCCCCTTCGATGCCTCACTATCTGCACCATTTAATTCACCGTCACTGTCTCGATTTGCCACGACGTTTTAAAGAAATTTAGATAAAATTAAGATGTAAAACACAGCACGCACGTAAAATGTCGCCATTACGTACCAAACAAAATCAAAAGTGGCGCTGGTTCGAATAGCATCGCAATAGTGTACAAGACAAGAGTCGTCAACTACCCATCTTCTGTATTTGATGTTTGTTGTACCGTGCGTCATTGTGATAACTGAAGAATAAAACCAACTAGATGTCACTTATTATTTTATTGTACTTCTTATAGGCTCAACATGTTTCGAGCACTGCTATGTCCATCATCAGGAGCTCGCAACTATAATGTTGATTACCACGCTGGTCGTTTCGTTCTTGGTTTGCTGTAGGTTGGAGGTTAGGTGCGGTTAGGCTGGAATAGTGTCCGGGCCCGGACACTACTCCAGCCTAACCGCACCTAACCTCCAACCTACAGCAAACCAAGAACGAAACGACCAGCGTGGTAATCAACATTATAGTCGCGAGCTCCTGATGATGGACATAGTAGTGCCCGAAACATGTTGAGCCTATAAGAAGTACAATAAAATAATAAGTGACATCTAGTTGGTTTTTATTCTTCAGTTACCCATCTTCTTTTCGAACAGATAAATGAAACGGACAAAGGTGTCTTTTTAATCACCAAGTTCCAGGAAAAGAAAACGCGCGGTTCAAGTTCCGATAACAGCCACAGGATTATGAAACATATATGCGACGAAAACGTACCCTTCTATTGTTGGTCGGATAAATTAGAGCAGAAAAACATTTTTCCTTAAAACAACTGAATACATGCAGCGCAGCTCTTCTCGAACAGACATTAGTTTCTCAGCTGGTCAAAAAAATTCCCCGCATTTTATGAAACCCGAAAGTTCACCGCCCGCCACTTGTCCTTATCATGAGCCAGATTAATCCAGTTCACGCCCTCCTGTCCTACTGCTCAAAAATTCTTCCTTAAACATATCTGTTGAGGCAGAAGTTTGCCCTCGTAGGTCTGAGCAAAGTTACTCCTGTCCATGTCACGAAGCCACTTCTACAGGGTAGTAGGGACAGAGCTCCATTCATTCTTAACCTTGCCACTTCATGCCCCGACCGCAGTATCCCCAGGGAAAGAACACCCTATACTCATTGACTAGGCTAGGTGGGTTCCAAAGTCCGTCTGGACGATTTGGAGGGAAGAAAATCCCTTGCCCATAACGGAAATCGAACCCGGGATCGTCCTGATCCATTTACAGAGACTTTATTACTGAAAAAGGGGTCGGACAAAGACGGGCTGGAAGAATTTAATAAACAACCACGCATCTTTACGAAACGTGACTCTAATACCAGTTATCTAAGACTCAAATTTGTGTTGTAAGAATTCAATATTCGTCACACTATCGCTTTGATACGAGGGCAGGCTGTCCCCTGCTCATTCCACCGTTGTCCACTACTCATGTATCACTTGTCTATCATCAGCACTATATAATTCTGCAATTGCCAGGGTCGTTAAATAAAACAGTTCTCGCTCACAATACCAAACAGAGAGTACTTAAACCAGCGTACAGATATGTCATGCTACAACCGTACAAATGCACTTTTGAATTTTCCCACACTTCCTTTCAAATTTCCCTTCCCACCCATATGATTACCCCCACGCACAACATAGTACCTGTAACGTAGAACCTACGCTTAAACATACAAACTCAAACACAAGAGATTAAATGAAATATCACACTCTTCAGTACAATTTACTTACTGAAATTAATGTACAATGAACACACATACCTCTTACGTTCCACCAGCGTCCACCCCCACTTGCGCCAAACTCGCACGAAGACTGAAAGTTCAGAGTTGGTGTTTCTTGACGGCTGTTACTAGCATCATACTCACTCCCCATTTGCATCGCGAAGGAAATACTGTGTGATAAATAGGAAACCTTTGCCGGTCAACAAATGTTCATCTGCAGTCTCGGTTATACGAACAATTACGTAACGACCAGTATATGTCATTCAATACAATAACTGTGAAAAACTAGAGTTGTGCATAGGGTGTGGGTTCGAAGAACGGAATAGCATCTTCTTTTAATTGTTTCTATGATAATTGATGCTCTTGCACGTGTGATGCACTCCGCAAAACGCCGCAGACGTACGCATTCGATTCCCTTTTAACAACTGTAATCTCTTTTCTAACTCGTTTCTGGAGGCAATGCTAACTCGTAACAATAGTAGAAGGACCATTTTCTTTATAGTTCGAATATAATATATAACTGTGTAGTCTCTTTACAGCTGTACCAGTTTCCAGCATAAAGACCAAGCAGGGCGAAAACACGCATGAATAATTTTGTATTTACAAAGAGTGAAAATACTGCACACGTGAGTACAATATTGTTATACGTTTACGCCGAGAATAGGTGTCAAAGAACCGATTTATCCCTCCTTAGGTGATTTGCACTCCGTGTCTTTTTCGACCCAAATCTAAAAGGGTGAAATTATGCCATAAAATTGACAAAATATTAATCACAAATTTTAAATTTCACTTTGTCCCTCGCATTTCGTTACATATTCATGCACAGTGCATGTATTGTGAATGCGTGCGCATGTGTTCCTCTATTTTTAAATGCCGAAAACCGGTGCTGAAACGCAATTAACAGATATAAGCTTACAACACCTTTGCACGAATGATAACATGTATAAAAGAACTCTAGCTCCGCCCCACCCGCTATCTTTGCGACCCTGGATACAGCAGAGAGAGGAAATTGTGCTTTGCTGCGGTCTTATCTTTGACTTAACACTGCTTCCGGCGTGGCGCTTCACTTCCGGTTTGAAGTGGGTGGAACGATAAAAGAAAATTCAAGATGAGACACAATTTAACACTGTTGCCTCATAAACATTTTAGGAATGCATTAAACACATCCAAATATCATTCCAAGGTTAAGATTTCAGCTACTAACACAAACAATACAATAACCTGAAAAGACAAAACTATGCAGAAAAAAAGGCAAAGTATGCGCCGTGGCATATTTTACGGTATTGGCACATGCTGCAACACTTACAGGCGTGCCATGGCTCAATCTGTTAGTCGCTGGCCTGTAATTGTGGAGGCCCGGGTTCGATCCCAAACAAGTCCATGTGGTATTTATGTTGGACATAGTGGTATTGGTGCAGGTTCGTAACCAAGTACTTCAGTTTTCTGCCGTCATTATCATAGCACCAATGCTCCATACTCATTATTCTACCGCCAACGCAGCACGATGTTAGCAACTGACAGCGGCATTGAGAACGCAGTTTGCACGCGTACAGTACAGATGTCCTAAGTTTCAATTGTAGTCTTGCGTATGTTGCCGAGAGTGCAGATCGCGAATGTCGTGTGTGCACTCGTGGTGTTCCTCAGCATCTCCAAAGATAATATTGAAAGACTGACATTTCAGGGCCTTCCGAAATGATTATTTGTAAGCGAGGTTTGAGGTTCTTCCGGCGTTGTTGCTGTAGCTGGAAAGTCTTCTGGGATGTTACACTGCATCGGCTGGCAAATAGTTCAAAGGATTTTAGCGCCTTCATCCTCAGGGTGCAACCATCCAAACAGTCTACAACCCTCATATTTTCCAACTCTGCCTACGTTTTAAATGTCAACGTAAATATATCGCAGCGGAAGCCACGAAACTCCGGCTCCGATCGTTCATAACCTAGCCAGTTGATGGAATTAAGGGCGCAGATTCAAACCCCGACAGATTTGGCCCGTGGGCGAAAATGTTCCCGATACCAGTACCGGAAAAATCTCGCTTCCGAATGATTCATTCGATTGTGAAATGCTACCACATGTATACCGAAAAATCACTAACTCTGCCATCTGTTATCGACAACTCAGAACCTTTTCTGCAGACCACAGCGCCTCATTCGATAAGAAGATTTGACAACTCCCAGGAAATTAACGCATGAGCGTTACTGTTAGAATTAGAAATGAGAGTGAAGTTGGTGTTTCGGATATAGCCAGGTTTTAAAACTGCTATAAACTGTAGCGCCAAAATAAAGAAAATGGTATAAATGTACCAACAATAAATAACATAAATATTTACTGGTGTTACCACAGACACTGGCAGAGCAAGGCATGCGTCAGGCACTCCCCTTCCCCATTTGGATTTTAGGAAAGATAGAAAATGCAAAACATGAACGAACTATCTGCAATATTCATATCACTAAGTGTAACCTAATTAAATATTCTGTATGTTTCCATACAGAAACTAACAAATATGTGGTGATCCTTAACATATTTTTCAACAGACTGATGTATAAGAGTGTAAGCAAACTTTCTCGCTAACCCCTGTTCAGGAAGGTCTTGGTTGGAAAAACGCGCGTTAAAAATAAATGTTACCAGCCAGTCCATGTTATGCAAGGTTATGAAACAGCTATTAATTACTGTATTTTAAATATCTTGAGACACAAGCCTTAATTCCAGTGGAAGGAAGTTTTTATAATTCCAAGCCCTGCACCTTATTCAGTGACCTGTTAGCTTAAATGATGGCCTTGTTGGATTCTGACAGAGACATTTTGGAAAGTCTAATTAGCTGCCAAGTAATCCATAAGAGAGAAGATACACATCCAGTAAGCCAAGAGAAGCTGAAAACTATCCAATGAGGAATAAAATAAGAGGAAGTAACATGTATGTATAACAAACAAACAAATGCACACTTGATGGACAATTTATTATAGTGTTCTTTATTGTATCACTCCTACATGTTTCAATGTCAACACATCATCCTCAAGGAGCTTGCTAAGTTACATAAACATGTTCATGTCTTGGTGGTATTTAAAAAAAAAACTTTGACATTCATTTTTTAGAATTGTAAAACACTAAAATTGTCTTAGCTATAATAAATTATATTGTCGTAACAATTTTTCTCAGGTGGCCGTATGTAAAACTCTGTAATAAATATGGACACATGGACATATTAAATGAAGAAAAGCATAATAAACTGTCAGTCAAGGGAGAACTTGTTTGTTCATTATACATAGAGTAAAAGATGCATTGTACGAAGGTTAAAATAAGAGGAAGGAACATGTTGCCAGTGATGTTAACCCTTACCCTGCAAACATGGAGAATATGGTGAGCTCCTAACAATGCCAGCAGATGGCAGATGGGATTTAAGTCGGCGTTTAAAGGGTTAATGCTGATAATTATGCCCTTTGTTCACAAGAAGAAGAAAGAGGCAACAGCTGTGTAGCCACATTACCACAATTTTACAAGGGAATACAGCAAAATAAAACACACAGAAGTGTAGATAGGTGACGTGAATGTAGTGGTAGGTGATACTGAACCAGAGGTGGCCCTAGATTGAATGTAGTGGTAGGTGATACTGAACCAGAGGTGGCCCTA
>Ga0123355_10014124_pt1 | contig 12463 bp, 8 predicted proteins | sample TergutEmb28metaG_3_FD_89872 | JGI IMG/M metagenome (GOLD analysis project Ga0123355, IMG submission 89872) | Embiratermes neotenicus P1 segment gut microbial communities from Petit-Saut dam, French Guiana - Emb289 P1 | ecosystem: Host-associated > Arthropoda: Insects > Digestive system > Gut ...
AAAAGCTCATTATCGTAACTTTCAAAACGTTATATAGTGAAGAGGCACATCAGTCAGCGTTTTATGACTTCCTACATTACCATATATGGACGTAAGTTAATATCGGTTTCAAAACCTATGAAATACTCGTAGGTCAGTCAAGGTGTAGTTACCGATAAATAAGTGGAGCAAGCCACTAAATTGCTGAATTTTCTTACTCTGTAAAGCTGCAGGCTTCCTAGTTACGGCAATAGCAAGAAGCTAATAAGTCTTCCTGGTTCTTGCGTAACGTTTCTTTTTCCAAAAGTTAATTCCAAAATTACTTTTCATGACACTAGCGTTTCGGAGAGGCTTCTTGCATCCATCATGAGGGTAGAAGATATCTTGTAGGTCTCTCCTGCACATTAGTGTGCCATAAGGGAAGGCAGGAAGCCTCATATTCACTGTCGTAAAACCTCCAGATCTTGCATTAGTCATGCTATTGTGGTAGGTTAGGTTACGTCAGTGTCTGGCAGGTTTCAGATAAGCCGGTACCAATATAGGTTTATAAGTACGTGAACAGTGGCGAACATTAAAGTGTTGTCGGCAGTTACCGTGTTCTTACGCTACCATTTCACATCTGAATATCATTTTCACAATCATCACCCCAAGGTATGTACGGATGGTCACCATCTTCACAACGAATCCTGTTAAACAAAAATTCCAGGAATATTTTGCGCTAGCCTACCGACACTTGTACAAATGGCCCTACAAAGAAATTAAACACTTTATATTGTCAGTTACTTGATAAATGTCATGTATCACCATTATGAAAGTAACGTCTCGTGATGTACGGTATCAACAGAATTGTAGTGTCAAAATACAAAAATACAGTATTACCTAAGCTTAGTATAATTTATTTTATAACACAGGGTAGAGGGGCGCTGATATTCGTGTTCTGCGTCAGGCCGGAGGTGAACATGAAGAAGGGGTTAGGGGAAGGGGATGATAGGGGAAAAGGGAGTGTTGCTATCTACTGGAGACGCTCTGGCTTCTCATTATGTATTCAGCTCATTTTTTCTCCCCAACCTTTGGCCTGGCTGATTCTTTTTCTCCTTTGGTAGCACTGTCTTCGTTTTATCCGGAAGAATTCTAGTCTCTGGTTAAACAGAACTGTGGCTGTTCGTTGCAAAAGGTCTTACTTCACATTAAATGGGTTTTAAATTTTTTGAAATACTGAAATATTAAAGCATATAATCTGTCGAGTGTACCAGCAACCTACTGTGTACGTAATGTAGGTTTCTTGTGCAGTCCTATAGCTTATATATATAAAAGGTAAATCAGTCCCATTACAGGCCCGAGGTGCCCAGAGGGTTCCAGGAAGTTAAGGTTCCCAGATTACGTGACAATAGCCCAGAATGGTGGTAAGGTTGTCAGCCTTACGCACCGGCCGTTTTTACCGCCAGGAAATACTCCTGGTACTCATTTCTGTTAGAGGCTGAGTCGACCCCAGGGCCATAATTCAATCGGAAGCATTACGTCAATGAAAAATTCCAATGATATAACTCAAAAGCACAGGCCTAGACCAGTGGCATTAAACATGTGTCCGCGCGAACGCTGGTTACGCAATCATATTTCCTTTATAAAGAAATGGTAAAGGTAAAGGTAAAGTCCATATCAGCATCATGAACCACCTATATGTAGGTGAGTGTTGAACTTCACACACCAGCCGCTTTACCTCCGGACAGGTCCCCAGTGCCCATTGAATAGGAGGTTGGGTTGGCCTCTGAGTCGGGTTCGACGTTTTGGAGAATAGAAGAATTTATTGCCCCTGTCGGGATTCGAACCACAGCTTTATCCAACTCTAACATCACTCTTAAGCAGTTTTGACCTCCTAGATCCTCACATTGTATGCCGGGCAATTATTATTTTGATGGACGATGGTAGATACCTTTAACATTCCACATTGCTTGCAAGCAGGTGAAGAAAGTATTCCAATACAAACTGCCTTTATTTCCAGCCAAGAACGCCGTCGTGTGTGGAGGAATATTTTCAGTATGTGCAAGGTATGTTTAGAATGTGGAGGTCATGCTTCCTAACTCGTCTGAAACGCAGCAGAAATTTGGTCTGTGAACTGCCGGCGGAGGCAGGCTTCTTTCGCGGTAAACTTTCCGCAGCAGCTGCCGTGCTGAGACCACAGTTTGAAGATACGCTCCGTAAGATAGTATTTCGGGAAGTGAAAGCTGCTTCTTGCACAGTCCTCGTCAGTTTGCAACGGTGACAATATTCTACACATAATTTGAAGAGAGGAGTAAGGTGGAGAAGTTGCGTTAATGGCTATTTTCCTTTAGACAATACCGCGATGGTCTGCTTCGTGCATGATGTTCCTTGCCATCTGAGATAAGATTGCGCATGTTTTGTATAGCGGAATACCCCGTCTGTCTGCATTACATTTAGAGTTTTCGTGCACAAGAACCCGCATCTAAATCATCCTTCCTCAATAAAGCGTAATGGATTTTGCAGAAAGAGGAAATAAGGGGAAAATATTTACGTTCGGTTTAGACCGAAGGGTAGAAAATAGTCTGGGCAAACTGACACACCCTAAAGCAGTATATTACAACCCTGTTTATCACAGATAACTCATATAGCATCATTGAACATATATGAAGGGTCCAATGGAAGCAGGGAACATTGAATTCAGAAGTGCATGCATGTAGACAAGAGTATGGTTGTTTATTTATGTCACTATGCGAAATAACATTCGGTCTCTCGGTTTGATTAAAAGCAAGCAACACTCTGCCTCTCGCTGAAACACCGGGGATCTTAATGGATGATTTATATGTACAGATGTAATCAGACCTAATTTGCTGGCGTCAAAATGTGTTGATGCTCTAACTCTGTCAGTCTTCCATGGTGTAAAAGGGAAAAGGGAAGGCGTACATTTCCATAAGATATTACAGTCTAATACACTGATCTACAGAACCGTGGGACACATTCTGCACTGCTCTTGTGTGTTGAGTGCAAATCAGTGAAATAACTTGGCGTAAGATTACGTTTCTATAGTTCGATGTATATTTGTATATGTGGAGCCGGGATAATTCGGTAGATGTAGCGACTAGGCGACGGGTTGGATAACCGAGGAATCGTGGTTCGATTCCCGGGACAGGTAAAACAATTGTATTCACTCCCGCCCGCCTCCTTCCAAACATTTAGATTGGTTCTGTGGTTCGCTCAGCATCCCGCTGATTGGGTACCATTGCCTTTCTCTCCTTGGGCAAAGCGGGCGAGCCGTGAAGCTGACCTTTCACCTCCATCTACTTCCGAGGTTAAGAATATGTGGATCGGTACATACACTCCCCCATGTAACTTGAAGGCGCGCAGAGGGACAACTTGACCTGTACTTCACGTACTTGTGTTTTGCTGAGGGAGCTGTAACTCCACATTATCGTTCTACTTGGGTGTGAAGTTCCACAACATGACCACTGAACAGAAAATTGTAAGGTGTTTGACTTATTGCTAAAGACTCTTTGACCTTGATATCAGTTTGTAAAATGTCTATGCGTAAATACACGTAATTAGTGTTATTACTAATAATTGGGCAGTGTATTAAAAATTGGAGTTACTTGGAGCAGTTTTAATTGTCGTTTGATTTCTAATTTGAATTTTTGTTTCTTGATTTATTGTTGTTGTTGTTGTTGTTGTCTTCGTCGCTGCTGTTGTTGGTGTTGTTAACTTTGTTTTTCACGTTATAATGCCAAGTATCTTTTCAACGTGATATGGTCAAAGCCTGTTGTTAAGAATTACTACTGCTACTACTACTATTACTACCACCAACACAACTACTACTACTACTACTACAATTACTACTATTACTACTGCTGCTGCTGCTGTTTCCATTCTTATCATCATCATAGATGTATTTAGATATTTTTTCATAAATCTTACTCCACGATACTGTGGAACTTTATCACACATATGAAATACCCTTATCATGGGTTACCTTGTACTCATTACAATTAATATGATTTTTTTATTCTTAACTTGGATTTTAATTGACATTATTTGGAGCTGTTTGTTTCTTCCTCTTCTTCTCTTCTGATTCTAACTACGTTCTTGTTTGAATCTGTTTTCTCCTTGTATTTGTGCTGTCACTGTAATTGGCCATGGGGCTGTTGAATCGGTACACACCTATATAAAGCAATGAACTGAAATAATTGAATTATTTAAGCTCCGGAGTTATATTGATTTATAATTATAAAACTTTGTAGGTATCTGATGTTAATATTTAGCATAAATTAATAATTAAATAATTAAAATTATTTTGTTGTAAGGTATTACTTACTTACTCCATGGTACAGAGTCCGTCTTGAGAAGCTAACTGGTTTGCAGCTAGTCAAGAAATTCCCCGCATTTCACGGAACCCGAAGGTTCATTACCGCTCTCACAAGCGTCCGCCACCTGGGCCAGCCCAATCCAGTCCATATACCCACATTCCACCTCCTGGAGATCCATCTTAATATTATCCACCCATCTACGCCTAGGTCTCCCCGGTGGTCTCCTTCCCTCCGGTTTTCCCACCAAGACCCTATACACCCCCCTCTCCTCACCCATACGCGCCACATGCCCAGTCCATCTCGTTCTTCTCGATTTTATCACCCGCACAATATTGGGTGAGGAGTACAAATCATTTAGGTCGTTATGCAATCTCCTCCATTCCCCCGTTACCTCGTCCCTCCTAAGTCCAAATATTCTCCTCAACACCATGTTCTCAAACACCCTGAGCTTCCTTTCCTCCCGCAATGTCAACGACCAAGTTTCACAGCCATACAAAACAACAGGCAACATTATAGTTCTATATATCTTAATCTTTAAATTTTTGGATAGCAATCTAGAAGACAAAGGATTCTACACCGAATGGCAGCAAGCATTTCCTGACCTCAATCTGCTCTTAATTTCTTCCGCAATAGAATTGTGATTTGTTAAATTTGTTCCCAAATATTTAAACTCTTCCACCCTCTCGAAGGTACTATTATCAACACCACACTGTGAATTCGTCCTGCATTCTGATCTCGAGACATGACCATGTAATTAGTTTTATGTTGTAAGGTACTGTAATATTAAATTAATTGGCATAATTAACATATATCATAGTATCAGTACTTCTGCATAATGAACAAATTCTTTCCGCGTTACGTCTGGCTATCAATCTAAATCTGCATCATAAATTCTAAAACTTTGCAACATAAATGTGTATGTCAGCAGTTCTTTATTGAATATCATATGGTTGTATTCATTATTCAAATTTTGAAGCCATTGATTTGATTTAATGTAGTAACTGTGTCTTAGTTTCATCGTAAGTTGTAACAGTTTCTCTACACATTTTCAAGAGAGTGTTATGTTTCATAATTACTTATTCAGTAAATAACTAATTATGTCAATACTAACTGGTTAGTATTTATGACAAATCAAATTAAAATATGGCGGCACCCTGAAAATGGCGGAAATGATGTGACAGAAATCACAGAGTTACAGTAGTTCACTGTGGTTGCTAAGCCATTGTTCTGGTTATAAGAACCAATTTCCCGTGGGGACAGGGATTCTATTCTACACAACATCTCTTTCATCGATCAATAAATCAGAAGACCTTGTTAACGTTGTAGGGTATTATCTGAATATTGCTGTGGAATATTTATGCAACATTTCCAGTTTTGCCAGGTATATCACTGCATTTTGGTAATGGACAATGAACCTTCTGAAACGGGGAAATTTGAGTCATTAGTTATACCTGCCCTGGTTTGCCGTGCATATTTAGTCAGTATTTGAAATAAATCTATTTGCATTCCTTTGTGGTACTCATTACACTCTACGAGTATATTCCTCTGCTGCGTTATAATAGTACAACTCTACTTTTGTTTACTAATAACCGTGATGTTGTATGTGAATATTTCCCTATATTTAATTGGGTATAATACAATGGGGCCATACATACAGTTTTGTCCACAAACAGACATTTGTTGTTACTGCATTATTGCTATGAAACTGAGTTATTTTAGTGTAAACATGTGTTTATGTGGAAACAGCGTCTCTCTACAATAGACGCTCTTTGTTACCGAGGTAAATTTTATTTGAATTTTGGAAGATGCGACGAATGACAGAGTTAAAACATTGACCAAGTATTATAATGGTATAATGTGGGTAATTACTTTGAAATATTTAAACAAGGGTACGTGACGTAGAAGTTTTGTATTTTCATTCCGGAGTTGAATTTGTATCTTTCGTATTGGATAATACATGTGTCCATTCTCATTTGAAAACCTTTTTTGAATGCTGTGTACATCACACATAATCAAAAGTCGAAAAGATCAAGTTGTGAGACTGGTGGAGAATTTAACACGCGTGGTATCTATAAGAAATGCAAATAAAATGTTAAGCCGATAAGCTGAAGTTGGGAGAAGCGTAAGAATAGTATTAATGAGACATTAAGAAGATAGTTTGTGATAATGTGGATTAGGAATCTCTTCGTTGCACCTTGCATTTCGTAAAATCACTTCAACTATTAACCAACAAATGCATCTGTATAACTTTCACTTAAAACACTTTCAAATACTTAAATCACTCCGACATGTTTCGATCTTTTCAGATCATCATCATGGATTTTTGTCGTTCCTTGCTAAAGTTATTACATATTCACGATTTAGTTGGTTTTTGTAAACAAGGTGTTGTGGCAGCGTATCATTTTGTGTAGGAATCTGTTGTGTGTTTCGTATGCACCGTACGCAGCATACGAAATACACCCAACCAACTACACTCTCTACAACAGATTCCTACACAACATGATATGCTGCCACAGCACCTTTTTTACAAAAACGAACTAAATCGTGAATATGTAGTAACTTTAGCAAGGAACGACGAAACTCCCTGATGATGATCTGAAAAGATCGAAACATGACGGATTGGCTTTAAGTGTTTTAAAGCGTTTTAAGTGAAAGTTATATAGGTGCATTTGTTGGTTAATAGTTGAAGTGAAAATGTGGATTAGATTCATCTGTCTCATGTTAGGGATCAGCTTGGAGCTATTGTATTTGCCGTAATAGACTTGAGGGATCCAGAAATGGCTGGGAACATTAGATGCAACGAGTGACTTTTACGTACTGAAGGAATCTTTAATGGAGACAGTAAGCCAGTTATTCCCGATTTCCTAAATAGCAGTGGCAATGCACATTCCATTTAAGAGTATGACTTTCTTGGGTGCGATTTTCCCATTTTACACCCTTCTTTTATTCACATGGCAGACGGTTTCCCTCCTCATAGATTATAGGTCTATAACTCCTCCTCGCGTTTAAAATAGTGTCATTTCATCTCTGCCTGTATCATCTCTTCTATATAACTCCGTGTTCCTTGTATCCTGGATGGTAAATGGTGCTTTTAAAATTTACATGATGTGAAAGTTTCATGCTTGGTCGATGCGATATGCAAGAGGCTGGCACGAAAGAATTATGGCCGCAAGAAGCTACGTGAAGTGGGAAAGTTTTTATACCGGATATTTTATTTATGTTCGATGTACGATTTGTCTGATCGATGCGAGATCACTTAACTTAAAGGCTTGCCCTATAGGTTTCAGACACGTGTACTTTGTGATGAACTGGTACCGTCATGGCTTGCATGTGAAGGTTACATCCTGGCCATAAATAATACAGTACTTCTAAAGGATCTTTCCGGTGATATTCAGCAGAAACTTGACAGCTCTAAAACGGATGTGTTTGATAGAATCATGAATAAAATAATGTATAATATTTCAGAAGGAGTTATATCCACAAATTAAACACTACAAATTTTGTGTTGTATATGAAGTACGTACAGTTAACTTCGTGAGGTACAGTCATTCTTAAAAGTCCGGTAGTCTTTCTCACATGCCCTACTATGGTACTTGAAGAAGCGATTGTCTTTTTCGCAGACTTCCGGTCGTTTGACCATGCTTTAATCAAACTGACTATAATCTCCACACTCACACCCAGTTTCTTTAAGATAATATTTTAATATTATCCTTCTACTCCCACTTCACCCAAGTTCCACTTAGTTTTTCCGACTCAACGTTTGTATGAAATTTTCATATCTCCCATGCATGCTACCTCAATCTTTTATCTTATCCACTTTGATTTAATGTTGTCAGGTGAGGCGTATGAATTTTTTTTGAGCCAGTTAAATCAGTGTAAGAAGGGCTGAAGCAGCTCTGCTAAATTTTTATTTACTTTGTTAGGAGAATTACATTTACAGCCGCGTCCCAAATTTACATTGTTGCAGAGTGTATCTGACCTGTAGGTATGTAGCGTGCTTCTATATATACTTCCTTTTCCTTAGAGGAAGAAGCTACCTACGAACGATCGTGATTGATCGAAACTCTTTTTCCTTAAAATATAACATAATATTTGCAGTCTCCCCCTTCATGTTCCAAGAAGTGTTTTTCCAGTAAATATTTTATAAACTAAGTCGTATCTGAGGCACCATACGTGTAAATAGAAACAAGGAGAGAGAAAGGAAGGAATACGAAAGGGATAACAACGCATGAGGGTGCATCCAGAGAAATTTGCACCTGTGGGTAGAATATTTCTCAATCTGCGAACTGATGTTCGCAGTCTTACCGCCAAATAAGAATGCATTTACGTCAGTCAAACAACGGCTTTATGAAGTGTGATATGAAACCACTTTGCTACTACAAATCCGTAATACAATACGACTGCTCTAGCTGTTTATGTATTATACTCATCCAGCCTACCAATTGCGCAGAAAGTAACTGTAAGATGATCGGCGAATATTATGTTATGGAGGATACAGAAGGAAACATTCAGGGTCTAATTGCATGTATAGCAGGATTAAATCCACAAAGACCTCGTCATTTTGCTTTACATTTTTCAGTGCCAGTCTCTAATATCTTACGATCCTCCTAAATCAATAACTTGATTCCACCTACTACGCCAGCAGGTGATACTGTCACCTCCACCGCCCTGATTTGCAGAAACGCACTGATATGGGAACACACGACTTCGCGCACTCTCTCGACTTGTGACACCAGCCTAAGCTGCGCTCGAAGTTGGAGACCTTGTGAAATTAATCCTGCTATTCTTTTGCCGTATTTGCCTTGCAGGAATTGACTATAGTCAGTAAAATGTCTGTACTGCTCAGTAACCAATCAGAAATCAGGGCCCCACTCCCAGAAGTGTTATCCATTCCACTGTGGATTTCTTGATGTTGCTCAGACTTCTTTTTGGAGAACCCTGGTATGGAAATTGTGGATAATCGGAACTTAGTTGTCTGTTACTTTATGCTTCGTCGACAGAGTAATTATTTCTAGGAGAGGATGGGATATACGCTGAAATCCGGTCTGCAGGGTGTACGTACCTACTAATTCATAACGATGCAAGAATGAACCTAACTACTTTTCGGATGGACAGGTACTGAATTTGGAGCCCAATTTATCATTGTTCCATTACACATCATCATGAAACTGGCTATTATGATTCAGAGTTGAACGATCGTCACTGTCGTGCTTCGTGAGGTTTAAATCTCAACCTGTGACCAGCCATGTTGACGTCTTTCATTGGTTTTCTCAACATTGCCAAGAAAATTCGGATGCCCTAAATTAGACCACAGACAAAGAATAAGTTTCATATCGCTCTCAGTCATTATGAAAATCTGTGACGTTACGCAAGGAAGGGCACAAAACGTGTTACAGTAGCTGTAAAGCGACTGGTCCTATGTATGAGATACCGGGATCGAATCTAGGATGAATCGTGGTCACCGTAACGGAGGTTTCCCGCACTTTTCTAAATTCACACAGTCTTGTTAAATAGCCTGAAGCAATTAAAACATGCATTACTATCAAAAATTAAAACATGTCATGTAGCGCACACAATATTAGATCTGTTTTTTGTATATAGTGCGTAATTTTATAGTAATGAATATTAAAGCTTTAAATAAGGTACTTGTACTGTACCAGAGTCTCTGTACATTATACAAGCATGCACGAGGCAGTAAAAACCACAAACCATTTCGTAATATTTACATTAAGTTTCCAGTAATGCTGTATGAAATTTACATGTAAATGTCATTGCTAGGATAGCGCCTTTCATTATTAAATGTTAATGTAGTCATTAATTTAATTGGAACATGGTTGGGAATATATGTATAAAATAGTTCGCCGTTCGCGGTGGCCGCTTGGTCTAAGGCTTGAGCCTCTCGCTAGCTGGGATTACGGGTTCGAATCCCACCTGGAGTATAGATGTGTATCTTTTGTAAGTGTTGTGTGTTGTGATGTAGAGGTCTCCGCAATGGGCCGATCACTCGTGCAGAGGAGTCCTGCCGAGTGTGGTGTGTCTGAGTGTGGTCGAGGAACCTCATAGAGGAGGCCTAGGCCCACTAGGGCTGTCGAGCCGTGATAGAGAATAGAATAGATCGTATGTTTTCTTAGTTGGTATGTGTCGTTCACTATTGTGCAGGCACTCGGAAATTTTGAGTTCTGTCAAAATTATCTGTTATGATCCTTTGTGTTCTGAACGGTTAAAACGCGTTACGAAACTGTTATACTGTAGTTAATATAAAAGCCAAACCTAAACAATGCTACTTAAATATTAAAAGTAAAGTTTTTCCACTTTTTATTCAGGCATCATGCCATGAAAACGTGTGAGGAGTGGAGCATAGCCTCACGTGTTCTTAGCCAATGCAACAGACGGAAGTGTGGTCAACTTCACTTACCGGTTGCTGTACCCTGGGGAATGATCCTCAGCGTCAGTGGCTAGAAGACTGGGTTGGCCACAGATGTGGCCTGGACGCTGTGGGGAAGGATATAAATCTATGCATTTGCCGGGAATTTAAACACGATTTACCGGTAATTAATAGGTAGGTTAGTCACAGTCAGTAACACAACAATTTATATCTAATTGATGTTTATTAGAAAATGAATAAAACTACATGTTTCGGCCAACATTGGCCATCATCAGGTTTTTCATCCGAAATATTTGTATGCTGTAAGAGTGTTTATATAAAGCATGCAGCATACAGTTCTTTCGGATGAAAAACCTGATGATGGCCAATGTTGGCCGAAACATGTAGTTTTATCATTTTCTAATAAAAATCAATTAGATATACATTGTTGTGTTAATGACTGTAATTACCCTACCTGTTAATTACTACACACAACATGGGTGGCACATTTAAAAAAAAAAGATTTACCGGTAGTCGTGAGTGTGGCCTTGTTGCCCCCATGTGTAACATGAAGGTGTATGGGGAGTGAAGATGTTGCTCCACTCATTCCTAGGCGCGTTCGCAAATTTAGGAAAAGATACTGTTAGCTTCGTCATGTCTCTTTCAGTCTTCGTATGGAACATCTCAGCTCCCACTGGACAGATTTACATGAAATATGATATTTGGTGTATTTTTCGAAAATATGTTGAGAAAATTCAAGTTTGTTTGAAATCCGACAAGAATAACGGGTACTTCACATGAAGACCGATATACATTTTTTATAATATCTCGCTCATTTCTTCTTAGAGCAAGAAATGTTTCATACAAATGCTGTAGTGAAAGTCAAAACACACATTTTGTTTTCAATAATCTTTTTCCTCCCCGAAAATCGTACCGTATATGAGATAACGTGAAAAAATATTTTAGAGCCGGGCAGGCCACAGATGATTACAAGGCACATGCGCATTGCATGCTCGATACCTAAGGCTAAAAATACACATTATGAATATGTAAAACTTATTGTTTTTCTACTGCAACAGTGGTTGGACGAACGCTTTAAATTGTGGCTAGCGTTCAGCTTGTTGCCTCCGCCACTCTACCGCCGGGGAAGTCCTCGTTTTCTATCGAACAGGGGGATGGATGGCCCCTGGAGCCAGTATGGACGCTTCAGAGCAGAGAAGTCTGTTGCTCCGAGACCGTTTCTAGTCAGGAATTAATGTGAAATATGTTTGCCTTGCGAAATGGACCTCTAGTTTTGCCTGTGATTCATTTGTGGATTGTTTCCAGGTGTTTTCGGAAGCCAACATCATGTTCAGCATCGGAGGCCGCTACTTCGTGGGCGAACCGATCACATACACCTATATTGAGGATAGAATCTTTGAGACTTCGAGGAACGTTTCAATAAAACTTCATCATCGTATTGGACGTTACGTGAAGTTACAGCTTCACTTTGCTGCGAAGTGGATAATGATCAGCGAAGTCACATTCGACTCAGGTAGGCAATGATTATTACTGGCTGTCTGCCATCCACTGTTTCATTTCTCCTTCCCTCGCCTTTTATTTAGACTTCTGTCATGTAATTACCAAGTAGGCTACTCAGTTTCAAGCCTCCTACTATGAACGCTTAAAGTAACTAAAATGCTTGTTATTAATCGAATTCATCCCGTTGTGTGGAATCATTAAGTCTATTATAAATAGTATATAAATTTCCGTCAACACAACTTTAATTGTAGGTTTAAAATTACTTACAACATGTTTCGACCCTTGG
>Ga0123355_10014125_pt1 | contig 12463 bp, 12 predicted proteins | sample TergutEmb28metaG_3_FD_89872 | JGI IMG/M metagenome (GOLD analysis project Ga0123355, IMG submission 89872) | Embiratermes neotenicus P1 segment gut microbial communities from Petit-Saut dam, French Guiana - Emb289 P1 | ecosystem: Host-associated > Arthropoda: Insects > Digestive system > Gut ...
CTATCCGCCATACCCACCACAGATGCTAAAAAGGATAGGGAGATAGAGGTATTGGAAGGGGATATTCCAAGCCCAATAAAGCCTCCGCCTGGGTGTAAGTTTAATACCCGCTGCAAAGAATGTATGGAGATTTGCCTATCTGTTGCACCGGAGTGGAAAGAACAGACTCCTGGGCATTTTGTGGCTTGCCATAAATATGATGACTAAACGAAAAAAAATGACCCGCGAAGAAGCAGACGCCATTATAGAAAAGGCGAAAACCGAAGCACCTATTGAGTTGGAAAAAGGTGATTTGCCGGCCATGTTTTTTGCGGCTTTAATCGTGTTTGTTCCTTTTATTTTGTTGCTGGGCGGGGCTATGATTTTTTTGTGGTGGTTTATTTTTTATGTGTGGGGGAGGTAAGCACCTGTGGGTATGCGCTGGTATGTGTTCCGAACCAGGGTCTCGTCTTTTTTTGCACGGCATAGGAAGACTACGCGCCGTATATATTGGATTTGCGCCGTAGCGGTTGTGATTTTAATTTTTGCCATACCCATGTATTTGCACCGGCGCAACCCCAATGTACATTTAGTGGATTTTCATGGGGTGCCCCGGGAATACTTTACATTTATGCGGGAGTGGAACCGTGCCTCTAGCCAGGCTAGGCGGGAGCAGATTCGGCTTAATGATTTTACTGTAATGGTGGAGCGTTTATCTGATAATTATCCTTTTCTTGAACTTGTGGCAAGGCAAAACGGAGTTGATTATACCGAGCTGGCTGCCGCTGTTTTTGACGAGCTTTCGGAAGTAGCGCGTTATGAAACATCTCCCGGGTTTTTTAGCAATTTTTTAACCGAGCAGTATTTATCGGTGCTTGGTAATTTTGGTGGGCTAAGGTTAACCAGCGAGCCGGCAGGAATCTCTCGTTGGATAACCCAGCCTTATTTTTTTGGCTATTATGACTGGCGTTTTGATAACGAACAGCTTGAAGTACCTGTGCGGGAGGGTAATATTGCCAGCGAAATATTAGCCGAAGGTATTATGTATTTGCGTGTTAATTCGTTTTTGCCAAAGGGGTATGAGCCTATTACCCGTAATCCTTTTTTTTATTTTTGCTTTGATTCTGATAAGGAATATTTGATGGGTTTGTATGGCAATCTTTATGGCTTTGATGATTTGATTATTGATATACGAGGTATTGGCAGTGGTTTTAGGGATTATTTTGTTCCTCTGATTTTGGCTCCACTTTTGCATGAGCCGATGGATATGCGGTTTTATGCATTTCATTCGCAGGGGAGTTTTGCTAATGAGGTAAGTTATGCTTATCGTGCATGGTATGGGCTTGGGGAAGCTGCTTGTAAAAGTACCTTGGCACAGGATTTTACCTATGATTTGCCTGAAAATGTGGCCTTGGGCTTTTCTACTGCGGTTACGGTTAGGCCCACGGGTGCAGCTTTTGGGGGGCAGATATGGCTTTTGACTGATTCTGATAATTTTTCTGGGCCTAATTTCGCATATTTGCTTATGGCTAGGGACGCCGGGTTTACTATCTTGTATGAGGATAACCCGGATAGCATTGGCTGGGCTACATCCTTTACATCTTTGCCCCATAGCGGGATTTCTGTCCGATTTAATCCTCTTTTCTTTACCGATGAAACTGGGCGGTCTTTTGAGGAAATTGGTGTGGTTTATGATTACCCCTTGTCTTACCTTGGCGCAATGCTGGGAGTGACGCTGCCTTAGTATTATATTATGCAAGGAAAATTAGGCAATAACTGGTTTTGGCGTTTTGGTCCGAACTTGAAAAGTAACATTAATGGAGCCTTCTAAAAGGATTGAAATAATAATGGAGCATTTATAATGAAATTAAGCATATTGAGCATTGGATGAACAAACTTGCTATTTTCATGCAACTAGAAAAGTCTAATAGCGCCCTTGACAGTAAGTCTTGCTTGTATTATATTCACTAATACAAACAAGACTTATTTTTATGGAAAAATATCCACATGGGGTGATTTAAATTATTATCAAACTAGACACAACAAGTACTATCCCAATATACGTACAGTTACGGAATCAAATAGTAATGGGCATCGGCCAGGGCCAGCTAAAAATAGGAGAAGGCCTGCCCACAGTACGCCAAATGGCAGAGGACATAGGCGTTAACACCATGACTGTAAACAAAACCTACTCCATTCTAAAGCAGGAAGGATATATAGAAATCGACCGCCGCCAGGGCGCGAAAGTAAGCCCAAAGGTTGATTTAACCGGCCAATTTAGAGAAAAGCTTGAAAACGAGTTAAATCTCTTAATCGCAGAATCTGCATTAAAAGGCATGACCCGTGAAGATTTTATGAATATATGCTCGGATATGTATAGCAGGCTGAATCTTTCTTATGCTGGGGGTTATGCGTGATGGAGATTATGGCATTTCTAATTGCTCCGATAGTAATACTCATAGTAGTATTTGCAGTATGCCGCACAGGCCTAAAGCCTAATGGGAATATCCTTTTAGGTGTAACTTTACCTAACGATGTCTTAAAGCACGATGACGCGCTTAACATCGTAAAAAAATATAAGAAAACATGTAATCTATATGTACTCGTTTTTTTGATATTACTTATCCCCGTAGTATTTTTAGCAGAGTATTTCTCAATTCTTCATCTATATTTCATAATATGGAGTGTCACTCTTTTTTATTTAACAGAAAAAATTTTTGTTAAGCACTTCGACAAACTATACGCTCTTAAGCGAAAAAACCAATGGTGGGTGGGCTGTAAAAACATAATCAGCATTGATACGGAGGTAAGCCGGTTAAAAAATACCTTCATGGTGCCTGACAAATGGTTTATCCTGCCCTTCGCTGTGTCTATTATCATTGCCGTCATCGCGGCTTATAGCAATAATTTGGGTATAGATGCAATAATTGTATCGATAACGGGCATAATAATGGTTGCAATCTTTTACGGTGTGTTTTTTGCCATTGGCAAAACCAAAACAAAGGTATACAGCACAAGCACCGATGTTAACATTACGTTAAATCATGTATTTAAACGGGAATGGTCTAGGTGCATGTTAATTGGGGCAGTTGCGTCAAGTATTTATATGGGTGTACTACTTTTTCTAAACCCTGTGACTGTAATTATTATTACCTATGTTTTCATTGCCGCCATAGTTATCCCAGGGGCTATCGCCTTTAGCAGAATGCGCAATGCGCGCAACAAACTAATGCAATATGTTGACAAAGATGTATATACCGATGATGACCAGTATTTTAGAGGGCTTTTATACTACAACAACCCACGTGACAACAGCGTTTTTATTGAAAAACGCATGGGTTACGGGCTTAATATAAATATTGCAACACTGGGCGGAAAAATTATTTTTTATGGGGTTGGAGGCCTTGGGATTGCTATCTGGGTTGGGGTAGCAGTGCTTTTGGTGTATTTAGATTTTTTTATATGAACCGATAGGAGGTTACAAATGAGAAGTAAATTAATGAAAAAAGCAATCGCCATTATTATGGCAGTAACAATGCTAATGTCAGCAACTATCTTAACTGTAAGTGCGACGCACCCCGAGGAAATGGGGTATATCCCGGTAAGGACATTTTTCGAAGAAATCACCGGCACCGTAACATGGCAGCAAGAGGAGAGAAGCATCCACATTCAACTTGGCGAGGACAAAATAATCCTTCACACCCTTAAGCCTATGGCCACAATAAACGGCGTAGACACCCCCCTGCAAGACGGCATTCGAATGTGGCAGAACACGGCGTTTATCTCCGCACGCGACATTATCATAATATTTACCGGAACCGAACCGCCAGAAGACGAAGAAAACGAAGACCGGGATTTTGCCGATATCGCCGCCAATTTTATGCTTAAATTCGCCACCGGGGACATGCCTGGCATGATGAATATGCTAATACCGGAACTCCAGGCCCAACAGGAAGAAATCTTTGGGATTTTATCGTTTATGCATCAAATGGCCATGATACAAATGGGTACTTTCCATGATTGGGAGAAGACCGGCTACGACGAAGTAGACGACATGCTGGTTTTTGAATTTGCAGTTAACACCGATATAGGCAGAGCCAGCTACATGGTGGCCGTAACCGGCCAAGGTGAAATTGCAGAATTTTTGGATTTAGGCTTTCAGTTTATACCGGCAACCGTAGATGAAAACGCTGAGTTTTATGTTCATCCTGTCGTTATTGGCGGGGGCACTCCATGGCCTTTAGAGGGCTTACTAACCATGCCCAATACCGCAAGTGCGGATAACCCCGTCCCCGCAGTTGTTTTAGTCCATGGCTCCGGGCCGCAAAACATGGATTCCTCGGTTTTTGGCAACAGGCCTTTTAATGATATTGCCAACTTCTTATCATCTAATGATATTGCCGTGCTTAGATACAATAAGCGTACCTTCACTCACGGAGCCGCATTAGTGCAGGCTTATAACAGCAATTATTTTACCGTACAGCAAGAGTCCATTGAAGACGCGCTTTTAGCAGCTAAAATGCTAAAGGATGACCCCCGGGTAAGCCGTGTTTATGTGCTGGGGTTAAGCCTGGGCGGCACCCTGGCACCCATAATTGCCGAAGAAGGCGAGCTTGACGGCGCGATTCTTATGGCTGCCTTTGCAAGGCCCATGTATGAAATCTCCTTTGACCAGAATATTCAAGCTATTAACGATGCCATTGCAGCAGGGTTAATGTCACAAGAGGAAGCCGATGAGTGGTTTACGCAACTGGATGCAATGCTTACAGAAGCTAGGACTTTGCCGGACTTAGCAACCGAAGAAATGCAGCGTTACGGTAATGGCCTGCCTCTAGCTTGGCTGATTTTTGGCCAGCCGGCCATTTATCAGCGTTCGGTTATTGACGCCTTGCCTATTCCTGTAATTAGCCGCAATACTATCCCCACGCTAATCCTACACGGCAGCAGGGATTGGCAGGTATCCACCGAAAGTGATTTCCAGCGGTTTGTTGATTATGTAGGCGAATATGACCATGTTACCGCAAGGCTTTATGATAATATAAATCATCTTTTCATGCAGTCCCAGACGGAGTATAACGACTTGCGGGATTATATGCCCCCAGGGCGTGTGGATGAAGATGTGCTTAGGGGTATTGTGGATTGGATTAATAGTAATTAGCAAGATGTAAAAACTGCACGGCCCAAAAAGTCAAATCGCATAAGAGCCCTATGGGCTCTTTTTTGCGCGGCTCGTAATGCGGCTCCAGCCGTACATTACCGTAGCCGCTTGGGTACTTTATATTTTTAGGGGAATAATGCTTGTTATGTGGGGCGTTAAAATCCATACGCAGGATACCATCTGAGTCTAAGGCGGATAGGATATTGGCTATGCTTTCCCCCACAATATCCGCTTTCTTGCCTACACCCAGCATTGCAACTTCTGTTAGGGTCTTGCGGTGTACGGTTACATCATCGGCTCTAAAGGGTGCTATGGGGCTGGCTAAAGCCCCCATTGGGCCGATTTTATTTTCGTAGGTATTGATTAAAAATGGTGTGCTTGGCTGCATCTTATGATTTATATGGTTAAGTGCATCAGCAAGCATTTGCACATTTTCAGGGATGCGCCAAGTTTGGGTGTACGCTAACATAGTTAGGGTGTACACACCGGGGAAGTGTGCGCCGGTATCTATTATGCGATAACCGTATTTATTACTCTTAGAGGGCCACGGTTCCGTAATCTCATCGTAGGACGATATCGTTAGCACCTGCCTAAAGCCCTGTAAGCATGTTTCTTGAAATGCCCGTACATCCTCATGGTCATCGCCGTATCCAAGCATAGCCTGCATAGTGTACATAAGACCCATTAGGCAATTGCCGCTTTCGATTCCCGTATAGCGTTTTTCATAACGCTTGATATTTGTTGGGTAGTCTGAAAAAACATCCCGCAGTTTTTTTTCGTCACGCATAACCGATATATAATTTGCTACAATGGGATGTGTTTTAGGGATAGCGTATAAGGAAAGAAGCCTGGCGGCATTTTCACCGTCTTCCAGGGGCGTCTTGTGTAATACTGTGTCCCGCCAGTTGCTGTGGCCGTGCATTCCGTTGCCTATGTAGCCGTTAGGCCTTACGTAGCTTTCTACCAGCTTGAAATAGGGGGTTTGGTAAATTTGCGCAAGTAGATTTTCTTCTTCTGTGGGGGTGAGGTTTTTTAGTATTTCTTTTCCTAAACGGTACTTGATTATGCAGCCGGCGTTTTCTTGTAAAAAGTCTATTGATTTAGATAAGTACATATTATCACCTTTGGCTTTCTAATGGGGACAAAACCACCCCTGCACAACCTGCCCCCCCCCCAGGAGGGGAACTAATAAAACTTTAGCGCAAACCTTGCCCCTTTGCCATCGCCGCCGGCGTTTACATCTATATCACCATTTTGCCCGCGCATTATAGCCAGGGCTAAAGCCAGGCCTATGCCTGTCCCTTTTCTTGACCCGCCAAAGCGTTTAAATAAATCCTTCATCTGCCGGGATGGTATGCCTTCGCCTGCGTCGGTTACAGCCAGCCAGCTACTTATGGGGTTAGCACCGGCGGTTATTTCTATAGTGCTGCCTGTGGGCGAATGCTCCGATGCATTTTTTATAATGTTGGTTACAGCCTCTGCCGTCCAGTTTTTATCGCAGTTAATATCCACATCCCCTGTCAGGCTTACATGCTGGTCTTTTATATCTAAAAGTATCCTTAGTGGGGAAAGAGCAGCCTCCACAAGCTGGGATGCCGGGATGCAAACAGTCTGAAAAACCACGCTGCCCGATTCTAGCTTGGCCATTTTTAGCAGGGCATTGGCCAGCCATTCGGTTTGGGTTAGGCCTTGTTTTAGGTTTACTATAAACTCTGCCCGCTTGTCTGGCGGGGCGGTTTCCAATAGCTCTACCATTACTGTCATGGCTGTTAGGGGTGTTTTTAGCTGGTGGGATATATCTGCTAAGGTGTTGGCCATTGCGGCTTTTTCTTTTTGCAGATTTTCAGCCTTTTCGTTAAGATGCCCGGCTAAGGTATGAATATCGTTTTTAAGTATGGAAAGGCGGCCTTCCAGGTTATCTCTAAGGTCTGTGGCTTGCCCGTCTATTATGCGGCGCAGGGCTGATGATAGGGCGTTGATTTCCTTTCGGCTTATTATCATGTCGCCCGATACCCCATCCCTCGCACAGTTTCGATATTAGCTGCATCCCCTAGCTTGTCCCTCAGCCGCTTGATATACACCGTAAGCGTATTATCCTCCACAAAAATCCCTGCAGAATCCCATATCTGGCTTAATATTTGCTCCCTGGCAAGCACCTGGTTTTTATTATTAACAAATGTCAAAAGCAGCCGGTACTCCAAGGCCGTAAGCTCCAAGGGCACCCCGCCAATATACGCCTTGCCCTCCGCTGGGCTAACCGTCACCTGCCCTAAACTAAGGGTATCGGACAGGCCGCCCCGCCGCCTAAGTGCCGCCTTTACCCTGGCCATCAGCTCCCCAAGCCTAAAGGGCTTAGTTACATAATCGTCGGCTCCACCCTCAAAGGCCCGGATTATATTGCCTTCATCATCAACAGCCGTAAGAAAAAGCAGCGACACACCCTTGGCCATAAGCCCCTCAACCAAATCAAAGCCGCTGCCATCAGGCAAGCCCACATCCAGTATAGCAAGGTCAAATGTCTCTTTAGCCTCCGCCAGTTTTGCAGACTTAATATCCTTTGCGCAAGTTACGGCATATCCTGCCTGCTCCAAAGCATATGTTAGCCCGGACGCTATAATGGCGTCATCCTCTACAAATAAAATTTTTTCACTCATCATACTACCTCAGCTCCGTCAATAAACCCCAACTGATACAAAATCCATAAAAAAGGCTCATCCACGCGAATAGGTGCAAAATTAGCCACCCGCTTATGCACAACATCCGGGTGCGCCCCCAAAGCCGATACAGCAAAAAGCCCCAAACGCGCAAACCGCCGAGTTAATGCATTGCGGAAATTAGGGTCAGCAGTCCGGATGAAATCATCCACTTCGTAACCTACAATTCTTGCTTCGGTTAAGTTAAAAAACTCTCTATGGTTATATCGGGAAAATATCCGGCTGTTTTGACGAAGATAACCCCCTTCATAACCCATGGCAGTAAGCAAATCGGATTTTGTAAGCACCATTGCAGTGGGGATATCAGAGATACCGGAATGCTGCTTGTGGATATAATTCTCCACAAGGCCGCTTAGTACCTCCATGGGCTCACTTGCAGCACTTATATCGTAATCCAGATGGTTCATAAGCTGCACCTTCCGCCCAATAGCCTTAAACTGCTGGGGGTCCACCAGAAACATTACCCCGGAGGAATTGCGTATATGCGCCGCAAAAATATCCATATACCCGCTATCCACCATACCCTCCCCCGCCACATCAAAGAAAGCGATATTAATTTCCGGTTTCCCGCCGTCGGCAAAGGAAAATGTAAATATCAGCGGCTCCTGTAAGCGTTCTTTTTGGGTTGGGTCAAGTAAGTGACCGTTTTCTATTAAAGGGTCTTCGTAGTCATATTTAAATCTCCAGCCTACCTCGTTGGTTATGGGTGTGCAAAACACATCGAAATTATGGGATGTAACAGTTTTTAATGTATGGATTAGGCTGGTAAGGTACACAGATTTCCCTGCCTGGCTGGCCCCTACAAATGAAATAATAGTGCTGGGGGAAAAGCCAGCCCCAGGGGGGATGATATTATGGCAGTAAGGGCATAGGCGGGAAGCGGAAACATTACCGTAGTCGTCTTTTAAAGATGAAAGAATGCCCCGCACATAGCCCTTATTGGCCTCGCTAAACTCCCCTGGGCTAATGGCTGCAGGCAGCTCTCCTGCTGTCCCCATATGGAATTGATAGCGATATCCATCTAGGGCATGGTCAACTTCGGCCCTATAGCCTTCGGCATCTATGACTTTAGCCGCCCGGAATAGTACCTGGTCGTGGCTGAAATTTTGGAAACAATACAAACACACAATTTCATGTATATATTCGGCTTTTGCGCGCTTGATTGCGGCTTTTCTTTTTTTGAATAATCCCATAGGTTCCTCGTTTCATAAATTGCAAGCAAAAAAGCTTAAAAATGTTAGTTTAATGGCATACGAGATAGTATGAACGCAAATAACGTAGTTGACCTTTTATCCAAATCGCCAAAACTAAGACTCTGGGTTTTAGCTTGACGTTAATACTAGCTGGTACTGGTCGGAGGCTTCCTCTGCTATAAACAAGCGAATATACTCGTTTTTATCGGTTTGCATTTGCCTAATAAAGGGTGCTACCGGGTTTATAGGCTCGTAGAACGGATATTTTATCCCATCATTAACGCTCGTAGGCGGTTCCCCTTCTTTTTTTACACAAATTATAGTCTCCGGCGGGATTGGGTGGCTGGATATTATGGTTATACTATACACTTTATCGCTGCGCCAGCCGTTATATTCTTCTATTGTGTAATTGATAACCGACAAGGCTGTGGCTGTTATTATATGTTTATTTTCCGGGTGGGCGTAGCAGTAGTCATCTCCATCTACCCGCTCGAAGGGGTAGATGTAATATGTTATCCGGCCGGGGGATTTTGGGTCTATAATGCCGCCTTGTTTGCGGTATTCTTGTAGGGTTACTATTTTGCCACGGCCCTGGGTTAGTTCGCCTTGCTTCCTGTAGATATATACTTGCTGTACCCCTTCGGGCCAGTAGAATGTAATGCGGAAGCTGTCGCCTTCGTCGGTGCAGCTAGGGTTTTGTATTAGTCTGGTTTCGTCTGCTTCTAATATGTGCATGGGGGCCTCTTTTCTATGTTGTATGTATATGCTATATTCTAGCATAAAAATGGTGGTTGTATGCTAGTTTAAGCAGCTTTGAAAGGAGAACCCCATGCCAATAACCCAAAACGCAATCAAAGACGCCCAAACCCTAGGCATAGCACCAAAACAATTAGACATACTAGAAACCCTGTTACAGAGGCTAGTAACAGAACAAAAACGCCAATCCATAGTAACTAAAATAACCCGCCGGGGCCAAACCATTTTTACAGGCAGCTACGGCACCAACCCAAAACCCTACGGGGTACAGTTAGATTCCATACTCCACATAGCTTCAATAACAAAACCCATAGTTGCAACACTGCTGCTAATTCTGCAAGAAGACGGCCTCATAGATATTAACGACGTCCTGCTGCACTACCTGCCAGAATTTGAGGGGGACAATGTAAAAGACATAAGACTATGGCATCTGCTAACCCACACCAGCGGCATTATCGACGATAAACTTTACACAAGCATAAACGAATACGTAAAAACCGAACTAGGAATAGACCCACCAGCCGACGATTCCACCCACGAGGCTTGGGACGAGTACCAAAATAAAGTCTGCAAGAAAATAGGCGCAGACTCAGCAAAAGGCCGCTTAAATGACCCATGGTATCTCCTTGCCCCCAAAATACCCATGTCCCTGCCTCCCCGTAAAGAAATGCACTACAGCAATTACAGCTATCAATTACTAAAATACATCATAGACGCCGTAACAAAGGAACCGATAGACCAATTCGCCCAAAGGCGGCTATTTGGCCCACTGGGGATGACAAACACCTACTGGAATGTACCTGAAGAAAAATGGGGTCAAATAATGGGCCGGGAAGAAAAAACCGAGGGCTACCCCTTTTGGAACGAGCCCGACTCATACCAAAATGAAAGCGGCAGCGGCGGCTTAAAATCCACGGTCAGCGACATGACCCGGTTAATGCAGATGATATTAGGTGGCGGTAATCTTGACGGCCAGCGGATACTATCCAGGCGCAGTGTTACTGAAATGTGTACCAATTACAATGAAGGAATATCGTCAGCCGTAGACGGAAACCCGGACTGGGGTGCATGGGGCCTTGGCTGGTGTATCCGTGATAACAAACAAGATGACTCTGGGATGCTGCGTAACCGTGCAGCTTTAGACCATGGCGGCTGGGGAGGAACGAAGGTTATTTTTGATTTGGAAGAAGATTTAACAATCGCCTTTTTTACGGTGCATAAAGAGCCCCATAACTGGATATTTGGCCGTGTGATGAATGTGATTTACTCGGCACTGGCATGACTTCATTTCACAGACTACAAATGCTTTACAAAAGGAGCAATCAATGACAAACAAATCCCTACAAGCCCTAACCAGCCAACACATCCTACCAACCTACGCCCGCTACCCCATAGCCTTTACAAAAGGCAAGGGCTGCCGCCTATACGACGCCGACGGCAAGGAATACATCGACTTTATGTCAGGCATAGGCGTAACATCCATAGGCCACGCCCACCCAGCTTGGGTCGATGCAATATCCACCCAAGCAGCAAACCTAGCCCACGTATCCAACCTATTCCACACCCCCCCTGCAGCAGAATTAGCAAAACGCCTATGCGAACTAGCACCCGAAATGACAGGCGTGTTCTTCGCAAACTCTGGCGCAGAGGCCAACGAGGGCCTGATAAAAACCGCCCGCAAATACAGCCGTGACAAGTACGGCGAAGGCCGAGCAACCATTTTAACCCTGGAAGAATCCTTTCACGGCCGTACCATAACCACCCTAGCCGCCACAGGCCAGGATAAATTCCACAATCATTTCCATCCCTTTACCCCCGGCTTTAAGCACGTCCCCCCAGAAGACGTGTCAGCCCTGGAATCCCAAGGAGACGATATTTGCGCCCTGCTAATAGAGCCAATCCAAGGCGAAGGCGGCGTCAGGCTTTTATCCGCAGAATACGTACAAGCCGCCGCTGATATATGCCAAAAACGTGACTGGCTACTATTAATAGACGAAGTCCAAACAGGTATTGGCCGCACAGGCAAGTGGTTTGGCTACCAGCATTTTAACGTACAACCCGATGGGCTAAGTTTCGCCAAAGGCATAGCCGGCGGCCTGCCACTAGGCGGGTTTATGGTATCCGACAAACTGCGCCAAACCCTAGGCCACGGCGACCATGGCACAACCTACGGTGGCAACCCCATATGCTGTGCGGCGGCCCTGGTGGTATTGGACATCTTGAAGGAAAGCCTCCCCCAAATCATCAACAAGGGCGACTATATCCAAGAAAAAATCAAATCAATGAACCTGCCATGGGTATCAGAAATACGAGGCCGCGGCCTGATGATAGGCATAAAAATAAAAGACCACCCCCCAGCCGATATCAATTTAAAACTACTGGAAAACGGCCTGGCTGCCTTAACAGCAGGCACAGATATCCTCCGTTTCCTGCCCCCGCTGGTAATAGAAAAAAATGATATTGACGCAGGGCTAAAAATATTGCAAAATACTCTCAGCGATTTTGCATAATTATGCGCTTATATGCACAAATATTCGTTAATTAATACGAAAATTGCTTTTTATTTTCGTGCTCGGCTGATGAATCAGTCTTTACATGAACTGTTAGGAGGCTAGTGTGAAAAATCCCGGTTTTGGATTTTTCACTGCCCTATTTGTGCTAAA
>Ga0123355_10014126_pt1 | contig 12462 bp, 18 predicted proteins | sample TergutEmb28metaG_3_FD_89872 | JGI IMG/M metagenome (GOLD analysis project Ga0123355, IMG submission 89872) | Embiratermes neotenicus P1 segment gut microbial communities from Petit-Saut dam, French Guiana - Emb289 P1 | ecosystem: Host-associated > Arthropoda: Insects > Digestive system > Gut ...
AGCTGCGGGGTGAGCGGAGCGAGCGGAGTCACCGGCTGGCAGCAGCCCGGGGTCACGTTTACCGGGCTTGGGCTGTTCAACGGGCGTGGTGGCGGCGGTCAGCTGCGCCATCACACGCCGCCGCCGTTTGACCAGCCGGGCAATGCCGGGACCGGAATTGGAAACGGCGGCGGCAGCACCGGTAGCCGGGAGCAGATCGGGATGTTCGCGAGATCCGGCGCGGGTGCGAACGGCGGTGTGGTCATTTATACTATGGAGGTTATATATTAATGGAATGGGTAAGAGTAGTAAACAATATTGTAATTGAGATTGTCCCACAATCTGCAACAACCCCACCGGCATTACTTCCGTCTATCGCAAATGGGCTTCCGAGTATTACGTACTGGTACGGAGAAGACTTCGCCGCGCAATGTGTACAAGCTCCAGATAATGTAGAACAGGGCTGGGTGCATGACCCTGATAGCGGAACCTTTGCACCACCGACAGAACCTGAGTTGCTTCCGCCTGAGCCTGATCCGTTTGAAGAATGGCAACGCGATGTAAAATCAGCAATTATTAACTTAGAAAGAGCTGCGTTACGGGATGGCCAAATAACTATTGATGATATTCCGGTACGTTGGCGGGATGAAGTTAATAATGGAATAAACCTCTAATTATTAAATACAACGGAGGAACAACAATGATTGAAATAAGCCCTACTATTTTCTATGCTGTTATATGTATACCAACGATTGTAGCAGGTCTTTTCTTTTGGTGGTTTCAAAAGAATTGGAAGAAACGGGAAAAACGAGAAGAAGCTCGTAAGGAGAACGAAATACTTTTAATAGATTGTGTAACAGCGTCTATGGCATTGGGTAAAGCTACAGCAAAAGCAGTTCAATTAATCAACCCCAAAAGCAACGGTGACATGATTCGTGCTTTAGAATATACACGCAAAGTAGAACATGACCATAGAGATTTTCTAAAACGACAAGGTATTGAAAATTTTCATTAAGTTAGGAGGACATTTTTATGAGCCATCTTAAAGCGATAACAATCAGGGCTATACATACTATGGCATATGCAGCGGTTGGCGTTATAACAGCAACAACTACATATGAAGTTAACTGGTGTGTGGTGTTGCAGACATCAATGTTCGCCGGGATTATGTGCGTGTTGGCCAGCGTCGGCGTTAAGCTGCCGGAAGTATCGGGGGTTAAAAAAGAATGAAGATAGTAATATCATCCGGCCACGGCCTACATGTGCGTGGTGCATCTGACTTAATAGATGAAGTAACCGAGGCTCGGCGTATCGTACCACGAGTTGCAAAGTATTTACGCATGGCTGGTTGTGAAGTCGTAGAATTCCATGAAAATAATGCCCGAAATCAAACAGACAATGTAAATGCAATTATCCGAGAACATAACTCACATCAACGTGATTTGGATGTGTCGGTGCATTTGAATTCTGTGGATGGTGGGACACGCGAGGCAGGTATTGGTGTAGAAACGCTTTATTTACCCGTCCTGTTCCCCACGGTGGACACAAAGGCTTTAGCCTCTAAAATATCCCGCGCAATTTCAAATGCGTCAGGACTCATTCTAAGGCGTGGCGATGGGACGCTTGGAAGTCATGTCGGATTTTTGCGGTTGACTACAGCACCGGCAGTTTTAATCGAAGTGTGTTTTGTAAACTCCCGGACAGATGTACGGTTATATAGACAATATTTTGATGATATTTGTCGGTCAATAGCTGAAGCAATTATCGGACGAAAAATTAAGGAGGATGATGATATAACAATTATAAATGAACTTAGACAGCTGCCTGGTCTATCAACTGTCACGGAACGAGATGTGGCAGAAGCTTTAGCATTTGCACTCAGACATCCAAAGCCTACTGGTGCAGCTGTGGCAGATTTTCAGGCAGCAATAGATTCTGGTATAACTGATGGGTCAGCACCAGGCGGTCTTGCTCCGAGATGGGTTCCAGCGGTTATGACGTACAGGGCGAAACGTTGGTGGAGGCGGTATAAGAAGGGTGTATAGAAATTTATAGCTAATCTGTTTTTCACGGAATTTTCTACAGAATTTGTCAACATTATATGTTATTATATCTAGTATTTATGATATAAAATTTCGTCAAAAGGTGTTGACAAGCTGATGTTTTATCGGTATAATTTACCTATAAATAGTAAATTATGCATGTATCCTAAAATGGATATTAAGATTTATCATGCCTATATTAAAAAAGCAAAACGAAAGAGAGATATACATATGTGCAAGCCATTGGATAAAATTTTCAGCAAAACAGCATCCGAAATTTTAACTGAACTAGGTATGTCCGAGGAAATTCCCATTCAACTAGAGCCTATATTAAAGCATTACGGTATTGCTGCGCTTCCTTATGATTTTTCAGAAATTGAGCAGAATGAAAGAAGTCAATTATCAGAAGGTGAAGATGGAGAAGGTAATATTCTGGGTGTTATGATATCTAACGGTGATCGTGCTGGAATTTTTTATCGCAAAGATGACACAGTAAATCGCCAGAGATTCACTATAGCGCATGAGCTTGGGCATTGTGCCACTGCGCATGAACCTATCAAAGATTCTATCAGATATAGACGTGATAAAATTTCAAATGATGAAAAAGAAATTTTAGCAAATACGTTTGCTGGAGCATTGCTTATACCCGAAAAATCCTTGCGCATTCTTCACAGAGCAATGCCGATTCCATATACAAGTCTCCTTGCTAAAGCTTTTGCTGTTTCAACCAACGTTATGAAAGCAAGAATGATTAACTTGGAGCTTGCATATGTCTGATGAAAATTTAAAAATGCTTAATGAATTGGATAAGGCTTATTCTAATTCATCTGTTTTAGTTAAAGTTCCTCTAGTATCTGGAGATGCAAAAGAAGCTATTGCAGAGATAAGAAATGGAAACGAGAGGCAACGAAACAAAATTGTTCAATTCTTTATAATATTTATTGGTGCGCAATTTGTTGTCTTTATTTTAATGTTGGTGCTTATTACGCTTTTAGTAAGTGTTAATATGATAACCACAAGTTTTTATACTGCTATATTTAATACTCTAAAGTGGTACATTGGAGCCATAGTTGTTGAGATAGTCACATTTTTTGGCATGGTAATAAAATACTACTTTAATAAGAAGAGCTTGGCGCTTTAAACAAAACAAAAATAGGGATACACTATTACAATGTAGTGTATCCCTATTTTTTACGGTTTTAAATTTATGTTTGACAATCTTCTGTACTTGGTATAATATAACTATACAACAAATCTCGACATTAATATAATTTAGGAGGTATAACATATGCCACGCGGAGTAAAAGGTAGTGGAGCACCCAGAGGAAAGTCTTTAGAAACGAAGATTGCAGACAATGACAGATTGATTGAAGAGTTACAAGCTAAATTGGTTGTTGCCAAGGCAACAAGAAAAGAATTACTACAGTCTCAGAAAGATAGTGAGATGGAAGCAATTCAGGAGATCATTTACAATAGTGGCTTGAGTGCCGATGAATTAAAAGAATTAATTGGAGCTAGCTGAACAGGGTAAAATAAAAGGGAGACATGGTGTTCATTACCATGTCTCCCTTTTATGAATTATTATTATGAACGATTATGCACTAAGACAATATTCAATATCAAAGTTTATAATACTTTTCTCTTTTTTTAATTTTACCAACATTTTGTACGTTAAGACCTCGGTTTCAATGTTGGCCATAATCATATGGATCGATGGCGCGGATGCTTTCAGCTTCACGCCGTAGCGGCCGCCCTGGCGGACAATCTCCGGCTCTTCCAGCCGCAGTTCCTCACGGCTCGGCATTACTATGCCGTAGCCGCTTTCCTTAACATCCCGCAACGCCGTATCGATCCTGTCATACTCGCGCTTTACCGTTGACAAATCGGTCAGCAGCGATATTAAATCACCGTCGTCCTGAATGCTGAATCCTGACTGCTCGCTGAGCGTTGTATAAAAGAGTTCACGTGGAATTTCAAGCGTCGTCATGACCACGCCACGCCCGAGGTTCATCTCAAGCACCGCGGCAAGGCTGATATTCTCAGAAGCGCCGATATCCTCAATCGCGCCTTTGACATCCCTGATGCGGCTGAGGCTCATGAGGCTTTCCCGGATCGTGTCAAGCAGTACGCTCTTAATCGAATGATCCATCGGCAAGGCGTCCACCCACGGCGGCAGGAAAATCCCAATCTCATAGACGGGAAATTCGTACAGCACGGATTTGATGATGTTTTCAATATCGGCATGACTGAGCGTCATGCCGTTGGCAACGATACAGGTCACGCCGTGTTTTTCGGCCAGCTCTTCACGCAGCGTCTGCGCACCTTGCGCGGACGGATCGGCGGAGTTTATCAGTATAAGAAACGGCTTGTTTATCGCCTTGAGTTCGTTTATGACTCTGGTCTCAGGCTCAACATAATCCTCGCGGCTGATCTCGCCTATCGTGCCGTCAGTCGTGACCACCACGCCTATGGTCGAATGCTCTTCAATGACCTTGCGCGTGCCTGTTTCGGCGGCTTCGGCCATCGGGATGTCGTGGTCGAACCACGGGGTCGTCACCATGCGCTCCTGGTCGCCCTCAAACTGGCCGACAGCACCCTCGACCATGTATCCGACACAGTCAACAAGCCGCACGGAGAACTCCGCGCCGCCGTCCATCATTATGTGCGCGGCCTCCTCGGGGACGAATTTCGGCTCCGCCGTCATAATTGTGCGCCCGGACCCGCTCTGCGGGAGTTCGTCGTTCGCCCGCTCCCGCATGTAGACGTTTTCGATATTGGGGATCACAAGCGTTTCCATAAAGCGCTTGATGAAGGTGGATTTCCCCGTCCGCACAGGGCCGACCACGCCGATATATATATCCCCGCCGGTACGGAGCGCGATGTCCTCATAAATACTGTTCACTTAGACGTCCTCCTTATGGTTGTTTGGTAATATCTATGAGGATAAGCCTGAAAATATACTGCTTGTGCTTACTTTTCTTTTGAATCTGTCGATGCGCGAAAAGAGAACGGCCCTGAATTTTCAAGGCTGTTCTCTTCGTCATCTCGTGTACAACTATCGCTCTAATCTTTTCTTACATTCTATTAGTGCGTAAATGTCAGCAAGCGCTTCGAAAGCGGTTACGTCAAACACAACTGGAAACGTAGGCATTTTGCCCATTGTCTTGGCATCGCGAATCATCTGTTGAGTTTTCTCTCTTACACTGGCTTTTAGAACTTCCGCGCGATTTTTTTCCTTGAACCAAACCGCTACGCTAAAGTATCCCTCAAAAACGTGGAGCCAGTAGAGGTTTTTCTCTTTCCTTGCTCCCCTCGGCGTTGTCCACCAATGCCGCCCTTTTGCAAACCACGCCTTGTAAGGTGTATACCATTGCCACGCTTGCTCTATCTCCAAGTTGAGCAACCCCTCTTGGAAAGTTTCGTATGCGACGTAGCTGTCCCCTAGCGCTTGCGCCAATACCGCGCTTGTCGGCATCTCTACGGGATCTCTTAGCCGCAGCTTTTCGTGATTGTCCATTATCCCACTAGCTCCTCGTACACAAAGCAGTCCGTAAAATGATCGTTTACCATACCTGTGGCTTGCATAAAGGCATAGATGATGGTCGAGCCGACAAATTTGAAACCCATCTTTTTCAAATCCTTGCTTATTTTATCTGATATTGGCGTAGTGGCGGGCACATTTTCGATTTTTTCAAAATGCCCCACGATTGGTTTATTGTCTACATACCGCCATATAAATTTATCAAAACTGCCGTATTGTTTCTGCACTTCAAGGAACAACTTGGCATTAATTATAGCTGCATTGATTTTCAAACGATTGCGGACAATGCCATCGTTTGCCATAAGCTCCTCGATTTTGGCATCATCGTAGAGCGCCACGATATTTGGGTCAAACCCATCAAAAGCGATGCGATACGCTTCTCGCTTTTTAAGGATAATTATCCACGATAGCCCTGCCTGCGCGCCTTCAAGATTGAGCATCTCAAACAGCTTGCGATCATCATGCACAGGCCGTCCCCATTCATGGTCGTGGTAGTCCTGATATATGGGCAAATCTCCCGCCCATGAGCATCTTGTCTTTTCGCTCATAGCCTAATAAGCTCTTTCGAGGGGATAAAGAGTGTATTCCAAAATCTCGCCTATGAGCGATGTAAACTTTTTAGCAGATTCATTTTCTTCTGACTGCTGCATGGAATTTTCGGCGTCAGCCATTGTTTCCCATATCACCCAATCAGTCCACACGCCATCAATTATCATAAGCTGACGGCTGATAAAACCTTTGCATTTTGAGAGGTAGTGTTTTTGGATTTCGTCTGAGGCCGCCAAGAACTCCTCCTCTGATACCCCATCTTTCAGTTTGAACGATATAATCATCCCCTGCTTCTTCCAACGCTTTAGAGTCGGCAAAAACTCCGTAAGCATCGTTCTTGCACTCTCGCTGTCCGAGGCGAAAACGCCGTCCTCGACGATGAACGGGATACAGCCTTCAATCATTTCCTCTAAAGTTTCTCCGGGATTTGCGAAAACTCCGTTGGGGTAGCAATAAGCACAATAATCCTCGTTTTTGCTCCCATCGGAATTTTTCCCGAAATGAGAGTCCTCGGTCATGGGCATACCGCAGCTTTGGCAGTGAATTTCGATTTGCATAAGACAGTTCCTCCTATAAATTGATTTTGATTACGATTTCAGTATATTAAAGCTAATGCTGTTCTCAGAGACTTGACCAACAATATTAGAAGCTGATATACAGACAACCTTCATATGCCACCACCTTTACTATCCTGCTATTTATCTTTTAACATTATACGGCATGAAATCCGACAACGGTGTGTCATATTATAACAAGAAAACAATATTTTTTCGCCGTGCGAAACCATTATGTCAGGCGTTTCAACGTAGCGAAGCAAAGTTCATAGATATTGCTCGTAAATTTTTTTCGCCTTGTCTCGAATTATCTCACGAATATGCTCAGGTTCAAGAACTTCGATGTACTCACCGAAAGACAGAATTGTGCCGTAAACCCAATTATCCTCCGGCCAGCGGAGCGAAACAATATAATTTCCATCCTCTGTCTCTTCCTCGATAACACCGGCAAATTCGTCAAGGACGCGGTATGCCATTTCAGACTTTATCAAGAGCTGCAAATTAACATCTTTCCTATGTTTTGATTGCACGTTGTCAATAGGCAAGATGGCAAGCAAGTCCCTTTCGGTGAAATTATCTTCGCTTATTTCAAGGTCTCTAATCCTTGTCAGCTTGAATAAGCGTAAATCCTGTTTTTCCAAGTCATACGCTTTTAGGTACCATGACCTTGACTTAAACCAAAGCTGTATCGGCTCGACACGGCGGCGTGTCTTTTCGCTGTATGTGTTGTAATAATCAAATACTGCAACACGTTTTCGGAGTATGGCGGTCTTAAAACTGCCCCAATAATCTTCTTGCTCAAAACTCCAGTCTGAAAAATCCACTTCAAGCCATTTGGCGGCGGTTTTATTGAAAATGGTGGACAGCTTTTGAAGCACATTGTCAGAGTCAGAAGATTGGATTTGCGTGAGTCCTTGCAAGGCCGAAAGGATTTCGCTCTGCTCTTGTTCGCTCAATATTGATTTATTCAGCACAAAGTCCGGCAAAAGGCTGATTCCGCCGCCTTTACCCTTCTCTGTATAAATCGGTATACCCGCCAAGCTGATTTTATCTATATCCCGATAAATCGTCCTTGAAGAAACGCCAAAACGCCCCGCGAGTTCCTTTGCTGTTACACGTTCTTTGCTAAGCAGCAGATATATGATTTCAAATAACCGGCTCATTTGCATGTTATCACCCATATCAGTATATCACAAAAATATGACAACGGTATGTCATATTTTTATGAACAAACCTAAAGGGCGGCTTATTTATGGCCGCCCTTTTGTGTCCCTTACCTTTTTAACCCATCTTCCGAAACCGCTCGTAACGCCTCTCGGTCAACTCTTCCGGCGTAAACAACGATGCTTTTTTGTACCATTTGCCGATCTCGTCTGATAGAGTTTCAAGCGTTTTCGCGCTCTCCGGAATGATCCTTTCAATAACGCCAAGCTCATGAACATCTTTCGCGGTGAGCTTCAGATTCTGCGCAGCCTCATCCGCTTTTTCGGGGTCGCGCCACAGTATATTCGCGCAACCTTCCGGCGAAATCACCGAGTAAACCGCATTCTCAAGCATCCATACCTCGTCAGCAACCGCCAGAGCAAGCGCGCCTCCGCTGCCGCCCTCGCCGACCAGTATTGAGAGTATCGGCGTCTCAAGCGCCATCATTGTGGCGAGGTTCTCGGCAATCGCGTGACCCTGTCCGCGCTCTTCCGCGCCAATTCCGCAGAACGCGCCCGACGTGTCCACAATGCAGATCACCGGGCGGCGGAACTTCTCCGCCTGCTTCATCAGCCGCAAGGCCTTGCGGTACCCCTCCGGATTCGGCGTTCCGAAATGCCGCTTCAGCCTACTTTTCGTGTCGCTGCCCTTTTCAGTCGCCAGAACGGTCACGGGGATATCGCCTAAAAGCGCAACTCCCCCGACAACGGCCGGGTCGTCGGCAAAACGGCGGTCACCGTGCATCTCGATAAAGCCGTTAAAAAGCCCGCTGATATAGTCCACGCCGGTCATGCGGCCTTTCGCCCGCGCGGCCAACACATGCTCATACGCCGTCTTCATCCGAACCCCTCCTTTTGTGCATTGTTAAGAGCGTCGATATTACCCTCTTCTGCTCCACGCGCGGGACTATCATATCCAGAAACCCATGATCCAGCAAAAGCTCCGCCCTCTGGAACCCGGGCGGCAGTTTTTTGCGGACCGTCTGTTCAACAACCCGCGCCCCGGCAAACCCTATGACCGCGCCCGGCTCCGCCATAAGCACATCGCCCTGCATCGCAAAGCTCGCCGTTACCCCGCCTGTCGTCGGGTCGGTAAGCAGTGTCAGATAGAAGTTGCCTGCATCGCTGTGACGCTTAACCGCGCCGCTTGTTTTCGCCATCTGCATCAGCGACATGATGCCTTCCTGCATCCTCGCCCCGCCTGACACGGTGCAGCCGACCACCGGCAGCGACCGTTCCGTCGCATATTCAAAGAGCCTCGTCACTTTTTCTCCGACCGCCGCGCCCATGCTGCCCATCATGAAATACGGCTCCATCACAAAGATCGCGCACTCCACCCCGCCTATTTGGGCGGTCCCGCACACAACAGCCTCCGGCTCACGCGCCGTTTTTCTCATTTTCTCAAGTTTACCGGCATAGCCCGGAAAGCCGATCGGGTCGGTGCTTTCAACTTCCTCGAAAAGTTCGGTAAAACTGTCCTGGTCAGTCAGATATCCGATGCGCTGCCTTGCGTTCATGCGGAAACAGTGCCCGCAGCGGCAGACGTACAGCGTGTCGCACAGCGAGTCAATCGGGTTGGCCGCGCCGCACTGGGGACAGGTTTCGTTCATGTCAACATCACTCTCGACACGTTTTGCCGGGGGGCGGCCGCCTTTTTCAAGCTCGTTTCTCGGCTTGCGAAACATCGCGTTAAACGGCATTATTTTTCACCACGCATTTCAATAAAGTTTGTATAATATTCACCTCTGCAAAAACTCTCGTCGGAAACGAATTCAACCTGCTCGTCAATATTATTCGGCACACCGTCGATAACAAGCTCGCACAGCGCGGCATGTATCTTGCGTATCGCCTCTTCGCGCGTCGCGGCGTGTACCATCAGCTTGCCCAACAGCGAATCATAGTACGGCGGCACGGAGTATCCCGTGTACAACGCGCTGTCAAATCTCACGCGCGGCCCGCCTGGCACGTGCAGGAATTTTACTTGGCCGACCCCTCTCGCGTTTATCCGGCATTCTATTGAACTGCCCATCAAGACGATATCTTCCTGAGAAAAGTCGAACGGCACACCGGCCGCGATTCGTATCTGCCACTTCACAATGTCAAGCCCCGTCACCTGCTCCGACACGCCGTGTTCCACCTGCAAACGGACGTTCATCTCCATAAAATAGAAGCTGCCCTCCGTGTCAAGCAAAAACTCGACTGTCCCGGCGTTGACGTAGTTTACTGCTTTAGCGGCCTTTCGCGTGGCTTCGTATAGCTTTTCACGCAACTCGTCGTCAACGGCGGATGACGGCGTTTCCTCAAGCAGTTTTTGGTTGTTCCGCTGGATCGAACACTCCCGCTCGCCTAGACAAATCGCGTTGCCGGACTCGTCCACGAGAAGCTGAACCTCAATGTGCTTCGCCGGGTAAACTCGCTTTTCAATATAAAGCGCCCCGTCGCCGAACGCCTCCTGCGCCTCGCGCGACGCGGTTTGAAACGCGTTTTCTATCTCGTCGGGCGAGTTTATCAGCCTTATCCCCTTCCCGCCGCCGCCGGCGCGGGCTTTTATCATCAGCGGGTACCCGACTTTTTCGGCGGCCTTTATCGCCGCCTGCGCATCTTCTAAAATATCAGTACCTGGAATAATCGGCACGTCCGCCGCGGCCATTATACGCCGCGCCACGTCTTTATCGCCCATTTTTGCGATAATGTCAGACTGCGGTCCGATAAACTTGATTCCGTGTTTCTCGCAAAGATCGGACAGCTTTATGCTCTCGGATAAAAAACCATAACCCGGATGTATCGCCTCCGCGCCGGTCGCGATGGCGGCGCTGATTATCCGCTCCGCGTTTAAGTAACTGTCCGACGGCGCCGGGCCGCCGATGCAGATGCTCTGGTCGGCAAGCGCGACATGCATCGAATCCTTGTCCGCTTCCGAGTACACGGACACCGTGGCTATCCCCATCTCCTTGCACGAGCGAATAACCCGGATCGCTATCTCTCCCCTGTTGGCAACCAGTATTTTTGAAAACATTGACTCACTCCTTAACTACGGCAAATGAGAACTCCGCTTTGAGACAAAGCTGCCCTCTCACGCTCAGCTGACCTGACGCGAAATAAAAGGGCGGCTTTGATTTTGTGATAAAACACTCGGTTTCAATAACGTCGCCCGGTTTTACAGGCGACTTAAAACGCGCGGAGCTAATCCCGGTAAAATACGGCGTGGCTCCACTGGATATCCCATCTTCGAGCAGTACGCAGGCGGACTGCGCCAGGATTTCGCACAGTATCACGCCCGGAACCACGGGATTCCCGGGGAAATGCCCGTCTAAAAACCACTCGTCCCCACGAACCGTATACTTTGCGCGCGCTTTGCCGTCGTCCCCGAGAACCGCTTCCTCAATAAGTAGCATACTGTCACGGTGCGGCAGTATCGACATTATCTCTTGCTTGTTCATGAATTTAAGCTCCTGTGTCAATGCGGAACAGCACCTGGCCGAATTCGACCAGCGCCTTGTTCTCCACACAGGTTTCGGTAATAACGCCGTCACATTCCGCCGTTATCTCGTTCATCATCTTCATTGCCTCAATAATGCACAACACATCGCCTGTTTTTACTTCCTGTCCGATTTTTACAAACGGCTCTTTATCCGACCCGGCCGCGGAATAAAACGTCCCGACCATCGGCGATTTGACCGCGGTCCCTTTCGCCTGCGGCTCCGCGGGCTGCTCCGCCGCTACCGGAACTCCCGCCACTGTCGGCGCAGAGGCGGCCCCGACTATCGCGATTTCAGGTGTCCGCGACGTTCTTATCCGGACGATATGTTCCACATCTAATGAGGTCAGATCCATCTCTTTCATGATCGTGGCCAGTTCTCTGACCTTTTTGACTATTCGCTCGTCGTCGGCTTCAATATTTGTTTTATATTCCATTTAATCATCGCTCCTTCTATTTATGGTTTTGAAAACGCCACGCAGGAATTATGCCCGCCGAACCCGAGCGAGACGGACATCGCAAGCTCCGGCGTCAGTTCCCTTGCACTCAGCGGGATATAGTCGAGGTCGCATTCCGGGTCAGGCTCATACAGCCCAACAGTCGGCGGCAGTATCCCCTCGCGCAGCGTTAAGATCGATATAATCGCCTCGACCGCACCGGCCGCGCCCAGCATATGCCCGGTCATCGACTTCGTCGAACTCACAAATACCCGCTTTGTCTCATCGCCGAACACTTTCTTTATCGCCCCTGTCTCCGTGACGTCGTTTAGCGGCGTTCCGGTGCCGTGGGCGTTGATATAAACCGCGCCGCCGGGGCTTCCCGCCTCAATAAACGTTTCGCGAAGGGCACGCGCGGCGCTCTCGCCGTCCGGGGACGGGGCGGTTATATGATGCGCGTCGCACGTCGCGCTGTAACCTTTGACCTCCGCATATATCTTCGCGCCGCGTTTTATGGCGTGGTTATACTCCTCAAGAATCAACGCGCCTGCGCCCTCGCCTATTACAAACCCACCGCGTCGTCTGTCAAACGGCAATGACGCCGCATCCGGGTCGTTTGATGTTGTAAGCGCGGTCATATTCATAAATCCGCCGACGCCCATCTGCGTGATCGCCGCCTC
>Ga0123355_10014127_pt1 | contig 12462 bp, 9 predicted proteins | sample TergutEmb28metaG_3_FD_89872 | JGI IMG/M metagenome (GOLD analysis project Ga0123355, IMG submission 89872) | Embiratermes neotenicus P1 segment gut microbial communities from Petit-Saut dam, French Guiana - Emb289 P1 | ecosystem: Host-associated > Arthropoda: Insects > Digestive system > Gut ...
ATACATACATACATACACACACACATACATACATACATACATACATACATACATACATACATACATACATACATACATACATACATACATACATACATACATACATACATACATACATACATAAACTACTGAGGTGTCAAATCAAAGGGGATGGACGGGACGTTGTATAGTGCACGTTTGTGGTATAAGAAATGCTTATAGAATTTGTGTGGGAAATCGGAAGTGGTCACGTTTTCTCCCTCAAAGTGTATATGAGAGGATGACAATAAAATGTATCTTCAACCAGAATGAAAAGAACGTGTAGACTTCATGGCGTGTTACCTAAACTTTGGAAGGTGTGTACTGCTTCTTCCTCTCGGACCTTTGAATCATGTGTTCGATTACGAATCAGAGCAAGGATATTTATGTATTGTACTACGCAGATGGAGGCCTTGTGTCCCAGGTATATTACCGCATGTTTTAAACGCATTTAAGAACCTAGAAAATGGAGTTTTGGGGCTACATTTGTCTGTGCGAATAAGAACAAGTAGATTGCATAGATTGTGTTTCTTATCGAGCATTGAATAGGGAGAAACTCTGAAGTGTTGTAAAGAGTGCATTGTGCTGTGCCGTCGACTCCCATAAGAAACCCAGAACGTCCTGAGAAATTTAACGACTGTCGGAATATAAGCATACTCAGCTTCGCGGAGTTATTTGTTCTGAAACGTATTTAACTTTAAGGGGAGAACGGTGGATTTTTAAGAAACAATATTTCAGTTTATTGCGATCAGGAACGCTTAGAATACTGACTACACCTTTGCGTGGCTCTTTTATTGTAAGTAGTCGGTATTGCTACTCGCTACGGGCTGAACGGTCGGAGGATCGAATTCCAGTGGGAGTGAGAATTTTCGCACCCGTCCCTACCGACCTTGCGGCCCACTCAGCCCCCGTGGGTACAGCAGCCGGGACGTAAATTCTGCCACTCACTCCTCTAGCACAAAGATTAAAGAAAGGGTAGAGCTATACTCTACTCCCTCTCTGGGGTTTCATGGCCCGCTCCAGGGTGGAATTTACTTTTTTTTTTTGTTTGTTTGTTGTAAGTGTTCGCAAGGTTGTTGGTATTACTGACGTTGTAAGGAACCCACAAGCTCTTAATTAAAACAATCCAGTCTGAATTCGCATTCATTAAGTTACCGCATTTTTCATTAATATAACCAGTGTTTGATCGTTCTTATTAATACGCGAACCTGGTTATGGTTAGAAGACATACACCGAAGTTTTCCCAACTTTGTTTGCTCTTCTTTCTCCTATGTCAGGATACAAAACCGTCTGGAATCAGTAAAGAAGCAATCACGTATTTCCCCGTTATTTGCAGGCACTATGTAAATTACGCGACATTTTTTTCCATCTGCTGGACCAGTAAATCACACTTATCAAAGAACCGGTGGTCCAGTCGATGTGGCAACTATGCTAAGGGCCGAACTGCTCAAGTATTTCTTTTCAATTCCAGGCGTCAACACACCAAATACCACCTAATTTTAAAATTCGTAACGAAAGTGCGTTTCTTAGGCATAGATTTTCATAAGCAGTACTGCGACTATGCTGCAGGCTGGACGAGCGGTTTTGAAGACGGTCTCCCCATGCGGACAGAGACGTTTTCTTACGCCACACGTCCACACCACATCGGAGCCCACAGGGTCGCATATTTAATGGGTGACAGTCGTTCTTTCCAAGTGAGTAAAGCGGAAAGGGGAAAAAACTAATCCCTGTTCCCGAAGTTTAAGAAAGACTGGAGTTATACCCCTATCTATTTTCCAGTCCTACATTTTCTGAGTCTTTGATCAGTTCTTCGAGCTTGTACCCAGATAGTGCTTACTTCGCTGCGTGCAAACGTGTTATCGAGAAGTTCTTTCAACATATCGTATTTGTAAAAAAAATCATTTTTATCACTAAGCCAACTTACTTACTTAATTAGTTACTCCATGGTGCAGAGTCCTTCTTGAAAAGCTAACCGGTTTGCAGCTAGTCAAGAAATTCCCCGCATTTCACGGAACCCGAAAGTTCATTGCCGCAATCACAAGCGTCCGCCACCTGTCTCTATTCTGGGCCAGCCCAATCCAGTCCATATACCGACGTCCCACTTACTGTAGATCCATCCTAATATTATCCACCCATCTACGCCTAGGTCTCCCCAGTGGTCTCTTTCCTTCCGGTTTCCCCACCAAGACCCTATACACCCCCTCTCCTCCACCATACGCGCCACATGCCCAGCCCATCACATTCTTCTCGATTTTATCACCCGCACAATATTGGGTGAGGAATACAAATCATTTAGCTCCTCGTTATGCAATCTTCTCCAGTCCCCCGTTACCTCGTCCCTTCTCGGTTCAAATATTCTCTTCAACACCATGTTCTCAAACACCCTCAGCTTCCTTTCCTCCCGCAATGTCAACGACCAAGTTTCATACCCATACAAAACAACAGACAAAATTATAGTTCTATATATCTTGATCCTTAATTTTTTGGATAGATCACTAAGCCAACACAATGTTTATTAGGTGATGGATATAACCACCACTGTCATCAATAGATGTCTCCGCTGTGTTATTCATATCTCACGCAGACGGGTGAAGAAGTTCCTGTATGAATCTCGCACATTCACAGTCGTATTATCCTAGTCGACCCTACGTAACTTCCGTAGTTGTCTCAGTTCTTTCTGTCCAGTTGACAATCTTGAGCGTAGTAAAATAAAAAAAAACAAGAATACAAGGTACCGATTTGTGTGTTCTGACTTTGTATTAGTGAGAACCCAGGCCGGAACATCGGTGCGGAAACCGAATAATCTTACAGTTTTGAGATTTTCACGGAAAATGAACGTCGAAATGTATAGCAAGATTCTTCCATCCATATTTCTTCTATTTGTTATTCACAAATAATTGTACCATTCGTCGCCACGTCATGTAAACAGCTGATAAGATTATCTGTTCCTAAGCTAGGAATCTGTAAATAAAGGGGCCAGATGGGAGAACAATTTAGCATGCATAGAAGAGACAATCGATGCGTTAAATTTTTTGTGGGAAAACCTCAAAGAATGAGACGTACTTGGAGAAGGCGTGGATTTTATATTACACTTAGTTACATATATGTTATGTTAATTAGCCGGTCCTAGTAGCCACACGGTTTAAGGAGTAGGTCTGCGGCTTCTCGTCTTCTGAGATCGTGGGTTCGAATCCCACCGGAGACATGGACGTTTTTCTGTTGTGAGTGTTGTGTGTTGTCAGTTAGAGGTCTCTGCGACGAGCTGATCACTCCTCCAGAGGGGTCCTACTGACTGTGATGCGTCGTTGTGTGTGATCTATAAACCTCAAGAATGAGGAGGCCATGACCTGCGTTGGGTCGCAGCACCACAGGAAAGAAATATATGTATATGTTATGTTAATTACTCGTAGAAAACCTTAATGTACTGTTGAAGGTATTTATAAACACGATGGTATATACGCATTTTTCCTAAAAACAGGTCATCAGTTATTAACCTCACAGTGAAGATACCACTCTATGGGGTAGTCAGTTAATTTGATAGTTAGTTAGTAGGTTAGTTAGGTTAGGTAGCTCTTAAGCTAATTAAGATTTCGCGTGCAAGTCGAGTAATAACAATCTAGACATTGCGCTGGTTTGTTGGTTTGTTGATTAGTTAGCTGGGCCATTAATTATCTGCTAAGCTTGTCAATAATAATTTAAACTACCGTACTCTATTGTTAGTTAAATAATTATTTGATGCAGCTTCCTAAAATTATGCAATAGATAAGAGAATTTACTCACACTAGAACAAGTACGTATAAAACTATTTGGGCTCAGATGAGATAGAAAGCAACGGACAATCACGGAGCGGCGCAAGCCGTTTGTGAGTGTTGATATGGTTGCTCAGAATTAAAGGAAGGCACACCGCACCTGCTGATTTGCCCGTACGTGATACTTGAATACGCTGGGGCACTCCCAATACACGCATCGCATTTTAGATTACTAGTAAATAATAAGAATATAATTCCATTCCGTGTGTGACGTAGTAATCTTTAGTCTTGAATGAAATCGAGGGAAGGGTATAAAAGTTAGTGATGAATTCCATTAGAGCCTCAACGCCTTCTGGCAAGTAACACTCTGTATTGTTGTAACTACGAACCAGAATTTCAGAGAAAGTTGTTGCTTCAATCTTCAGGATTATTTCGTGAAGGCGATAGTACAAGGTCGCTCCGAAGACTTGTTTTCTCTCTACAATATTACACTGCGCCCCACCAGTGACTTTTCTCGTCGTTTTCTTCAGCCTCTCGAGAAAAGTGCCTTTTTGGTACCTCAACTTGTTCACGACTGCGTTTTATCTTCAATATTTCACAGTTTCTTACTCACTAATTGTGCTGTCGTTGGACGCTGTAATATCTGGGCTATAAGTAGACTCTTTATATACATGATAAATAATAACACTTCTTCATAACCCATAAGCCCATAGACTTGAAACTGAAACGAACTGATAGGATTCGGGAAACAGTTGTCGTAGCTTGTTTTTAACAAATTCCTCTTAATGTGGTCGAAGATAGTGAGTAAAACCACAAAAACATGAATAACCATAAACTTAATAGCCTATTCGAAAAAAGAAAAGCAATACATTTTGTTCCACTTATCGCCGCACCAATCACTGTAGGGGAGACAGCGACATCGGTCCCTATGCAGCAAAGATATTCTCCAGGCTTCGGCGCTGTGTGGCGGTATAAATAACTGTAATTTCTAACCTGTCTAAAGAGTTGCCACTAAAAAAACCACCCTTAATGGGATGGTTAAGAGCCTTCGATAACGTGAAGTGTTACGATGTGAAATAAAAATTCATCAACTTTTCGAAGAAACCTAGTTTCTTCATGTGTAGGGACTTTACTCCGAAGCTTTGATGAAGGTAATACCAAATCACAAGAGGTCACATCCCATACATATCGCTGTGAGAAACTAAAATCTCAGAAGAATCTTTCGTTTTCACAAGAACAGGAAATTTCTTGCAAGTTTTGATGTTCTCAGCGTGTTGTTGAGGAGAATTGGAAAGTCTTCTGGGATACGAATTCTTGTAGATTTGTGTATAGTTATCGGTATCCGCGGGGTTTTTGCTGCCTCTGACTTCAGTCTCTGTACATTTCTTGTATTGTCTTAGCATAAATGCTGAAGGAGAAAGCAGAAATTATCCTCCGAACGCGGGTTATCTTTTACGAAAGGACAAGGTGGCACATGACAGAAGACTCTATTCTTCGGGAAATATCTGGTTTTTGCCGAATACGGATCAACCTGGCGTGGTGTTGAACTAATTACACTTTTTTCAGTTCACACACGTGCTACGAAACTGCCGAAACACAAATAAAGAACCATTGTTGTGTTAAGCAAGAAGTTTCTTTAAATGAAGAGTAAAAACAGTCGAACGTCTCGGCCATTGCTATCTGCACCTCACGTAGGAACCAGACAGAGCTGCAGCATCCGCCATGCACGTACCCGCATCACAGGCTTCTTGTTTTGCGCGATGACCTCCAACTTGCAAACCGAGGCAACCAAAACCGTTTGTATTTGCAAAGCGATCCGCTCAACTGCCCAGTGATCCATGCACAGCCACCTATTGAGAGGCACGTGTACTCCTGAAGAACTCTGGTTAGACTACACTCGTTGCTTAAGTGCATCATAATACAGAAGGCGTTGAAACTGGTGCGAAATGTGGGACAGACGTTTGTATTTCGCTTTTAGTCTTCTGAAAGATCTTGAAAGTTTATACGTCATTCAGAATTGACGAAATACAACAATAGTTTGCAGAATGATAAGTTATATAGGTAAAAATGAAGATTATGAGGGCCGAGATAGCGTAGTAGGTACAATGACTCGCTACGCCTTGGGCGGTCCGGGGATCGAATGCCGGTAGGGGCAAGATTGTACGTAACCGTCCAGACAGGCCTTGCGACCGTACCCAGCCTCTTATTCAATGGGTACCGTGTCTTTCCCGGGGATAAATCGGCCGCGGCGTGGCGTTTACACCCACCCAATCTAACGCCGAGGTTAAAGAAAGAGTAGAGCTCTGCCTCTACTCCCCTTCTGGGCCTTCGTGGCCTGTTCTAAAATGAAATTGACCTCTAAGAATGAAGATTAAGATTTGTGTGTTGTTTACCAGGTACGTCTCTCCGAAGCGTTGGCAACTTTCTACAAAACTACACGGCGTCACATTGCAGAAGACTAAGCCTTTACAGTCACAACTGTCAGAAACCAAAACCATGTGCTTAAAATGCAACTTTCTTGTCATTTTTTTCCTAGCGCGGACCCGACGGTCAACACCCGAAGATTTCACAGAGTTTACTCTGAACTTTTATCAATATGTGCAGAAAACAGTGCTGGTCATTCGATGTGCAACTACTGAGGTGTATTACACGTATTTCATTTGCATCTTAATTCCATACTTAATTAATAACATGAGTAGAGTGTATGTTAATTTTTACTCGAGAGTTGTTGTTATTTTAAAGGATTAGCTAAGATCTGTTTTGTTGCTGAGAAGGAAAGCAACCACATAGCGGTGGAAGAACAGATATGTCAAATGTCTGGGGTAGCCGGATAAAAAATGGTGCAGGCTGTACACGAGAAATTAAGTCCAGGATTGACATAGCGAAACCAACATTCAACAAGAAAAAGAAGGCTCTTCTTCACCATGGGATTATACTTAAATGTAAGGAAGAAACTAATGAAGTGCTATTTTTGGATTATAGCTTGATATGGTGCTGAAAATTGGACACTTCGGAAAGTAGATCAGAAATACCTCGAAAGTTTTGAAGCGTGGCGCTGGAGAAGATTGGAGAGGCTCGTTTTGACCGATCGTGTTCGAAATGAAGAAGTATTACAATGAATCAAGGAGGAGAGGAATGTCCTACATACAATAAAAGAAAACTAACTGGATTGATCACATCTTGCGTAGGAACTGCCTTCTGAAACATGTTTTTGAAGGAAAGATAGACATAAAAATAAAAAAGGGGAAGACGAGGAAGAAAATGTAAGCAGCTACTGGATGAACTTAAGGAAAAATTAAGATACTGGGGTTTGAAAGAGGAAGCGCTAGATCGCACTCGTACATTGTGGAGAACTCGTTTTGGAAGGGACTGTGGTCCTCTCCCACGTCAGGCTACAGAATGAAGGAATGAATGTAGTAAGTTAGAATTTATACCTATGTTGACTTTGTAGAAACATGTAATTAGACATTAATAAAATCAACGCAATGTCGGGAAATAACTAAAAAATTTGCACAGTATAATATGCGTGCTAAAGTCAAAGTCCAGTGTATCGGATAGTAGTTTGTATGTGATACATAATGCAAAAAAGCTTGCTAAACAAACGTTCGACTTGGTCGGATAAAAAACAGAATTTGTAAATAAGGTGCAGCTTAAATCAGTTTTTCAAGGTCTTCACACAGTATAATAGTTAATTATTTCAGCATCCATCTGAGCCAAATTCAGTCAGCCTGCAGGCGGAGGCGATAACTCCCCCCCCCCCCCAAAAAAACAATTAAAAAACGTGTATGAAAGGGTGTAGAAACCTAAGATCATCATTTGACAAAATTTCGTGACTAAAACCCGAAACAGCGTAACTCTCAACATGCGATTTTGTACGACAGTGCTGCGAACTTGGGAGGGTGGACGCAGTCCCTTAATTCGAAACTTACTGAACAGGGAGACACACCAGAAGATGTTGGTTTTTAATAACTACCCCGTGTGAATACAAAATTTAACAGTAATTTCGATTTCTTTTATGTTTTGCTGAACGTGCATCTCAGTATATTTATCTTAGTAATTAACCAACTTGATGCACAAAATTTTTGTTTTATAATAAGTTTATTTCATGCCTGTACATGTTTCGAGCACCATGTGCTCACCATCAGGAGGTCAAAATTGTATTATACAGAATCTGGTATCATCAATCCTATAGGTGGCCGTCCCGTGCACCGGACGGCCACCTACAGAATGTGATGATACCAGAGGCTGTATAATACAGTTTTGACCTCCTGATGGTGAGCACATTGTGCTCGAAACATGTACAGGCATGAAATAAACTTATTGTGAAAAAAATTTGGTGTATCAAGTCGGTTCATTACTAAGATAAAGTAATTTCGTGATTTCTACCTTTGGCCTTCTTTATTTTATCCCTACCTCGTGCTTTATTTTCATGTATTGTTTTCATATTCCGTAGGTAAAATGCTCAGAATAAACACAGCAGGTTAAAATCTTCCAAAATGTTCAACATTATAACGAAGTTAATTCAATCACTTTGTTCTTGTATTTGTTTAATTAATTTCCTCGTTAGGGTCTATCGACACGCATGTATAATTATCGTGTCTGCAATACATTTCTCATTTCTAATAGGAACTGTGAGCTGTCCGTGCCTTACATGTTGGAAGTGACTTAATTAAGAGTCTGAGTGCTTCTTATTAAAGGGCCTAACTTTTTTGACTCGAAAATAATTTGTGTGTATTGATGAAATCTTAATGAATGAATTAAAGAAGTTCATTAAAGTGAAACTGAAAGTTCGTAACAAAGGCATATATATACATATATTATATATATATATATATACACACACACCAGAACTGCACTCTTCTGGGTTATTACGTAGCGAGTAGTGGTAAGTCCTTACCGACGTTTCGGGACAACCTATGGGTCCCATGAATATTGTCGCGAAACGTTGGTAAATAATTACCACTACTCGCTGCGTAATGTCACAGAGGAGCGCAGTTCTCATCAGCTTTGCGGCGGAAGCCTGAAATCACGCGGGTATATATATATATATATATATATATATATATAAAATGTACGTCAGCACAACTACTTTATTACACAAGGTAATTACGTAGGCTACATGTTTCGACTATTGATCCGTCATCTTCAGGCCTATATTGTCAATTGAGGCACAAGATACTATGCTCACATAGGGATCGCATCGTGTTTACTTTCATGGAAATACATAAAAATTAAATAATTTATCTCAAAGATGTGACGTGCAATTTTTATATATTTATATGAATGTAAGCACGATGTGATCCCTATGTGTGCATAGCATCTTGTGACTCAATTGACAAAATAGGCCTGAAGATGACTGATCAATAGTCGAAACATGCAGCCTATGTAATTACCTTGTGCAATAAAGTAGTTGTGATGACGTACATTATTTAATATTATATTACGTTTGTGAGCACATCGTGATGACTCTGTTTATATATATATATACGTATATATATATATACGTATATATATATATATATATAAATAACTTAGCACGTTGTTTTGGTATGAAACATGTGGGCCGTGTACGAAACTAAGGTCAAACACATTTATTGTGAGGAGCTTTTCAACTGTTCCAGAATGATAATACACAGTACACAGGACTCGTGTTTATCGCTTCCAATATTATCGCCTTTTCTGTTTCCTTGTTTATTCCGCCTTGCTATGAGATTATCTAAATTCTTACGACAAAGTTGTGGCTCAACTCCGACAGCCATAAGCTATTTAAGCTGAACATCTGCAAGTGTTTCAAAATAGCTGTGGAAATGGGCGGGTTTAGGGCCCAAAGAAATTTAAGTGGAAGCGGGAAGTTGTGGGTGAGTGCTCCAACCCCCATATCTCTTCTCTCCAAGTGAATGTGTTTCCTCCAGTGTTGGACGCCCTCTTAGATACTGGTGTATTGGCAAGTCTTACTGCGAATACTCTTTCTCTCTTTTTTTTTATTTCGGTGGCGCTACGGCCCAACTAGAGCCCAGGCCCCCTCATTATTTAGGTTTCCAGATCACACATAGTTAGACACACAAACACACACACATACCCAGTGGGACTCCTCTGAACGAGTAATCAGCCCGTCAAAGAGACCGCTACCTACGCCGCACACAAAAAACACGAGACGAACATTCATGCTCTCAGCGGGATTCGAATCCGTAATCCCAGCATTCAAGACCCATGCCTCACACCGCACTGCCACTGGGTTTGGCTCGGTCTGCTTTACTCTCCTCATATTACTGTCTGACTAACGTCCTTTCCCCTTTACATAATATTTTTATATTTCTGGTCAAATTAAGAGTAGGAGGTATTCTGGCAAACTTTTCTGTTTCCCTGATAGAAGTCTGAAGATAGTAATACCTTCAGAACTATAATGTGGACTAGATGATGTATTGGTCAGTTGATTTTCTAGGTTGCAAACTGGGATTGGGAAAGACCGGTTTTCCATTCGCTTCAGAACCTGAGATTTTTCTACACTCTGAACGGTTCAGATTGGCCTCGGAGTCCACCCAAGTTTCAACCCATTTAGTCGTGTAACTGACCACACTGTGCCGACATCAAGAATACATGGAGAGAGGCCACATTCCACCATACACCTTTCTACTGTGATTCTTAAGTACAAGCACAGTTTTAGCCCCCGCTCATAAAAACTATAATTTTTACCTGTTGGTGCGTTAACAATAAAAGAAGAAGAGGAAGTGAAAATTCTGAGAATGGATTATTAAGGAGATTGATTGAACCTATAAAAATAAATTAAAAGAGAGTGGAATGAAAATTGCACCAGGAAATTCCTAAAATTAGCGATCGTCATCTCAATATTAGAGAAACCAAATATATAAGAAAGGAATAGGCTGAACGTATGTACTACTGTGTTAAAGCGTTAAGTAACTGTAGTTGAAAAGTGATTGGAAGAAGATTCTTTTAAGAAGTAGGAGTAGATGGAGTGGCAATATTAGCCTGGATCTGAAGGAAAGAGGATAAGAAAATGTGGACTTAATTTCATTATCTAGGGGAAATGCATTTTCGGGCTCTTGTGGGCACGGTAATTGCAGAAATTTTCTTTACCCACTGAGCAACTGCCAGCTTTTGAAGGTAAACCTGCTTTAAAAGGTTCAGGTTCAGAGTTTTCAATGTGCTTTCACTATATGAGATCGGAAGTTCATGCGATGATATGTACGAAGATTGACATACACCTATCCACAAATCACACAAAGTCAAATCGCTGAAGACAGCATCGCCGTACGTACATACACATCAGTCTCAGAATGTGGTGTTCAGTGTGGACACAAGTTTACTGTAAAGGCTTGACCACTGGCCATGTGTGCATAAGGTGATCACAGAGAAGACGAGGTATCTATGTCCAACATGACGAGATTTATCTACACCAACGCCTTCGGTTCCCTCGGACTTAATTCACCTCTATTCTCAGCTGTATCATCTTTTACCACCAATTATATGCTTCTCTTTTTTACAAAGATTAAATCCTTTGGGCTGATAATTTGGACACTAATTATTGCCATACGTTGACAAACGACACTGTTTCCGAACTTGGTTCTCTTCCCTTCATGGGCTGGCAGGCCAAAGCAATTATTCAGTCTCCATTAGGCCCTGAAAGGAACCTTCCTCATATCCTGGAACTAGCTCTGTTAGTGGGACCAACGAATACGATTCCTTTCATCTGCCAATAAAGACAAACCAAATCAAAAACACTGTTGTGTGAAGAAACTCGGATGCATGACAAACTCCAAAATTCTTTGTTATTGAACCAAAACAACGGGGATGGAGCACCAAAATTCAGACTCGGCTTGTACAAACATATTTACCAATCATTTTCTCGATATCTAAATTTGTATGGTTGCTGTGTGATTCCGGTGGGTGAGTATTAAATAGAATACGTAGAAAACTCACGTTGTAGAGGTGTATCATTTCTGCTTCAAGGGAGAATGTATATCTGTGGAACCTCACGTTTCTCTCTGCCACGTTATGAATCCGGTTGCACAATCAGATGTTTTTTTCTTATCTCTTTCGTGTAGAAGAACCACAGAGAGCGTGACACATCTTAATTAAATTTCAAAACACTATATATTATACGTGTGTTGGTGTGCTTTAATAAAATTTGTTCCTGATGTTTTCCTATGACGGGTCCCTCCGAATGGCAGGTCCAAGATAATTGATGAGGGCATACTTTACTCTAAAGTATTAACGAAATCATTCCCCTGTCATTAAATCTGTAGATTGATCGATTTATAGTGTAATGTTCAAAGGGTCCCGAGTACGAATCTTTACTCGGATATCTGCTACCCTATCTATGGTTTGTCCTGTTCTTTTCCATCCCAGAAATCACGTTAACGCCAAATAACTGGTTCCTTTCCATTGTCTCTCAGTTAGACCTAGAGGACAGGATTTTGCAGTAAAAATGTTCCGGTTTTATATTCAAGATGGACAAATTTATTTTCTCGATCGGACTGCATGACAAGCGTTTTGTGAAATTTCTCAGATTTTTCAGTCGAGTATCAAGACATTTAATTCATATATGGGAAAAGTTATGACCGCCTCTGTGGTCTAGTGGTCAGAGTTTCTGGCTACAGATACAGAGGTCCCGGGTTCGATCCCCGGCGCTACCAGATTTTCTGAGTAGTAGTGGGTCTGGAACGGGGTCCACTCA
>Ga0123355_10014128_pt1 | contig 12461 bp, 6 predicted proteins | sample TergutEmb28metaG_3_FD_89872 | JGI IMG/M metagenome (GOLD analysis project Ga0123355, IMG submission 89872) | Embiratermes neotenicus P1 segment gut microbial communities from Petit-Saut dam, French Guiana - Emb289 P1 | ecosystem: Host-associated > Arthropoda: Insects > Digestive system > Gut ...
CGCATCTGATAGAGTGCCGGATTCACAAACCCGATCGGTCCTCTCCTATGGGTGAACCGCTCTTCTTCGGCAAGAGCCAGGACACCCGCGAGGAGCGGAGTTGCCAGGCTAGTCCCGCCAACCGGCTGCTCGCAGTACTCCGTGGTCTGAGAAAACAACAGGCATCCCGCATCAAATGGCGGAAAGAGGATCGTATCCGTTTCACCTACGAGCAGGCCTTCCTGAGAATCGGCCAGCATCGAGATATCGGGCGTGACACGGGCCGCAAAACCAAGTTCAACTACCTTTCCTGTCCTTGTGACAGTTTGTGTGGCCAGGATTTTCGGCACGGTTGCCTTCTGGTAGGCAGGCTGGTGCATGTGCAAGCTCGGCCCTCCTCCGGACCCGCCACTCCAAGCTAAAGGAGAAGTTAAGCCGTCCTCCGTGATTGTGTCCCCGCTAGCACTGATCACCGGATTGCTGAAAGTACTTAGATAGTTGGCCCATCCATACTCCTCCTTGTCGCCTTTCGGGGACTTGAGTAAAAGACTGGTCCCGCCGACGGCAGTTACATAAGGACTGGTTGCTGGCCACCCCCCCGAGGCTATAGGATTCGGCCCCTCGAAATTGCCAAACGACATGGTAAGGTCACCATCATCCCCCGAGGCGAACAACAGCGTGATCCCTTCGGCAGCAGCCTGCATGAATTGTGCGTTATCGCTTTCGAATTGCCCTGGAGCAACATCCGCTTCGCCGTTGTATATCCAGCTGTTACTGATGATATCGGCCATGTCGCGGTCAATGACCTCGTAGAGCGGGGCCAGTGCAACCCCGCCATCTGCCTCATTCGCACCCTCGCAGGCGCCCGCGACGTAGAGGATCGAAGCGTCGGGTGCCATTGCATGCACGGCCGTCACATCGACCGTTTCTTCGGAGAGCCAACCGGACGCGCCGCACGGGTCCCCGGCCGGGATATCGTTGACTCCTTGCGGAAGAACCTGCCCGAAGTTCTCCGATGTAAGCGGCGGAAGGCCGTGATTGGCCGAGTATGAGTTGACGTCTGAGACGATGGTCGGCGATGCATAGAGATCGGTAATTGCGATTCGCACGCCCTGACCTGTGAGGTCGGTCTGATTGGCTCCGTATGCTTGTCGCACTTGTTGAGGCGTATAACCGCAGGGCCCATAGGGCAACATGTCCCCGTATGGCAGCGGGGGAGCCGTCGAAATGAGGGTGGCTGTGGTTTCGCCCCAGTACCGGCTGCATGGGTATAGGTTTGGAAGTCCAGGAGGGGGCTGCGGCGAGTCCGAGGAGGCTAGTGGACGGGCAAATCTGCTTACGTGAAGCGGGCGCATCAGAAGACGGCTGTCATCGAGTCCACCAATGAATGTTACTAATCCAACAAGAGACTCTGGGAGAAGCGGCTCCTCCGCGTGGGCTCGCAACGTCTTTCCGGCGTATGAGTAAAGGTCCTGGCTTACTTGGAAGGCTTCACGGACCTGGGCCGCTGTGCCGCTGGCCTGGACAAAAAGCCCGCTTACAGGTACGTACCCAATCTTAAAACCGAGAGCTTGAAGCGCATCCTGAACCCGCTTCACATCCTGCGCCGAAGGCGAGAACGCGGCGTGAAACTGCTCGGGCGTAAGGTACTGCCCGTACTGTGGGTTGCCGGGAGTGCTTACATCATCAACCAACCGCGTGAGCTCAGATTGGTTACGCCACCTTAGGAAGGCGGTGATTGTCACGGTACGGTCATCCTCGACCGGCCTTAGCTTGCGCGCCTTCGCGATCCAAGGCGAGACCGTTCCTTCAAGTCTCGCCGCGCCGATTCCAGCGTCAGCGGCCAGCGTTGCATTCCTGTTGGCCGCCCAAGCCACTTCAGGCGATATGGAGATGAAACACAATGCGAGAAGCATTGCCGTGCGCGACAGAACGTTGACTAACCTATGAGCCTTCATATTCACGTCCTCCTCGCGGAATCGATAGAGAGGCAACCACAATAGAGCAGACAATGGCTGTCGAGAGCCACAGCCCGAATCACGGAATCTCGTTGGAGATGCAGATTGTTTTTGTTCGGCGCCGGCGGTTCGTTCGGGCGACGAAAATGCGTGGGAAAGCAGAGATTTAGTTTGCCTGGATTATCCTTTCTCTTCATGCTCTAACACTGAAGCTCGAAGTTGTGGTGATTTGAGGCACATTACCGGTCAAAATCCTGGGTTCGCTTTCCGGATTCTGATCGCTTGGTAGCGCAGCGGAACCGCAAAACCCGACAAACCCCTAGAAATAAATTTCCCGTTGATATACTTCCGCGGCGCTCAACCGACACTTGGGACGCCAGCGATGGCCTCAGAATGAGGCGGATTTGTGGCCGCAGAATCAGGATTTGGTCAGGTCACGATCCGGATTTGATCAAAATATCCTGACACAATGCGTTCACGAATCGCACCGACATAACCCAATCCCGGCACGCTGATTAGACGCAAAACCAGGGAGAAGAAAGGAAGGAGAGAACCAACTTAGGCTTAGTTAGGCAACGCAACATTCCAGCAGGTTCCGGAGCCGCTGGCATATGAACCAATTCGATTGTTCCAGTAAGCGCAAGATCAATTCTTGCTATCTTTCTGGGAATCAACAGAATACCGTATCGATGTATTGGAACGTCGGACTAGATTGCGCGGAAAGGCAGGTTCGTCTTCGATCTTGCTGCGCAAGGACATCACTTAGTTTGTTCGATCACGCCATCCGTAAGAAAACGCTCGAGCCCCATACCTCCTCCAGTAGCTGTTCGTGCCTCAACACACGGCCGTGGCTGAGAGCAAAAGCTGCCAGCAGCTTCAGCTCTGCTGTCGTGGCGTTCACGCGCCGCCCATCGCAGTTCGAAGCGCCCCATGTCCAGCTCCCCATTGCCGAAGCGGTAGACATCCTGCTTGTCTTGCTTGACCGTGCGCCGCAGAACGACACGGATGCGCGCCCGCAGTTCTCTCGGACTGAACCGCTTTGTGGGTAATCGTCGGCCTACCTCCAGGCCCATTCAAGGGCGATGGCGGAACCGGTCCGTATGCGCTACATTCCTATTTACCGGATGGAACAAAGTGCTCGAGGACCCACAGTTCATCCCGATTCGAACCGAGGGTCACCGCAAGGATCTCGCGCCCATCGGGGCTGATCGCTAAGGGGCCGGCGACAGAATTGCCCGGAAACTCGCCCACGCGTTGTGGTTGCCTTCCGGTGATTGGCACGCGGAAAAGACCAGGCCTCCCCGCCATGTCGGTGTCATGGTAAAGGAGCCAGTTGCCGTCGGGCGTGATCGCAACGCCGAAGGACGGTGAGCGAAAAGAGGCGGCCAGAGATCTCCAGTCCCCACCTGACATCGCTCGGACCGAGAAATCCTGGGGGGTGAAACGTAGCACCCAACGGTCGTCAGGGGAGGGCCGGTCAAACCCCACAAAATCTGGAGGATGGGTTGCCACCACGGTCTCCCGTCGTGTGGCCAGCTCCCACCGAACCAGCGGAGCATACTCCGGAATTTCCATGGGATTAGATTTTGTCAGGTAGAGAGCCTGGTCGTCATGGCTTGACCGAATAAGATACCCAACAGCTGCTACAGATCCCAGCCGCTCGACCTCGCCCGACTCGACTGCTATGGCGAGAAGATCTGTCTCTCTGGCCTTTTGCTCGCTACAGAAAACTTTGGGAACGTGACTTGCGTAATGGCACCGAAGGAGTTCGGCGTCGGAGCGATACAACTCCCGTTCCTGGCCGGTTGATAGATTGTGTAAAACGAGGGTTCCAGGCTTTTGAACCAAAGCGATACTCTGGCCATCTGGCGAAAAGGAGGGTTGGGTAGTCAACTCGTTGCCACCACGACGAAGATCCACACGTCGCCAGTTTCCCGGGCGCCCCTCTGCGTCCAGCGACGCGAGATGGAACTCAGCATTGCCACCGGTGCTCGTATCCCAATATATGAAGGCTCCGTCTGGCCTGGATTGTCCCTGCCTGAAATCTCCACTGCGAACCAGTACCGGCGTGCCTTCCGCCACACCGTTCTTGATTGGATAGAGGTACAGCCCAGACATCCCATAGCTGGCATCGGCTATAAGCAAATAGCGCCCGTCGGCCGTCCAATCCATAAGCGCTACGCGTTCGTCGGGCAATAGCGGGTGTCTAGGTTTCGGCTCTGACTCGTAAACCAAGCGTTCCGGCCCCCCCTGGGCCGGCACTACAAAGACTCGAGACGAATCAACCTGATCGGGCTCGGGCGCGGTCTCATATGCCACAAATCGCCCATCCGGAGAGAACACAGCGTCAACAAACTGTCCGGTTTCCAGACTGCGCAGCTCACGGCGCTTGCCGTCCGCGACCGACACCACCAGCAGCCGGCCGCCGCTTTTCAGCGAGTTAATCGCTACTGGAAGGTAGCGATTGTCCCATGACAAGCGACAGCACTGGAAAGGGATGCCGTTTTCTCCGTAGAGAGAACCTGGGTAATCGTCGCGAAGGAGTTCGCGGTAGCCCGTGCCGTCAGTGTTGATCACGGCAACCCTGACAGGCGCGGGGGGCTCGCGAAAGAAAAGGACAACCATCGACAGGTCCCGCGAAGGAATCCAACCAGTGTTAACGTTCATCCCCTTGAAAACTAGCCGCCTGGTATGGCCGGTAAGGTCGCCGAAGTATAAGTCAGATTGTGGTCCGTACTTGGATACTTTTCCGTTCATGGACTCATATACGGCGCGCTGGCCGTCGGTATCGGTCGGGAAAAAGGAGATGAGTTCGTTTGTTTCGATTTTGCGGACCGACATTGTCTTGGGGAGATTCAGGCGTTCGCGCTGCGAAAGCGCTGTCAGCCGGCTGCGGGCCTGAGCGGCTGCGGGCTGGTCAGCGAAGTCGCGCACAATCTGCTCGTACACCTGCCGGGCTTGCCGTCCCAGCTTCTCGTAACATCCCGCCAGGCGCAGCAATGCTTTCGCACGCATGTCCCGCGGAGCCGACGAATCGGTCGCGATTCCTCGATAAACCTCCATCGCAGACTGTAGGTCCCCGTCTACCTCCTCTTTCGCAATGCCCGCTTCTAGTTGAACTCCGGCGCTTGGGGTTTGTGCGAAAGCCGGCGGAACGCCAGCAAGCGAGCCAACAATCATCAGCAGCCAAAGCGTCCCGACCAACACTGCCCCACTTACAATGAGCAGGTAGGCGGCCATGACCGCAAGAGCAAGTTTTTCAATGCTGGTTTCGTTCATCGCGCCCCCCTCCCGAGTTGCGATGGCCTCAGAATGCGGCAGATTTATGCCCTCAGAATCAGGGTTTTGTCAGGTCACGATGCAGATTTGATCAAAATATCCTGACACAAGGCTTCAGCCATCGAACCGGTAACCCAATCCCCGCACGCTGATTAGATAGCGCGGTGCGGCAGGTTCGTCTTCGATCTTCCTGCGCAGGGACATGACGTGGTTGTCGATCACGCGATCCGTGATGAAAACGCCCGGGCCCCATACCTCGTCCAGTAGCTGTTCGCGCCTCAACACACGGCCGCGACTACGAACAAAAGCTGCCAGCAGCTTCAGTTCTGTTGTCGTGGCGTCCAGGCGCCGCCCGTCGCGCCGCAACTCGAAGCGGCCCATGTCAAGCTCCCAACTTCCGAAGCGGTAGACATCCTCCTTGTCTTGCGTGACGGTGCGCCGCAGAACAGCACGGATGCGCGCCCGCAGTTCTCTCGGACTGAACGGCTTTGTGATGTAATCGTCTGCTCCCACCTCCAGCCCCATCACCCTCTCCGCCTCTTGCGTTTTCGACGTGAGCATGATGATAGGAGTTTTCACGCCGCGCCGTCGCAATTCACGGCAAACCTCGAACCCATCCTTATTAGGAAGCATGACGTCGAGCAGAATCAAATCGAATGGTCCCACGCAAGCCCGGGTCACGGCTTTGTCGCCTTCGCCAACCACAGCGACCTCATATCCTTCCAGCTGCAGGTCGCTTTCCAAGCCGAATGCAATGCCGGGCTCGTCTTCGACAACCAGGATTCTAGCCATTCGCTGCCCGCGTCCCTGAAACATGCGCGACCATTAGCGTCACGTCATCCGATTGCAAGACTCCGCGGCTATGATTCTTTAGCGCTTCCAGAATTTGACCTCGAACTTCTTCGGCATTCCGGGCGAGGTTATCGTTCGTCGCGGCCAACAAGCAATCCATTCCGAACTCCTCACCGTCCGTATTCCGCGCTTCCTTGATTCCATCGGTGAACATCAGCACCCAATCTCCGGGCGCGAGCTGCGCCGTCCCTGACAACGACCGGACGGAGGCGTCTGGACTCCAGGCGCAGGCAGTCGCGGTCCGCAGCGCGCAATAGCATCGCTGGCTCATGTCCAGCATTGGCGTATGTAAGCACCCGCGAGGATTCATCGTACACTGCATGAAAGACCGTGGCGAGCATTCACTCGTAAACCAAGGTGTTCAAGTCCGATAGCAGTTCACCGCGGCGATCCTGAAACAACGGCGCGCGAGTGCGAATTGCCACGTGGATGGACGCCATCAGCAAGGCTGCGGGACCCTTGCCCAGAAGGTCGGCCGGGAGCAGCGCCAGCCGGCCGTTTTCCCAGGTCCAAAAGTCGTAATAATCGCGGCTCATGCCAAGCGTGGGTTGGTAATATGCGCCATAGTCAGCGTGGCCGGCCGATGTTTAGGAAACAAACGCTGCTGCACGTCTCTAGCGACGCGAAGCTGCCGTTGCAGGTCCAGAGTTGCCGATTCGCCTGATTGATGTCGCAGCGCGCATCCGAGCGCGCAGTTCGCGCGGGCTGGAAGGCTTTGAACGTAATCGTGTGCACCCAAATCAAGCCCCAGAAACTCTCCGCTGTTCGCCCTCAGCATCACGATCGGAGTCGAAACCCCGTCTGGGCAGCTCGCGGGCACCTCCAGCCCATCTTTCTGAGGAAGCATTACGTCAAGTAGTATCAAGTCGAAAGCCTCGACCGAGGATCGGCAGATCGCTCCAACCGTCGACGGCCACGGTCACCTTATAGCCTTCAGCCTGAAAGTCGGTTTCCAGGCCGAACGCTATGCCAGGCTCATCTTCGACAACCAGAATTCTGGCCGTAGGACTTTCTCAATCTCTGTCCAACGGCAGCACGATCGTGAAAGTGCTCCCCGCGCCAACCTTGCTCTGGAGGTGGATCTCGCCGCCCAACGCGCGCGAGATCTGGTGCACCATCGACAAGCCAATGCCGGTGCCTTTGATTCCCGCTTTCTTGGCCGCCGCGCCCCGCACGAATTTCTTAAAAATTTCGCGCTGTTCTCTCGCGTCGATTCCTATGCCTTGATCGCGCACGGAAATCGACACTTTGCGATCGTTTACCGCGCCGTCCACCCAAACGGTCTTGCATTCAGGTGAGTATTTAACAGCATTTTCAAGCAGATTCCGAATGGCGCGCCGCAACGCCTCTTCATCTGCTTGAACCGTGGCAACCGTTGACCCCAGATTCGTCTCGATTCGGAATCCGCGAGCTTCCGCTTCTTCGCTGAAATCGGCCACGCTGGCTCTGACCAGCTGGAACGCGTCATGAGTTTCGAAGTGGTACTGCTTGCGCCCCGATTCCATGCGGCCAAAATCAAGCAAGTCCTCAACCAGACGATGGAGGCGGTTCGTCTCGTGATCGAGAAACTGATAACTTTGCTTGCGTCGCGCTTCGTCCGCGATGCGGTTCTGCGCCAGAAGCTCAGTAATAGTTCGCAGAGTCGTGAGCGGGGAACGAAATTCGTGCGAAACGGCTGAAACGAAGTCCGATTGAAGCCGCGCCACTCGCAACTCTTGACTGATGCCGCGATGAACTGCGTAGGCCGAAACGACCACCAACATGAGCATTAACACCACACCGGCCAACCCAAGGGACCGTCGCTTGCGAGCGACCCCCGCAACCTGCGGAAGGTTGAAGAACTCGATTCGCAGTTGAGCATCGGCCAGCGAGCGCGTAACGCTCAACCCATTTTGCGCCGGCACGCCGGGCAAGACCATTTTCCAATGGATGTCTGTCGGCAACCCTAGATTGGGACCTAGCCATTCGGGAGGCGTAACCATTGCCGCAAGATGGTCTGGTGCCGCGTTCCAAACCAGCAGCGATGAGTCCCACGTCGGATTTCTGCCGCTAGTACTCGAATCGACTCGGACTGCGCTCCGCCAGCGGTTGTAAAGCTCGGAAACGAGCATCGCTGTTCTCAACGACGTTTCAGGCGGCTGGGCCACGTCAAGGAAGCTGCCAAGTTCGACCCAATAGTAGTTAAAAGTTTCTTGGGGAATTGGCCAGTGGCCTTCAAGCAGCGCGTCGCGGAGCGATCGCGCCTCGGTCACAGCGTTCTCCCGTTTGCCGAGTTGTGTGAAAATCTGGCATCGTGCCTTCGCCGCTAGCACAGCATACGGCGTTCCGGAACGATTTACGCCTTTTTCGCTCTCCAGGCGTTTATACGTATCGAGAGCTGCTTGTGGCCGGTTCGCCTTACGCTCAATTCGCGCAATTCTCATCAACGCTTCCCCGCGCGTCGCAGAACCGTTCAGCAATGGTTGAAGAGCCGCGATCGCGCGATCGTACTCCTGCTCTTGAAGCTCTAGCTCATCGGCAGCGTCGAACGCGTGAGCTTGCGAATCGCCCCGGGCAGGAACTTCAGGCACAAACAGCAAAGGCCTTTTCGGATACAACACAATTGAACCGCGCGAGATGAGAATTAAGGTTGCGCCCGCAGGTACCTTCGAAAGCGCCTCGGTAGATGGAGGCAGCGACCTAAGTTCGCGGAGCGCGAGATCCCAATCGCCGATCCTGCGCTCAAGCTGGGCAAGCGCCAGTTCGGCTGTCTGCTCGAGGCGCTGGCGTGAGTGCTGCAGCTCGAGATTTCGGTCCTGCTCCATCAACTGCCAGGTCAGCCATACTTGCCAGATGGCAAGGCAGGCAACCACCACCAGAAATAGCGACAGGCTCCGCCGGGCGGAAAGCAGGCGCAGAACTCCAGGGTGCATGCGGGTAGTATATGACCGCTGTGTCAGGTCGCATTCTGGGTTTGGTCACAGTTCGGTCAGAAACGCGCCGCTAGAGAAAATGCGAAAAACCAATAATTGCCATCTTCGGCATCGAATTAGACGAGTTTCATACTGTTATCGACAAGTTGTTTGTGGCTCGACCGAAGGCGGCCACGGTAGCAAGAGTATCGGACAGCCAAAAGTGTTCCCAACCAGTTCTAGCGGATTCAATTCCGAGGCCCAACCCGTCGTTAACCGCGACGTCTCGGAACGGACAAAGCACTTGCAGGCATTTCAGATTTGGCTCCGGGACCATGTGGGGCCACTTCTCTAATCTGCATGATGCCCTGTTGCGCTTTGCGCTTCGCCGGGGTCACAGCCTGAACGTGCGTGTTCATGCTGACACTAACGTTTGCATGGCGCATCAGTGCTTGCACCGTCGCCACATCTTCGTTCGCTTTGAGCAGCGTCGCGATCGTGTGTCTGAGAGTATGCCAGCCGATCCGTTTCGTAATGTCGGCTCGCTTCGCTGTAGGACGGACGTGATCCTCCATTCGCTGTTCGGCCAAATCGGCTGCTTGCCGTGCATCTTGATTGAAGCAAACTGGCTGGTTGTATGCACTTTGCACGACAGCTTGTGAGAACTTCAGCAAGTCCTTCCGCGGACCTTGCTGTTTCAGGCGGCAGCACCCTTTCAGCGGTGACGTGTTCATCCGTAAGCCCGATGCCGTATGCAACGCAAACACCCTCGAACCAAAACCGGCTTCCCAGGCACCAAAAGTCGCCCGAGGCGGTGGCCGAGCCCCCACACTCCCGTCCCCACCACCACGGCGCGGACAGCCGGCCAATCGTGGGACTACCAGTCCAACTCGCTTTGTGCTTCCGGTACCTTGCCTAGGGGAACCGTCTCGAGCCTGCCGGCGAGCGTCTCCGAGCATTGTTGTAGCGGGTCGGGTCAAGCGATGCCGAGAATGAGGGGTGCGGGAATCGGTAACTGTAATCGGTAAGCGGGAGTGACCTGATCGGTGGAGAAAAGCAGCGAATCGCTTTGGCTCAAATCCTTACCGCTACCCAATTACGGGAAAGCGACAAAGATGGTGACGTGGGCGTAGAGGGGACACACCATCATCGAAGCGTTTTCCCAGAACGTCGTTTGCGGACCAACATCGTCACATATACGAATGCTACCATTACGGCCTCCCGAAAGGCACTATGTCGGCCTCTGTTCCGGGCGGCACCGTAGGCGGTATATTTCTGTGGAGCCGGCTTTCGACGCTTTGAGTGTTCATGTAGGTGCGCGAGTCCTTGGTGACGACGCCGGTTGGGCTGGTCTCGGTCCATTCCACTTTGCGCAGGAAAGGCCTATCCTGCCCGGGTTTGAAGACATCTTGCACCTTGGCTTTAATACCGGTTCCGTTGCGCAACTTGTCGCCCCATTCTTTTTCCAAATCCCGGTAAGTGCCACGGGCGCGATTTTGGATCCAGTTCTGGGGGCTGAGATTTTCCGGGCCGCCAGGCGCACCGAATTCATTAGCGATTCGGTGGCCTGCATCGTCACCAGTTCCACCGGCCACTTTCCCCTGTTGATACCGACTACGATGCTGCTTCACCTTACCGGGAACACCTAGGCGGCCCGAGAGTTCTTCGTAGCGATAGCCATTTTGTTCAAACTTCTGGAATTTGAACTGCTTGCTGACATCGGGTAGTTCGGTGGCGATTTTGGCAAGACCGTTTCTCTTAAGAAAACCGTCCACCATTTGGCGCAGGCGCCCGATCTCAGCGCCCGCGTTGGTGGGGAGCATGTCCAATATCTGCGCAAGCTTTTGCATCGCAGGTTTGAGCAAGTCAGCTGCCTTTTCGGATTTACTCGCCAGATCGATGGATTCTTCAAGGGTCTTGATGATTTTAGCCAGTTTCCCGAAGCGTGCGATTTCGCCGGCGAAGGGAATCAGGCTGGCCCCGCTTAGCAGCGACCCAACCCAATCGTGACGGGCGATAGAAAAGGCCAGGCCAGCCGCGGGTGAGATGGGCGTCGGGTCCACAATAGACGTCAAATCGAAAAACATCTGGTAGAGATTCAGGTCAAGCGTTCTAACCGCCGCCGCCTCTTCTTCAGCTGTCCGAAATGCCGATAGGTTCGCCATGGTCCCAAATTAGACGCGTGTTGTCGGAGGATAGACATTCGACCACAGGCATGTCAAGCAGAGCTGAAAGTTACATTTTTAAATGGCTTGACGCGCTTAGCAGGTAAGAATCTCAGAAACCGAAAGAATCAACCACGTTCCGTGAAAAAGAGAGCCCGTCATACCGGCCTGAGCACCTTCACGCCTTTATGGTGCGTTTGCTGCATGATGTCCCGCTCATGCTGGCCACGCCGGGCCGCCGAGGTAGCGAGGCCAGCGCGCAGGGAATGGCCGCTAAAGTCTTCGGGCGAGAACCCGGCATGTCCAACGTTCGCTTGATGATAAAGGCGACAGATCGATCTCCCATTTAAAAGGCAGTATAGAGCGATTGAGCTCGATTGGAGACCATTATTATCGCCGCGCAACTGTCTGGTGTGGGGCATTACCTTCGTTTTCCGTCCTTTCTGATCGTAATAAGTCCGATGCCGTTCAAACCATTCCATGAGGGAGGGTGCGAACCCACGTGGCCCTTTTCGCCGATCTTGGTCGTGGTCAGGTATTCGAGGGTGGTATTTGGGTTCGCCATAGGTAGGAAAATCCTACCGCGCCGGCCCTGTACTCTTTGTCCCAGTTGCCATGCTGCCTTGAACCTTCCTTGAGCAGCTGCTGCGGGTGCAGTTCGGGCGTCCGAGAAGCTCGAGCGACAGATCGAACAGCTGGAGCTGCGGTTGGAAGATCTGCAACTAGGCCCACCATCGTTAACTTCATGTGGCACCGTCAGTTGCGAGTGGCCGCTTTTGCTCACCGAGTTTTCAGCCCGATTGCCCGCCCGATGAGTCATTGGCTGACTCCCGGGCGGGCTTCATCCGCAGCAGTTGCTCCATGTAAACGTGCTGGGCGTCCGCATGGACTAGATTTCAGCGTGGTTTTTGGGGGGGAAGATGGTCCCCACGTTTCATAGTCTGGCTACGGAAGTGCCGGGGGTTACTCGCTCGGAACGGGAAGCTGCGGCGATGCCGCTCAAAAAATTCTGCTCTCAACACGACGGAACCGAAGGGCTTCTTCATGACCTTCAGCCCGCTTCAATCAAATCAAGGGATTCTCAAAACTTGAGCTTGATGCTGTATGGGCGAAGCTGCTACAACAGTGCAAAGAGCACAATATAGACGTTAGCGACGATGTTAAGGATTCGCGCAGTGCGCACAGGACTGCACACTAGCCAATCCTAAACAAACGAAAGGTTGGCTTGTGAGTGGAAATGGCGTGATGTTCGCGGTTGTCGGAAAGTGCGGAGCGATTATGGCAATCAAGCGCACCGTAGGAGATGAGACGGCAGACTTTCTTGCCGTATTCATGAG
>Ga0123355_10014131_pt1 | contig 12460 bp, 4 predicted proteins | sample TergutEmb28metaG_3_FD_89872 | JGI IMG/M metagenome (GOLD analysis project Ga0123355, IMG submission 89872) | Embiratermes neotenicus P1 segment gut microbial communities from Petit-Saut dam, French Guiana - Emb289 P1 | ecosystem: Host-associated > Arthropoda: Insects > Digestive system > Gut ...
ACCTGCTTATGAAGATGGAACCGATAGTGAGTTCCGAAACGTCGGCAATTAGAACTCAGACGCCGGGGAATTACCCAAAAAGGAATAAATTACATTTAGAACACGGCGAAAGCTTAAAAACAAAAAAGGTTTAGTTTGTGTGCGTGTGTGAAGTCCCACATTTGTCTCTGCAGCGATACCTTAAGGACTGCATTTAAATTCAAAAGAATAAAACGTTAAGTGATTGTTTGGAAGCCTTAGCGCACTGCTGGAGGATTAAGGTAGTTAGGCTGTAGTTATTGCATGCTGTTACTGTGCACTGCTACGGTGCGTGTGACGCTTGATTACACGTGTTAATTTCACGCCTGCAGATCACTGTATGCCACGTGGCGCTCGTCATACATCCCAGACAGAAGGTGATGTATAAAACTGATCCTAGAACATGTTCACATATTTTTGTAAAAACTCCAGGCAGACATAAACCTAATGTTTTAGACGCCACGTATTTAATGTTGTAACTTTCACTTATTTCTTTCCCAACAATTTTCCACTTAAAGAGATTCTGCCATAAACAACCAACTAACTGTCCATAAGTTCCTCGAGTCATCGTCAAAGTTATTGGGTAACCCTTATGAGGATGAGTCGTTGTCTTGTCTTATTTCCGCATTGCAAAAACGAATCGAAAGGGGGCACGTTACTTTGTCAAACAGACGAAAAAAATAATTAGGACGTTTACGAGGTCATTAAAAAATAAAAAATTGTTCCTTTTGAAATCACTCAAATTTTTCCTCTCAGATTGCACAAGAAGGCGGTTTATAATCCCATCTTTGTACCTGATTCTTCTACGTCAGTGAACATGCCGAAATTTATTTATTATCTTTTCGTGATGAGCTATCACGCGCTCTTTGCTTACAACGAAGGAAATGAACGTAATTCCTGTCCATTTACGTGTGGCGTCTACAGAATAAGGGAACGTTGTGACGTGCAGAGACGTACAGGGGACTTTCTTTAAAGTTGGCTTTTGTGGGTCTAATGTAGGATCTGATTGCAATAATCGTCATGTATTTTAAAAATACAAAACAAAATAAATCACACTGCCAGGATATGTACCTATTTGAACACAGCCAGCTTCCTGAAATTTACATATACCACACAAAAAGATATCTCAGAAACTGACGTAACTTTAATACGAGAATAAAGTCATTATAGGCCTATTTAGTCTTCGGTCCGAGAGCAGTAATTAATGAGCCGTTTCATTTACACCCGTGAACTTATAAACAACATTTTTTGTGTTAAAAATTATAATCATGTTGATGACACAAATTTTGTGTTTGGGTTTTAGAACTCTCCGTTTGTTTGAATCTACGATATCGTAAGCAGCACACGAAGACTTTCTGTACTTTGTACACCTGCCGCTACTCTCTCTACGCAGTTGTAAGCACTGGCATAATAATAATAATATATTTAACTGCAAATGGGTTGTCGCCCGGTGGCAGTAGTTATAATGCATGTACATAAATATTAAATAAGGATCTAAGAAATCTAAGTTGGGAGGGCTACATGAGAAGCAAGCAGTAGTAACTTGGAGTCTTGGGAACCATCTCAGCATTTGCTTTTAGACAAAGAGAAACCAAGAAAAACCTGTGCGGAAATGGCCGGTCGCAGGACCTTCCGGATACTGACTTCTAGCCAGCAATCCGGCAACTAAAGTATGTGAGACAGCAATACACACATAGTAAAACAATACACATGAGGTAACAAAAATACGCACAAGATAATAACACAATACATAACAGACCAACTACAGTTAGCAGCAATGCACATAGGAAAAGCAACACAAGGGGAAGAAAGTACTGAACCTAGTTTCTAATATTGTTACTCCACGGGTAATGCACACCAATTTTAACATGACCTTCACTTCACTTCACCACCAGTAAATACCCTTCACGGCACGACCCGATTTAACCCCCTCCCTTCACTGCACTACCCTTCACTTCACTTCACTTCACTTCACTTTTAGTTTGTTTTCAACACACTCAGTTCCTTCAGTTCACCACATTAATCACTTCTCTAACCCTCTTTCTAAAAGCATTTGGTTTACGGGGGAGAGTCCCTAAAATTTCTGCAGGTAACCGGTTCCAGGGTCGGATGGTCCTGTTCACGGAGGAATATTTCCCGATATCCGTCCTTTGCCTCCTGTTCCTGATTTTCCGTCCATGATCAACCCTGCTCAGATATTAAATTTTTAGCCAGTCAAGCTCATTCCATCAACCAATTTAAGAACACTAGGCCTAGAAGTTAACTACAAGGGTTTCTCATATTATTGATTATATATGTTGTGTTTTTAGGCGGTAATAAGTATCACCTGCTCAGATAGTTGGGCCGTTGTACTCTGTCACCTGTAGCCTTCCACGCCCGTTCTCCAGAGTACGCTTTGAAGAGAGCACATATACATGATACCTCTCTACGCTGCGACAATATTTCCCAGTTAGATTCGTTCGTATGAGAGTAATAGAGTACATATCACAAATTCCTTTCAAAAAAATATTTTTACATTTGTTTGTGTTTATGTTATTTATTTTTACAAAACCATGGACCGGCATAACGTAGTCGGTATAGCGACTCGTTTCGGCCTACCTGGTCCGAGTATCGAATCCCAATGTGGGGCGAGGTTTTCCCCACCCGTCCGTACATTCTCTTGGGCCACACAACCTCCTGTACAATGGTTACTGGTTCTCTTTTGAGGGGGGTAAAGCTGCTGCGGCGTGGCGTTGACCAACCACTGCATCTATCGTCAAGGTTAAAGAAAGAATACAGTTACACTTCTACTCCCCCTCTGGGCCTCCATGGCCTGGTATAGGGGGGACTTTACCTTTTATTTTCATTGTTACAGAAACCACCGCGGAAGTCATGCCTTAAGTGTTAAACACTTCACACATGTCTGTCACACTGGACTATTGACATGTTCTTTTGCATCAAGACTCTTATAAAGCTACTCCCACTAGGAGTCAGTTTACAACTCAAACTGCAGTATAATTGAAAGATAAACCAAGCTGAGAGAAATCCTACTTCACTTGTAGCACTCTGTGAAAGTAATTATTTACACAGTGTTAAGGTCACTAAGAAGATGAGTTTATTGTTGCGCAAGCGAAGGGAATTTGATGTTATAAACACCGTGCATTACTCTTAAAAATAATTACAGTAATCGACACATGCACACAAAGAGACAAAAATCGTACAAAAGACACAACATTCTTATGCGTCAGCGCCAGGGCGCCATATTCAGAGACTCCAGTGCTAGTGCCAACACAACAATATTGTTATTACATTAGTACAAAGTTAAAATATTATAATTATAAAATTTGTTGACTTCAAAATTGAAGTAATGTGACGAAGTAGGCAATAGTCCAAGGTTTTATACAATTATACGCCATGTATGCTTAAACATCCGATTATTGTATGATCGTAGATGATCTATTCCTGTAAATACATAAATAAGTACACGATTTTAGAAATAAATAAAACAACATTTGACTGAGACGTTTTGACGAAATATAAGTTAAAGAGTTAAATATTGCATGAAATAGTACCATATATTGCGTGACGGAGTGTTTCTTAGCTTGGGATACTGTATACTGAACAAGTGTAGTGAAGGTGATGTCAGAAGTTGGGTATGTTTACTGTGCACTGGTACTTGCAAAACTATTCCCTGATGATGGCACCCTGGCGCTGATGCGTGTACGAATTTTTGTCGTTTTATGTGCATGTTTTGGTTACTGGAATTACTCTGAAGCGCAGAGAATATTCACTGGCTTCAAGGTTCTTCTTATATTTTGCGCTCGTTGATTAGCACGGAAAATTTGCTGTAGCGAAATATCGCCCTATTTTCAAAGCTTTATATGCAGTATACGGATTTTGCACGGAATTGTATAATAATATAAAGTAAGTTTATTGGTCGCTAACCAATTTCTCTTGATTTACTCTTCTTTATTCGTTTATTCCTTAAGTTCGTTTATTTTGCTCAAACCTTTATTCCTTGCGTGGGCCGGGTAGCGTAGTCGGTATAGAAACTGGCTACAGGCTGGACGGCCCGGGGATCGAATCCCGGTGGGGCGAGATTTTCCGCGCTTGTCCAGACCGGCCCTGGGGCCCACCCAGCCTCCTGTACAATGGGTACCGGGTCTTTCCCGGGGGTAAAGAGCGGCCAGGGCGTGACGCTGACCCCTCACACCCTTCTAATGCCGTGGTCAAGAAAGAGTAGAGCTATACCTCTATTTCCCCTATGGGCCGTACGGCCTGTACAGAGCCTGAATGCCTGTACGAGGGTGCACTTCACCTACTTTTTTATTCCTTGCCCTTACGACGTACATACGATGCGTTCACAAGTTTTTGAACGTCCCTCTCTTCCCCGCCAGCGGCTTGATGATTAGGTTATTCTTTTTACAAAGTCACGCTGTGCCAGTGGGATACATTGTGAAGACACTTTTCGCAGCAATATTGATTCCACATGCGTGGACATTGCGGATATTCTTTGTCCGCCGTAGTTCTAGGCTCTTTCGAATAGTCGCGTAAACGGCCTATTACCTTCGCCATATCCGTCTGTCCGTCCGCAAATATCACCTTGGCTCGCATTGGACAGATTTACGTGAAATTTGATACTGGAGACTTTTATGAAAAACTGTCGACACATTCCATACGTGGTTTAAATAGGACCAAAATATCGGGAGGATTACGTAGATACCTAAATAGGGTCTATTCTTGCAGTGACATTAAATCGTCATTAAAATGTTCTCTTCGCACGCAATGGTAACAGGATGTTTGTATAGCTAGGGGAGCATGATCATTGCGCGAACGCGCTTCAAATTTACATTATAGTACACTGCCTACGTTCTTCTTCATAATTCTCTTTGGATTTCAGGTATTTGACCGCCACTACCCTTCACAATAACATCCGCATTTACAATAACAGCTGTAAGACATTCCCTACGGTAGTTAATTTATTCGACTCTCACCAGGGACAATAAATGGTCGAGGCGCGAAGACGGCCGCTCCTTTCTGTCTACTGACGAGCTTAGTCATGCGAGGAGCTGTGCATCCACTTTCCTTATTTGCTTCCATGCAAGGCAAAGTAAATCAGTCCCATTACAGGTCCAAGGTGCCCAGAGGGTTCCAGGAAGTTAAGGTTCCCAGGTTACGTGACAATGGCCCAGGATGGTGGTAAGGTTGTTAGCCTTACGCACCAGCCGCTTTTGCCTCCAGGAAATACTCCTGGTACTCATTTTTGTTAGAGGCTGAGTCGATCCCAGGGCCATAGTGCGATCGGAATGATTATGTCAATGAAAAATTCCAGTGACACCATCTGGAATCGAGCCAGTGGCCTTCCGATTTGTAGCACAGCGCCTTAACCACTGTGCTACCGCGGTCCCCATTTACTTCCATGCAAAGGTAAAGCAGTCCCGTTACAGGCCTGGAGTGGCCCAGAGGGTTCAAGGAAGTTAAGGTTCCCAGATTTCATGACAACGGCACAGGATGGTTGTAAGTTTGTCAGCTTTACGCACCGGCCGCCGTTACCCCCAAGAAATGCTCGTGGTACTAATTTCTGTTAGAGGCTGAGTCGACCCCAGGGCCATAGTGCGATCGGAAGGATTTTATTCCAGTGACACCAGCTGGGATCGAACCAGCGACCTTCCGATTTGTAGCACAACACCTTAACCACTGTGCTACCGCGGGCCACATTTGCTTCCATGTAGTGAAGCTTATTTAAGCACAGGGACGACTTCACTTTGTAATTTATTAACGTCAGAAATTAACAATTTCAAAAAGGTTGTATAAGTAACCATTTTTACATGACCACACCCACATATTTGTTTTAAATGTCAAGGATTATTATGTATGTAGTACTACCTTATTACTCTTTTTCCTAAAAGTGTAAAGAACTTAAACATGCTTACACTTGTCCACACAAACGAAAGCCACAGAAATTCAGCCATAAGATGAAATAATGTGCATAAAGTGATGAAATCCTATTACCTAAAGTGGTAACACACTCGATGCGATATTTGAGGTTTTCACTGCAGGGGAGCATCATATTACTAAACTGCAACGCCGCGCATACTTTTGTGAATGGTGCCCGACGTTTCGGAAGAAACTGCAGCTTCTTTAAGGATTCAGTGCAGCAGTAAAAATGAAAGCAGCAGTTTCAGACGGAATGGCAGCAGCAACTCACCAAACTATTTTACGTCACAACCCAATACGCCATAATCGGGACAAACAACGTGCCCATGTCGCTTGATGGTTTCAATCTTCTGACATTATCATTGACTGTGTGGTTCAACAGTAGCAAATATAGGACATCATTTTGTGGTTCAACAGCAGCAAACATAGGACGTCATTTTGTGATTCAACAGTAGCAAATATAGAAGGTCATTTTGTGGTTCAACAGTAGCAAATACAGGACGTCATTTTGTGGTTCAACAGCCGCAAATATAGGTCATTTTGTGGTTCAACAGTGGCAAATATAGGATGTCATTTTGTGGTTCAACAGTAGCATAAATAGGACATCATTTTGATGAAGGGAAACCCTTTTCTTCTCTGAGTCCTTACGAGGTTTTCCCCCTTTGTGACATTCTTCCAGTGCGCCATACTCACATTTCATTCTTCTACTCCTTACGTTATGTGAAAGGTAAGGCAATTCCTATACAGGCCTGGACGGACCTTGAGGATCAGGCTCCCAGATTTCAAGACAGTCGCACATGAAGGTGGTAAGGTTGTCAGCCCAACTTATGGGCCGCCTTCCCCCCCCCCAGGAACTATTCCTGGTACTCATTTCTGTTCGAGACTGAGTTGAACCCAGAGCCATAATGCAGCCAGAAGGATTATGTGAATGGAAAGTTCCAGTGACACCACTGAGAATTGAACCTGCGACCTTCCGACTTGTAGCGCAGTGCCTCAACCAACTCCGCCATCGGCCGAGAAACTTGATTTTGGAAAACATGTAGGGAAACAAAATTTGGGAGAACAATCTGCAGGTTACCGATGAGGTCAGAAGCCAAGGAATAAGACAAATAAGACAGAGATGAGAAGAGGAAAAAAGGTGCTGTTCATGCTCCACTGCAATTTGTTGGTCTGCGCACATTGTAAAATGCACTAAGCAATACAAAAACGTACGTGAGACAAAAGACACATTAAGTGCCGCGTGGCTAAATGAAGTTGCATTGTTCGACTATTTGTCGCCATTTTATTAAATCTGAAATTTATGTAACTTTTACGTACATAATATTTATGTCAGTTTAAACATTATACAGATACATCAATTAATACATATTTATTTTTTCTTTGTTGCACCAGCCATTTAAAAAGCTTTCTAAATTTTACAAATGCCCTTACAAATACAGGTGTAATTAAATCACCTAACGCCTTGTGTTAGAGAAGTGCTTGTGCATTTGGAATCATAACTGAACGTAACTGAGCGGTGCTGATGATGTTTTGAGTCTTCTGGGACCTTACACCATATGCATTGGTAAATAGTCACCAATTGATGATGCATAATGTCCAGGAAAGCCTAACCCTTCAGAATTAATCTTTCATATTATAAACGCTTGCTTTATAATTAAACAAATCCCTAATGGACTTCTTCAAGGAGTGCTCAGACTTTGAGTGTTTTCGTAAATTTATTTATTTTCCTGTTATACTTGCTTGAACACGTTATATTTTTTTTCCTAACGCTCCTAACATATGATGAAACGATTAACATCAACATTACTGATTAGAAACTTATTTGTCAAAGTATGCCAAATGGCTTTATGATTTTAGAAATTATGTGGTCTAATTTAATAATGGAATGACATGTGGCATAATAAAAGTTCTGTACTACAAAGCTGTAGCATGTAGATATCTATATATACATAGTCATGAACACAACACGCTACAGCTTTGTGTGTGTGTATAGATATATACATGCTATGGCTTTGTATTATTGACATAACACAACGGGGATGACACGCCTTAAGTTTAAAAGTTCCGTACATTTCTTTCATCCATTCATACACTTTACTTTATAGCTTCAGTATCAGATAGTTTCCTTTCACGTGGCTAGCAAAAGGGAGAAAGTAACTGCGGTTAACGTAATGCACACTTGACTCCTATGACACTACAGTGGAGTTGTTGTTTCTCTTACACAAACTTTAAAGCATTGTGTTCACTGCTCAGTGTTCGCTCAGTACATCTGTGTAGGCTACTAATGATTGCAAAACTGAGAAATGTTAAAATTTGCATATGACACAGCATACTTATTAAAGTAGCCTGCCATGTCTTCTAATAGAGATATTTTGAAGTAAATGTGCCAGAGACAAAGCCCGTGACTGTGTTCAGGATACGGTTCCGGTACCAGATTCCATCATCTCTGGCAAGGCACGGAGGATAGGCATCATTCTGAATGTCTGCGAGGTGGAATGTATAATAAGGTGGCCAAATGCGATGATATGACCAGACCAGTACAAAAGCACCCACACGATCAGCAAATAAAAAAGTGCAGTGACAGTCCGGTCTATCCAATACAACCTGCAACACAACAAGGTGAAATATTTGGTAACAAAAGGACTACTGGGTTGTTGAAAGGAGATGCTGGAACTGCCTTTGTATTGTAGATTATCATTATAATGATGAAGAATAACAATGAGTGCAAAAGGTAGCTGTCCTCATGTGAACAAGGACAAGTTTAACTTCTGAGATGCATCCAACCTTACCTCTTCACGTGGCTCCTTGCCTTGGGCAGCGTAGCGGGGTCCTCCTGTAGGCAATAGTGCCTGGTCCCCAGCACATAGCTTTTGATATAACTGTCCCAGCCCACCATATTTATGTCCGTGTAGAATGCTTGCCTGTCTTCCTCCGTCAGGCTATAAGGCAAAGCCTTCAGGTTTTCTTTTCTGAACACCCACTTCTTGGTCGTGTAGTACTGCAGAGCATCGAGACCACCTTGAATACGGCGTTGAATCTTCACCATGCTGCACAAACCATTGCATAACAAGAAATAACTCTTTTAATATGTAAATCTTAGGGCTAACTTCTATCGAATTGGTAAATGGTTATTTAAGGGTCAGTTCTGAATCAGAAATATCGTGATCTGTGGAATATGAAGAAGACAGTAGCATTAACTGCCTTATCATCACGTCCAGTGGTGAACGTTTGTGCTTGAGGTGCTCAATAGGCTACAAAACCGGAGGGTTTGGTTTGTGTTCAGCTAGTTATAAATTCTGTGAAGGTTTGTGATGTTTGTCGATTCATTGCACTACAGTCATATTACAACATTTGGACTTGTGTAGGTGGTAAATATTTTTATGCAGCTTCATTCAAGAACTGCACACATTTCTTCTGTTTTTTGCTATATAAATTGATGGTATTTTACCTTGCACTTCAATTCAGTCTTACAATGAAACTCTTGAAATTAAGAGGTTTTTTTTTTTAAATTTTTAACTTCTTCATGTCATAGTTGTTAACCTTATTTGTAAATCACAAGTAGCTGATATCAGTTTAGGAATAAGTTCGATGTGATGAGCAGGACATGTGGCACGTATGGAGTGAGGTCGTGGGCGGGGAAATCAGAGCGGATGAGAGCTCTTTGAAGACCATCACGTAGATGGGAAGATAACATTAAGATGTGACATAACAAATCGGTTGGAATAGCCTTCACTGGATTGATCTGGCTTAGTTTGGAGACAGGTAGCTGACTCTTCTGAACATGGTAATGAAAATCCCGTTCCATAAAATGGGGTAATTTCTTGACTAACTGATTAGCTGTTACCTTCTGGAGAGGGCTGTGCTCCACAGACCTATTTAGATATCAAACCAATAAGAGGAGCCCTAATATAGATATATCCTTTTTATGTTTTTAGCACCATGCATTGTAGTATAGTTATACAATATAAACCAACAAAGTACACCTTTTCTAAATTAATGTTTTAAATTATAATGTCTTCTACACGTAGGTACCTACAGGGTGGGGTAAAAGTCACCGTGCACCGAGACAATACGCACCTCAGAATCAATATAAGTTTACACAACACAGCGCAGCACGCAGTACAATGTAAAATGGTAGTTTGGCGACAGTGTGCAGGATAGTGCACACGTGATTTGCCGCAGTCACAGAATTTAGTTGTTTTCCGTATGGCTGACACAAGCAGTTACTCTATCGAGGAGCGCTTGGTGGCAAGTGTGTGGGTGCATGAGATACAGCACACGGGACAAACCATGTCCCAAGTGATGGCTGCGTTCCGGGAACGATTTAATAAGGCTCCACTACGAAGAGTGATACTGCTGGATTGGGAAAAACGAGCGTTCGCTCTTGGAAGTGTTAAAGACAGGCCGCGGAGTGGGAGAAAAACAACGCGCTTGGAAGCATATGCAGCGGGTGCCGCTTCCATTGAACATTCCCCATTGAAGTCGACACGGAAACGATCATCAGAGCTTGGTGTGCCACGGTCAACAATGCGAAACCACATGAAGAAAGACTTGAATGTGAGGCCGTATCGCCCAACTTTCGTGAATGAACTGTCGGATGGCGACATGGATCGGCGCTATGAATCATGCCGTGCTCTGCTGGACACATTCTCAAATGCAGTATCCCGCTCAAAGGTTCTTTTCAGTGACGAATGTGCCATCTATCACAGTCCGCGCGACAGAAATGTGGTGTTCTGGTCAAAGGAGAATCCCAATTTCACGCAGGAGCTGGAACATAATCCACCGCATGTGATGATATGGGCGGGTATGACATCAGATTATCTGATTGAACCTTACACTTCCGATGGACCGGTGAATGCGGCATCTTATTCGGCAATGTTGGAGACGTGGCTCATACCTCAGCTGAGAGACAGAGAACTCCTGGATGACGCGTGGCTGCAGCACGATGGGGCACCCGCACACTTCGATTTTTCTGTGCGCGATGTTCTGAACGAACGTTTTCCAGGCCGCTGGATTGGCCGTGGCTCACCGACATCTCCGGCACCATTGCCATGGCCACCACGTAGTCCTGACCTTACCACGCCAGACAATTCGTTGTGGGGTATTATCATGGGAAGAGTGGCTGCGCGTCGCTACAACAGCAACGAAGATTTGCGCAGAACTGTGGAAGACGCCTTTCGCACAATTACTCCAAAAATGCTCCGACGTATGTCACAGAGGACATGGAGGCGCATCCGTTTATGTGTCCAGCATCAAGGTGCACATACGGCGGATTCACTGGACATGTAACCAAGGCGTACGTAAGTGATTCAAATCAAATTATGGTAGCGTATTGGTCGGTGTACGGTGACTTCTCGCCCACCTACACAAGACTGCTTAAACTGGTGCATGTAAATACATACTGTACCATTCCTGTACGTACAGCCGTCTACCTGGAGATGAATCCTTGGGTTCGAAACATGTAGAAGATAACATAAATTCAAAAATTAACTTAGAAAAGGTGCATTTTATTGGCTTATAATGTTTAATTATAGATATACCCTGTAGCTGACTCAGACAGCTTCCAGCCAAGAGCAGGATCAGAAGTGAAGCCAGAACGGATATAAAATTGCACATCTCATGGACTGTAATGGGTAAGAATGGAGCATTAATTGACAGAGGAAACCTGAAAGACTAGGAAAAATTATCTCCTATGTCGCTTGCGATATCAAAAAACTTACATTGGTTATTTTGGAATTGAAGCAGAGTTTCAGTTGGGTAAGCCGTATGCTTAATTATTTGATTTACGACATGCTCTTAATATAAAACACGTTCGGGATTTTGCTAGTTCAACAGTTTTATTTACATTGTGTCGAACTTCAGGGTAATTTCGAAGGAAGAAATGGAAACGAAGTTTCTAGAAGTGGGCACAGTTTAGGCACAATAGTAAGGTTTGTCGTAAGAAACTGACGGAGACAATACGACAAGTCTCTGGTTTTCGATCCGCTGTTCGAATCCTAGATAGGGAGGCGCGAAAAAAGATACCATGGGAAGAGCGACACTGCGACTTCTGTCACCCGGACATTACTTATATACTTATTCCATGGTGCAGAGCCCTTCTTGAGAAGCTAACTGGTTTGCGGCTAGTCAAGAAATTCCCCGCATTTCACAGAACCAGAAAGTTCATTACCACACTCACAAGCGTCCACCACCTGTCTCTATCCTGGGCCAGCCCAATCCAGTCCATATACCCACATCCTACCTCCTGGAGATCCATCCTAATATTATCCACCCATCTACGTCTAGGTCTCCCCAGTGGTCTCTTTCCCTCCGTTTTCCCCACCAAGACCCTATACACCCCTCTCTCCTCACCAATACGCGCCACATGCCCAGCCCATCTCATTCTTCTTGATTTTATCACCCGCACAATATTGGGTGAGGAGTACAAATCATTTAGCTCCTCGTTATGCAATCTCCTCCATTCCCCCATTACCTCGTCCCTCCTAGGTCCAAATATTCTCCTCAACATCATGTTCTCAAACACCCT
>Ga0123355_10014132_pt1 | contig 12460 bp, 4 predicted proteins | sample TergutEmb28metaG_3_FD_89872 | JGI IMG/M metagenome (GOLD analysis project Ga0123355, IMG submission 89872) | Embiratermes neotenicus P1 segment gut microbial communities from Petit-Saut dam, French Guiana - Emb289 P1 | ecosystem: Host-associated > Arthropoda: Insects > Digestive system > Gut ...
CGCTTGTGAGTGTGGTAATGAACCTTCGGGTTCCGTGAAATGCGGGGAATTTCTTGACTAGCTGCAAACCAGTTAGCTTCTCAAGAAGGACTCTGCACCATGGAGTAAGTAAATAAGTAAGTATGTTTCCCTTCCTCGCGTAGAGGTTTGTTCCGACTGGGACTCGAACTCAGTCAATGGTCGGCTACAATATGGAATGCATTAAATACTTGATTTACTAACTAGTATCTAAGAAGCAGGTATGCCTGCTATTCCTTCCACCATATGTACTGTACACAACGCAACCAATTTATTGCAGACTGTAGGCTCCAGCACTGAAAATGCTACCGACACTGTGCCGCCATCAGCAGCAGCAGCAAGCGGCGAAGTCAACGCTATCACTAAGTCCCCGCTCACAGGGATACCCCAGATTGACTACGTGCACGACCCCAATCTACCCAGAGAACTAAACGGCTATAACCTCACCGATTACCCGTTCTATGATCGGGTGCCCGACGAGATCGACTTCAAGTGCGATGGGCTGCATGACGGTTTCTACGCCAGCATCCCGCACAAGTGCCAGGTAATGCAAGTACCGTCGCCATGTCTCAATAAAACACAGAAACAGAAATAACACACTTCACCCACCTGCACTAAAACTGGAGGAATAATAGGACATATAGCGAGAAACTTTTTCATTTAAACTCCTTTACATATCTCTTTAAAACATGTTATACTGGGGACACAGCTCCAAATCTAGTGATCAGCACCAAACAACATACTAACTAAGCAGTCGGATACGGCTAACAAAGGGCGATCTTCCAGCTCGGAGATAGGAGATTAACAAGCCTCACTGTAAAACAGAACGTGTTAAGAAATATTAAACGGGGCCTCAAACGGGTCTTTGGAATGACACAGGCACTGGAAATGCGCGTGGGAAGATCTAGATGTTGATGAGAGAACAATAAAAAAAAAACATTTTTTTTTAAGTACGATAGCAACGGTTGGATTCATTTGACTAAGAATAATATTCAGTGGCCGAGCCGTTTAAGTGGTAATAAACCTTCGGAGTCCGCTTGATCAGCTGACTGGACATGACCAAATGATCTGCAAGTACGACAAACAACCGTCTCGTGTTTCGGTAAGTACGACAGCCAACAGCGAATCCACCAGCACGTCAGTGTTACAAAACTTTTAATTAGACAGCATAACGCGATGAAACATTTCAAAAGCTTAACTTCTCTACTCGAAGTTTGTTTGCTCACATTACACATGTCCCTTACGTCAGCTGTAGCGAAGTGTGTCTTCTTGCTCGAGGTGTGCCCAGGAGCAAGAACGGCTTCGTATCTGCCCTTGCACTTGCAGGGTTCCTCGAGGCTAAAATATTGTTCCTCACGCAGAGGTAAAACAGTACAGTAGAACAACTTCTACTGATAAAAATCCACAAAAAAAAATCGTAAATATCATTGTATAAGGAACAAAGTTCCACAGACAACCACACACGTTTGCTTCGAAATTAGTTTTGGTTGAATACTTTGAATCGTCTCTACAGTATATGTCGCGAAATGTTGGCCAAATCTCGGCAACGTGTTCCACTGGTCATTCGGAGGGAAAAAAAATAAAAAAAGAGAGTGGGTCCTATAAGGCTTTGGTCAATTAGACATAATTGTCGAATTCAAGTTCTTGTGTATTCTTCACACAGAACCGATTTTTAATTGACTTTATTGATATTAAAGCTAGAAAAACTAGACCTTATAAAAGAGAAACCAGCAGGACGATGGCTACGTTCACTAAATGCAACAAAAAACCTGTATTTATTCTACATGATCTCCATTTGTAGGTACACATACACCTAAACTGTAATTCATCTTTTGCTGAATTTATTGAGGCTAATGGACTTATGATAACTGTACCAGGCTATGGTCTAATCAGTTAAAGAGAACAGTAGCTTTAATAAATTTAAGTACAGAGAACGTTCATCTGCCCTTAATGGAAACCGCTGGCCGCATTAATGAGACGATATTAAAGCAATCCTAAGTAATCAAATATCCATACATATTTACAGCCGTGGAGAAGCGTTAAGTAGGCCTGTATAGCACGTCTGACTTCACATTACTTTTTATTGTTTTCGATCTTCCCTGCGAAGGAAAAGGACCGATCACTTCAGTCAGCACATCCGCACATTCACCTTAGGCACTTCTTTATGTTCTAGGTATTAGTTAGGTGGACTGCAACCTAAATTCGACGGATATCTAGGTTCCCCCGTTCACCTGATCTCGATTCGTGAATTCATTTTTGTGGAGTAATGTAAGGGACGAAACGTACCTCAAAAGTGACGTCGCCACAGCTGATACATTGAACAGGATCGGTATCCAGAGCTACAAATAAGCAATATACTGCTGAATGAAATACTGGAGGCCTTATCAAAGTAAAATGTTCATCCACAACAAATACACGACTTTTAGTTTTATGGTTCCGTGCATCGCTGATCTATATTAATAACTGTCCATCGAGATGCAACACAAAGCAGTCTATTCATTATTCTGCAAATTCACTCTACATGTTTCGGGTGTCAACCACACCCATCATCAGGAGTACACAAAACTGTAACTACACCCTCCGATACAGGTCATATGACCAGTATCGGAGGCTTTAGCTACAATTTTGTGTACTGCTGATGATGGGTGTGGTTGACACCCGAAACATGTAGAGTGAATTTGCAGAATAATAAATAGACTGCTTTGTGTTGCGTCTCGTTGGACAATTATTAATATAAATACACGAATATTTCGGAGTCACAATTGGTCCTGTTACTACATTCAGTAAACAGCCAACATTGAAATGTGAGCTTTATTTAATGGAAAACCTTCTGTGGTTATAGAGTGGGTTTGTCACATTTTTACTTTCGCCCTATCTCATTACGGCTCTCTCTCCCTCTGCTAAAAAAAAAAAGGTTGGCCTTTCTAACAAAACTACTTGCTACGACCCCGAACCTGAAAGTGAATGCTGCAAAGGCGTCAATATTTGTCGCAATCTTATTGGAGCAGGTTTGCAGCAAGCGTCAGTGCTAAGTGATGCTCCGGTAACACTCAACATGATGCTATTCTGATCGTGATTCATAATTACCACCTGCACGGTTTGGACCCCACTGGTCAGTTTCGCCATCTAATGCCTTGGTTGTAAAGAGCCACGCATTTGTGAATTCGTGAAGCTTAATGCGTTATTCCAAAATGGCGCACAAGTTGACTGATATGCACTCTTTGGTTGTGGCTTGTTAAAATTCGCGCGTGATTATCACATGGTCACTCTGTGTTATCATTGACCCGTGTCACGCCCCCCTTGCCCTCCAATCTACTTCTACGTGTCACGCAGAAGTTTCGGTAAGCACAGGTAGGTTTTCGATAATGGAATGAAATCCCTTCAAATGGCAATTTGGTGGAAATTTTTGACGATTTACGGAGAATGCACCCTGCTCTGTATCTGTTGATCACAGAAATGAATATGGTATGGAACAAGTCACAGAGCCATTAAGTGAGTGAGTCGAACCGTCGCCATCTTTTAATGTTGAAGTGAGCAACTGAAGCCCATTTGCCACACAGACACAGACATAGCTCTTTTCCGTCGCTTCTACTCAGTTCACAAGTATGGAATCGAAAAAAGCCAATCAATAAATGTTCGCTTACACACCGTAAGGAAAATGACGCTGTGACGCATCTGTTACTAAAAACCACCATCCCTCAAGAGCGATCACGCATCGTGCATTAACGGGTTCGGGGTCCTGAAAAAGCAGGCTTAAGTCTGGTTCGAACATCCGTCTATTAACATTTGAAGACTTGTGTTCCTTGTGTGAGATAGAAGAAAACTGTTAACTCTTGGAATCAGTGCTTACTACACGCCACTTTATTTAGCAATAAAAAACTCCGCAGTTTGCTCTCAAAACATACTTTGCGTTTCGTATGATTCTCAGAATAACCAGCTGTTATTTCCCTAAATACCATTAACTCATTATTCTTTGTATTGAAGAAGCAATGCGTTTTTGTAACGCATAAACTAAATGCTTCACTATTTAGGCAAGTTGCGTGTTGCAAACAGTTACAGTATGCGATAATATTACTCATGGTAGATGCCGCTACTCATCGTTTCAGCAATTTTGTAATCTTTGTACTTAGGGAGAACAGATTAAAATTTTTTCCGATCTCTCTGTTACGCTGATCTGCCTTTTGCCGCCAAGTACAACGCGAATAAATTTCATCTCTGTCGCCTGTATTCTTGTCAGCAAGTTCATATTTTCGCCAAGTGACAGGCTGTGGACCAATATGCCAAAATTCGGTTTAAACACAGAACACAATATCACATACAAACATCGCAGGTATGTGTTGCTATAAAAGAAACGGCGACGGACATAGATCGCTTTTTCGTACCACAATTAGTCACGGTCGCCTAGCAAATAAAGCAGACACAACCGTGGTCACGAGAACTATACGGTAAGAATAGCAATAATAATATTAATAATAATAATAATAATAACGTAATAAGAGTTTTTCTAATTGCCAAGCAGAAAGAGCACACAGACGGCTTATGTTTAAAAAATTTGTTCAAGGCGCATCTGGGGACATATTCCAAAATTTTACTATATTGAGATAATCTAAATGTTAGTCCGGCCGAAGTATTGTGGTATGAAGCAATCTAGTAGGAGCGTAGGTACAAATACGTCTCTGAAGTTAAGTGTTAAGGCAGCATACAGGCGGCTACATTCTGTTGGTCAGGCGAGTCTTTTGAGTTGTGCTAGAAAGTGGACGTATCAGAAACTTGGCAATGCAGTAGAAAAAGATATGGTTATGAGAAACAGAGCGCAAATGTTCGGCAGCAAGTAGTCGTCCACACATAGATGTCTGGAAAAGTCTAAGAATCGCTTAAATTAAGAAACCACAACAAAATTATGGGCCGATTACATTCTGGGAGTGCACGTCGCCATTCAGTTCCGGAATCTTTTATCTTATCGCGCCCTCTAAACACGGAAATATTGAAACGTACGAAGTGAAATGTATGCCGTGAGCGTACGTAAATAACGTTCGGTACACCAAATTTTGGAAAATGAAAATTTGTAAAGAACGAACTTAACATTGTGTGACTTAGGCCCCAGCAACAATCATCCACTGCTTTTCATTTCGCTGGGTGGTACATGCATTGAAGCAGCAGCCCTTTCCAGAGACACGAGCTAAATCCCTGGCTAGGAAACCATTGCGGTAACAGAGCGCTTTACTTTTGATAGGTGTATCATCACTGCCTGTTCGGAACGAGGTACGACTTCCTGTGCGCCAACTACACAGCATTCGACCAAAAGACGTTCATTTGTCACTTCGTGTCTGAGGTCGACTGCGTCAACTCGCCGAAGTACTTCAAACGGTAAGACAGGGGTAAATTAATTCTGTGATCTGAGTGGCACGGCTAGTCGTTGTGCTAACTAACAATGAGATGATTTCCCTCTGCTCCACCAGACCGGCACTGGAGCTCACTCACTCTCCTATTCACTAAGCACGGGGATACAGAAATTTGAGCAAACACTAGTTAATAACCCTAAAAGTTGTCGTTCATTCGTCTGTCTCAAAACGCAACACAATGTCAAATCAAAAAGTCAGTCAATAAACGAACACGTAAAACAGCTGAAAGCCAATTGCAGTAAACAGGAATAGCGGACAGAGTTATTTTTTAAAATTTAGAAAAAAATTTAAAAAATATTTATAATAGCAAGACTTATAATTATGAACCGTTTGCTTCATTACAACAAATTGGAGAAAATGCACCCCTTTCGTACATAAGAGCGCAATGCGTGTGAACCTGACGGTAGTCACTAAGACAGCAAAACCATAATGTTCTGCTACGAATTTCCAGTGTAGTTAGTGCAGTGACCTTGCGATTGTGCAAGTTGTGAGGCTCTCATATCGGGAGGCCTGAAGACTCAGTTCTTCTGGAATGTTACGCTGTGTCGTTGGGTCAATAGTTCCCTAAGTTTCGAAGGATCGTAAAGCCTTTGTCTTCAGAATCAAGAAGCCATATAACGGTAATTAAATAATCACTGCTTCTTTGTAACTTACAACACTGAATAAAGTGTGCGTAAATGCAAGCCTACGGGTATAGTGAAGTCCGGATAGAATACAGCACTTTTTGAACTTCATTTTGTTCACTTCCGTGTACTTATATCACAATTTCATACAAAAAATGCACTTTTATTATTCACATCACTATTAGCACTGTGTTACTCCAACATGTTTCGGCCCTCAAAGGGCCATCTTCAGGGAGTACGGCTGATACATGCTCAACAAAATGTGTACCAGATGTAAAATTCAGTTTACTGAGCAGGGTGTAATATATTTTTATATCCGGTAAACATTTTGTTGATATGGCTGTGAACATGTATAAGTCGTACTCTCTAAAGATGGTCCTTTGAGGGCCGAAACATGTTGGAGTAACACAGTGCTAATAAAGTGGTGTGAATAATATAAGCGTGCATTAGTCGGTTTTATACCAAATTCTTGAACTTCCTTGTACCAATACGACTGAAACGACTTACTAATTTATTCTTCCTTCCCAGCCCCACATTACAAAAATCGTATGTCTAAATATCAAATCACATGGCTTGTACTCGCATATATCTATAAAAAGGTAGATTTATAAAAAAAAGTAATTACCAGGAATCGAGAACCGGTAGTCTACCACTCCATCACTATACTGACCGAGCAGTATAGCAGAATTACACTACACTTTTTATAACGTTTCTGTTTCTAATGTTACTGTAGACACCCTCTACTCCCCAGGGGAGAACAGGCATAATGTAGTGATGATAGTTAGTGACAGACTACTTTTTGCTTCTTTGAGAAGGAATGAGGCGCTGTACAAGCAGGCCACGACGACGGTAGCAACCACAACTACGACGGCTACACAGCAACCGCCACCTGCGCGCCGCCCCCAGCCAGCAGCGAGACCCGGACAAGCCAGACGGCGTCCCTATAGGCCCCGCCGTCCAGAGTACGACTATTACTACGACGATGACTATGAGGATGAACCTGAGTACTACGACGACGAACTGCCGGTACTGCATCTCTTCTGATATTACGATTTAACAAAGTTCCAACAACTCTGTTAACCCTCTAAGTATAAAACTAAGCAGAAAAATGTGTAATCTCCCCACTACATAAATACATATGTTTATACATACATACATTTTATATTTCGCCCTGTGTAAGAATGAATACTTCCAATCCGTCATACGTCTGCGTGGCATAGTGCACAAACAGAAAGAGAATGTGTGACTTAATAGTGCATATGGACCTCAATTTACGTACTCTTCTCAAGTTCCTCGGTTTTCATTGGTTGCAGTCACAGTTTGGAGTTTGCCTTCGCAATTTTGAATGATTAGTAAGTCACTCTTTTCGAATTTCTGTACGCAGGCACACAGAAGCACGACTGCAGCGCCGCCATCGTCGCATGCTGGCAACGGTCGCCGCAGGAAAAATCGCCGTCCAGTGTCAGCCCCATCGGCACCGCTCGACCAGGAAGATCCGCAATCAGAGCCAGATGTTAAGCAACGACAATCTCCCTCAGTGTATGACAGACCCCGCATTCCACCCAAAATTCGGCGCCCAGTTCCCTCAAGCGAGAGAGACAAATATAACTACACAACACGAAAGTCGCCCTCGGTTGGAGCATCAGCTGCTGAAGAACAAACCGAAGATACTCACTCCAGACCCAAGCCCCAGGTTCGCCCTGCAGTCCAACAGTATGATGATTATTACGAAGATGAATATGTACAGCCCGCCAGGAATCCCCAGAGCAGTTTCAGGGTGAAAAACGCTGACCCTTACCCTCCTAGTGCAACAGATGAGAGGGATATAGTCAGAAGACCAACAATGATTGGTGCTGGGCGCCCTGTCAGGCGTAATCGACCTGCAGGAATTTCAAGGAGACGTCCTGCTGATAGTTCGCAGTATGCCCCCTTGCCTCATGAAGATGGAGCTGATGACTATGATCTGCCCTATGACGAACCTAGAAGGCCTGTACGACCAACTACCGGAAGAAGAAAACGGCCACCACAGAGTTTCGGCAGGCAGGAAGACTACTACAGACCCACAGCACAATCCACACGCCAAGATCCTGATTACTCACAACAAAGAGGTGGGCAGTCACCCAGGTACGGCGAAGAGGAAGACGACGAGCCTGTGCCAGCACACAGACCTGCATACATTAGTACAGCTCCAGGGGCTACTAGCACGAGGCACGCATACAGGAAGAGAGTTCATCAACAGCCGGAAGCTGCTATTGATGAGTACGCACCTTCCAGATCACAAGCTTCAGAAACAGCCTATAGGAGACCAGCCGGACAACACAAACATGCTGCACCAGCCAGACAACCAGCAACACACTTTGATGAGCCATCAGAAGAAACAGATTATTATGATGATGAGATGCCAGAACAGAATTACAAAGAGAGGCAAGCACAGTCACACAGAGACACCCAGGTGCCATCAGGACCATTCAAACAACAAGTTAGCCCACTTGTGCCACCACCATCCACAAAAGCAAGCACCGATGTTGAAGATGATGAGCTTATCTTACCACCACAACGACCTGGAAATGGTAAAAGGCCATTCTTACCGAGCAGGGGCGGAAATCCAACATTACCACGTGGCTTACAACCACTTGGTGCAAAAGCTCCCCAGCATACCTCCAAGGCTGGTTCCTCTAATAACAATAGCACAAAAGCCAAGCAAAGTAGAGTTACACAGCCTGCAACAACTTCAAATTATTATCTGAAAGAAGAAGATGATTATGAAGAAGAAAAAGAAGAAGATCTAACACAAAGGACAGTAACACGAACAGGAAGTTCATCAGACACTTCCGATGCTCTGACATCAAGACCAGCCTCTCCAAGCAGCTACATATCTGGAGGGAGAAAAGATTCTCTGAGTGATTCTATCGAAGAGGATCTTCCCAGAAGGGTACAGTCAGGTAACAGTGAATACAATAGCAAACTAAATGGAGATGTGCACTCTAGGACTCCAACTTCAACAGCAGGAAACTTTCAAACCGAACAAGCAACTGCAGCAAATACTGGTGACACCGACAGCAGGAATGGAAACTTTAATAATGGTAAGTACAAACCAACTTCCCAGGAAAATGTTCAAGAGAATCCACTTCTGCCAGTCCTTGGAGCAAGTTCTTCAAATGCAAAAACACCACCGCTTCTGTTAAATGTTCAAGGGGGCAGTAACACAAATCATCACCAAATATCTCAACCACTGAAGACATCTGCAATCATCAGGGAAGATGACAGCTCTGTGCCACCATCTGGTGTTATAAAGGTAACACCACCTGTTGCACTATATAGAACACCAGTGAAAACACCCATTAAACCATCAGCCAGCCCTCCGCCAAGGGTACCAGACTTTCCAGCGCGAACAAACTTGGCAGACATTGATGAATCAGAATATGATGTAACATTAAATGACGCTTTACATCCAACACTGCATCCAACAAGAAGTGTAGCTACTGGAATTGTGTCTTTCCCACAACATCCAACATTCCAAAGGGTCCAGGTGTTTAAAACTAAGATTGGATTATCACAATCATCTCCATCATCATCATCATCATCATCATCATCATCATCATCACTACCACCAACAGCACCACCACCATCGTCATCATATTCTTCACAACATGGGGTACAAGCTCTCAGTAATGACCCCTCATCTTCTTTGACAGGTGGCCATGGGTATCTAGTGGGCTCTGCTTCCCAGAGTCACATAACAAGAGCACCCTATGCTTCACTGTCACTTAATGTCAAGGATCCTGGGCTGGTGTTCGTAGATACTAACACAAGAGATGGACACCTGGCTTATCTACAGCAGTCAGGTACAATGCAGTATAACACCCAACAGGCAGGGAAGAGGACACCTGTCACACAGTATGACGAAGTAACTTCTCATGGTAATCCTTCCACACACACTCAAGCAGAACTACAATACCGAAGAGGTATTGCCAACCATGATGGTGGGCATTTCTTGGTGATAGATGGCACTCTGTACAATAATGAAAGACAAAAACAAAGTTGGACTCAGCAACAGAGAGGGGAACCAATTGTAGATTATGTTACACAGTACTGAAAAATAAAAGATATTAAGAAACAGATCCATTTAAAACGAATACATATTTAGTGGTCCCACAAATAACTTAATATTTCTTAGGCATAAAACAAGTTACTATCACAAACTTACTGACCAGACATTAGGCTTGAATATTTTTGTGTTAAATGCCACTCTTTCAACTGATACTAAAACTATATTACAATAGTCAAAGGGTGAATATATGTGTTACCCTTTTAGAAGCCAGACTTTGTTCTAGTATTTCTATGATATGGCACTTATGCAAGAACTAAATTAATAAAGACTGAAAAGTGTGTTGCAAGTCATGCTTTCATACATGTGCACAGATATAAAACCATGTACCCCTACATGAGCTGTTTATCTACCTCACAAACATCTGATATCCACTACAAAAACTCAATTCTCGACACAGCAGGTTCCCTATAATAGCCATCAAAATGCAAACACATTTTAAAATGTTTGTTATTATTAATTGTATTCAAAATTTTCCCTACATAAAAACACAAAATTTTTATGTAAATTGTCAATTCACTTAAGTCTGTAAGGCATTCTTAATGATTTGGGAAGCATATTTTCAGGTTTTCATGGCAAATGTTGTTCAAATGATGATCATCTTTTACACATTTACATGTAGAAGTCAAATGTCTTGATGTTTCAAAAGAATGTTCTGCCTCCAGCTTCAGGGTGACTGAAATGCTTCAAGTGGATAAACTTGCTCACTCACCATATTCAGATGGATGAAGCAATCCAGTTACCCTGAATTAAATCAGTACATTCCTCCAAAATATCAAAACATTTAATCACTACATGGTGTAAGAACCCAACAGACCACCAGGATCAGAAACTACTTGTTCACTGGATGAAGTTCAACATGAATACTGAAATAATTAAGGTTCTAGCTGTTACATCAAACTGTCTGAAACTGATCAGATGTGACAATAAAGAAGTAGTGGCAAAACTGAGACAAACTGTCACAAATATAGTCTCACTTCAATGTCAATGTGTACAAATGTGTCTAACCCACTGTGCGTACATGCCCAAAAACTGGTTGTAGTTATCTACAATGCATGCACACACTGAAAGCAATGTACTATTCACACATTTATCTTTGTGAACAAGAATTTGTTAAAATCAGCCCTACAAACATAGAGTAGGGCCTATTCTGTTTCAAGTTTCTGTAATCTGTTTGTTTATAACATGAGGTGAAAACAGCCTTGCTCTCCAGCTGTAATCACACTATATTGGTTGTAAAAACAACTATCAGTGGGTGCTTCTTAACGTGTACTCTATAGACTATGTTGGTCTGCAGTGTTCTTTAACCCTCTGAAGCAAAAGTTCATTTAAATACAATTTACAAATTTCATTCTCATGTCACAGGAATGACAATATGTTACCATTCAGGGAAAAAATTATTGTTTATTGTGAGAATAATTTAGAACACAAGAATACATTCTGTGGGTCAAATGCATAGAGTTCTTTTGATGTTACAGCAGGCAGCACCCATTCTAACCTTGTGATTTAAAAGGTTGAGTGGTTGGTGAAATGATCCATAATAGCAAAAAACTAACAATGGATTGATTAAGCACAGAATATAAGGTACATAAGGTATTACATGAAATACTGCATCCTTCTTCCAATAAACTCTACTGATGTACACATGACAATTACCACAAAGTAAGTTCAACAAGTTGTGTCAATGGTGTGTACTACACTGAGGTCGATAATGGATTTAAAATGTTTTAAAATCATTGAAAGAATGCTTTAAGCCAGTGAAATGAAGGAAAAGCAAATCACAGTTTGTGTTGAATCCAGTAGTTCAAACATTTCTTCTTTCAGTTAACCCAAGGCAACAATACCAGGTGATTGATAAACGTATTCCATCAGAAAGAAGAAGAGTTTTTACTTTTGATAAATATGTTCTACATAAAAAGTAATGTACTGATAGTTGAGTAAAGAGAGACCAACTTGATGCCACTTGTTTTATTATTACTTTATTCAGTGCTCAACATGTTTTGGATGTTAATACATCTATCCTCAGGGGCTTGCGACTAATTCGTTGAGTTACTTCATGGGTTGTAACTGTAAGAAGTATAGAGGTATTGTGTTAGCACGCTTATTTGTTAGGGCATTGTTGGTCTTGATGCATGTGGCTGTTTTAGAGAGTGTGTTTCGCAAGTATTGGCTGCCATAAGACACCTCGGCAGCCAATACTTGCGAAACACACTCTCTAAAACAGCCACACGCATCAAGACCAACAACGCCCTAATAAATAAGCGCGCTAACACAATACCTCTATACTTCTTACAGATACAACCCATGAA
>Ga0123355_10014133_pt1 | contig 12460 bp, 7 predicted proteins | sample TergutEmb28metaG_3_FD_89872 | JGI IMG/M metagenome (GOLD analysis project Ga0123355, IMG submission 89872) | Embiratermes neotenicus P1 segment gut microbial communities from Petit-Saut dam, French Guiana - Emb289 P1 | ecosystem: Host-associated > Arthropoda: Insects > Digestive system > Gut ...
CGTGAATTTCCTTTGGCGCCCTGCCTTGAAGGAAAAAAAAAACTTGATGACAGCTCACGTCTCGCGTTGCGCGCGTCGTCTGACACGCTTCCTTTCAGCCTCTATAACAAGAAAAGACTTGCAATTCGGCACATGAGCAGACCTCTCTTTTCAACGACACTATCAATTCCGTCCTACGACATCGGGAAGTAGGTTATTCTAAGGACTTATCAGCACACCCTCGTATGGATAACGTTCTAGATTTGGTTTTGGGCAGTGTGTTTGAAATTCTGCTCAGATTTGCTGTTATTCTGACAAAATTTATTTCGTTGATTCTTATTCCTACCAATTAATTGTCGACTGCCTTCTAAAAGCAAACCATCCCTGTTCACTTCAAAATCTTGATGTATTCCCCATATGCAAACTACAAATTTCTTGGCGCTATATAAAACATTACATGAAACGGCGTGTTTCAGTAACTAAGAAGCACACATTATTTACGTTTTTAGCTCAACCTATTTCTGTACTGCCTGAAACGACTAAAGTTTTATGATAAAAAATCTATCTACATCTTACCACAGTAAATTATTTTTCAAAACAAATGTGCTTCAGACTGTCAGACTTTCCAGAAAATGGTTTTTACCGTCAAAGAATGTAGGTTATTTAACATTTCATTAGAGTATTAACTCTGACATTAAAAAAGATTATTTTTCCGTTCCTAGTATCAGAATACATATATCTGTTTCACCTGCAGGCCCAGTGACAGCAGCAGGGCCTACAATTTCATACCATACTTTCATGATGAACGCGAGAAATTTACGAGATTAGATTCAAGTAAAATATGTTAAGAATGTTCAGGATCTGACTGACAACTTATTTAGAGGACACTGGTTTTAATTCGCCTAGACAAGGCTGTAGTACTTGCTTCTGTCTAAACAGAACAGACAGAAATTTCAATTGGAGATGTTCATCTGTTGTCACTCGAGAACGATCAGGAATACAGAATTAAACAATGTTTCAGAAGCTGATCGTGTAATCTGTAAACCAGTCATATACAGGAAAGCTATGAAGTTCTTCTTGTGTGGTGCACAAAATAGCAGATTATCTGCTTGTATGAATGACAGCACAAGGATTCCTACATCACGATAAAAAGAAACGATAAATTTCTATCAGTGACATATTTTATTATTCTGTTTTCTTTCATCAATAAAAAAAAGAGATTTACCTTGTAGTGCTTCATTGTGTAACAGTCTGCACAGAATTAGAAGCAATTGGATTTTACTTTATTCATTTCATTTAGAATGGTGAATTAAAACAGACCAGAATTCAACACAAGATTTGATGCCAGGAATAATATAAAAGAAGATGCTTATTACCGCTACCGCTCGAAATACGAAGTTTCCTCCTTCTATTTCACATATCTTTTGTTTTAAATAAATTTAACTTATAATGGAAAATAAGCTTAGCAAATTTCAACAAGACATGAAATTAAGTATATCGTAACATTTAGGCGCGTTCGCGTAACCATTGCTGCAGTGGAAAAGCAGTAAGTATCATTTATTATATCATTATATGTGAAGTGATTTTGTTTTGAAGTCAAATGAAATGAAGTGAAGTGGAGTGAAGTGGAGTTACGTTGAAGTTCTTAAGGACAAAAGTAACATGCATATTAAGGTGACCGTATATTGAGGGTACTTGATTGTATTGTGACTATTTTATTTGGTGTGTATCTTGTATTGTGTCATTGTTTTAACTTGTTTTGTAATATTTGAGTGTGTGTATGTGTGGGCTTTGTAATGTGTGGGTGTTTTGACAATTGTGTGGATGTTTTGGTAATATGTGTACTTGTATTTACTGTGTTTTTATATTGTTTCGTTTACGTATATTTATTCGTATTTGTTACTAGTGTAAGAACTACTGCCACCGAGTGAAAACTCAATTGCAGTGAATAATAATAATAATAATAATAATAATCTGAGTGTATGTCTGCAGCGTCAATTGTCCAACATACAAAGCGCATGCCCGGTGTTATATTGTCATCTGTGACCTGTCCAGATCTACCGTACTTTAGCACATTATCTCAAAAACCGCACGGTTTTTGGTGTAAAGTTCTTGAATGTAAAATCTGTGTTTTAATTTCCGCTAAAACTTTCGTCTAAAACATTTCTGATTCTAAGAAGAATTTAGTGAAATATCATAAGCGTAAATGGTTCTTCATGTAAAGTAACCATTACTCTTGTCAGATTTTAATAAAACTTGAATTTTCTCAACAGAATCTCGAAAAATCATCGAATTATGAAATTCATGAAAATCCGTCCAGTAGGAGCCGAGTTTTACTATGCGGACGGAGGGATAGACTGACGGACAGACAGGCAAACATTACAAAGCTAACAGACGCTTTTCGCAATTTTACGAACATACCTAAAATGACGCCCTTGGGAGTATTACGGAGCAAGCCTACCTGGTGAAAAGCCGACGGTTAACTGTCGCTAAGTCTTGTGTCCAAACAAGTGAACGGCCACAAGCTGCAACAACTGACACGCCTTACATGCCATTCTGTAGGCCAACGTTGTGTGTGTTTGAGGTAAGGAAGAATTAACGTTTGACTCTGATTCAGTTACTTGGTAAGGACTGAACTAAGATTGCCACAATATTGTGAAAAATGTGAGAGCACCTAAGATGTCCATTAGTGAAGGAAGGTGTTCTTGACTTCGCCAGTGAGGAAGTGGGGAAGGAAGTCTAGTGGCACGCGCCCGGTCGCACGGAATGCATAGTCATGATACTCCTTTGAGAAAAAATGTAATAAGTGCACTGTGATACAATCTCTTGTGTTGGGGAGCATACAGTTAATGTACTCAGAAGAATGGAAGGCGGTGAACAGAAATGAAGAATCATTACTGAAAGTAAAGTCTGTATTACATTCAAACGTGATACATCAGAACTCCAAGTCATCTGTGCTACTGTTATTTACATAAAGTGTTTCAACTGAAAGTGCTTGTGAATACTTTGCAGTGACTTCAGACGTAATATAACAAGTGGCCCACATCCTAGTGTTCCCAACCATTAATCCTAAGTGGCCGTACATACTAATACTTAGTACTGGCAGATAAAGCGACCAGGATAGTATCTGAAATGAACAGAGATAATGCAGTTAAATAATTTGAGATAAAAGTGGAAGATATTTGCTGAAAGTCTTTCTTTCTTAACTTCATCCTTTATCCATACTTTCCTGGGTCGGCCTCGGAGTCGGTGTGAAGGGGCACATTTCGCCCACATAGCGATTTTACACACACACACACACACACACACACACACACACACACATATATATATATATATAAAACAGAATGAGACATTTAGTGTTACAGGCAGGTGACACATTCTTGTATCATTTCCGCGAATAATATACAAGTTATAATCGAGTACAATGACCCATTCACCGACGGGCCAAGCATAAGAACACACATTAATCTGCAGTTCTTAGGTAGTGAAGTAAGAAACGTGAAAATAAGCTAGACACGCAATGTAATATGGGGCACAGGATATTCAGAGAGATAGACACGTCGAAAAATCTTATAAAGCAATTACTTTAGAAGGTCCAGATGGAATATTATAGACTAAAAATAGTGTGGACCTTACAGAAATGTGTGGTGTGGTTAGGTAAAAAAAAATAAAAGGTAAATCAGTCCCATTACAGGTGCGAGGTGCTCAGAGGGTTTCAGGAAGTTAAGGGTCCCAGATTACGTGACAATGGCCCAGGATGGTGGTAAGGATGTCAGCATTACGTACCGGCCGCTTTTACCTCCAGGAAATACTCCTGGTACACATTTCTGTTAGAGGGTGAGTCGAACCCAGGGACATAGTGCGATCGGAAGGATTATGTCAATGAAAAATTCCAAGGACACCATCTGGAATCGAACCAGCAACCTTCCGATTTTTAGCACAGCACCTTAACCAATGTGCTACCGCGGTCCCCGGTGTGGCTAGGACCTTACAGACATGTGTGATGTGGCTAAGGCCTTACAGAAATATGTGGCGTGGCTGGGACCTTAAAGGAATGTGTGGTGTGGTTGGGACCTTCCAGGTATGCGTGGTGTGGCTAGGACCTTACAGAAAAAGGTGGTGTGGTTGAAGCCTTAAAGGAATGTGTGGTGTGGCTGGGACCTTACGGAAATGTGTGGTGTGGCTAGGACCTTACAGAATTGTGTGGTGTGGCTAGGACCTTACAGAAATGTGTGGTGTGGCTAGGGTCTTACAGAAATATGTGTTGTGCCTGGGACCTTACAGAAATGTGTGGTGTGGCTAGGACCTTGCAGAAATATGTGATGTGGCTGGGACCTTAAAGGAATATTTGGTGTGGCTGGAACCTTAAAGGAATGTATAGTGTGGCTGAGACCTTACACAAGTGTGTGGTGTGGCTGGGACCTTACAGAAATGTGTCCACTGACCACTTTTCGCTTTAGAGGCTTTGTATCTTCCATCCGTCCGCCAGATATCCGTATAGTATATACGAAAATCTGTTCTTTAGTTAAGTAGCTAGCTTTCATTTATGCCTGATCGTATATCAGGTTTATTATAACCGTTACGTCTAGAGTTAACCTGACCTCGACAATGTGTTATGCTATAGCTTCGCAGACACATTGATGGGCGTTGCGTTTGTTTTATGTGTACTGAGTTTTACTCAAAGAGGCGCTCTGCGATAAGGGACTGGTCAACTTAAAATGAAATATTAGATATACTTAAGTAATTAGGAAAGGTTGAAACCGTTCTTTTAAATGACACATTGATTTAACAAAGTAAAGCAGGGACCAGGATCCTTTATCAGAAGCTAATAATCGCTCAGCAAGTCAAGAAATTTTCTGCCATTTATGTAATCTGAATATTCATTACTCTCTCCGGAAAACCCCCCATTTATTTCTATACTCAACCAGATAAATCCTTTCTGCATCCCCATGTACAGAGTCTTCATTTATCGCCACACCGAGCACAACAGCTTTATCGCACATAAAGTCTGCACACTCCGGTATATTTCGTTGCAGCTGCGATTTTCAAGACAGAAATAAAAGACACGCCCTCTCTACTGCTTCCTTAAACTCCAATATAATGTCGTCTTCCCATCCCCCAATTTCTCTTCACATATTCCGACAAACTGTAAACATCTTAACTTCCTCCAAGTTCCACTATATTTTACAAACTAAAAGGGTAGATCTTTCCTACGAAACTTTTTCTTCTCAAATTCTGTTTAACAGAATTCAATGTAAACTGGTCATAACTTTTTTTAAAAAAAATCAACCGTTATCACTCTTGTGTGCTGTTATATTTGGTAGCTGGTAATTTAAAAGCAAATGATTTAAAATGTGAGGAGAGAATGACAAACGCCAGCATTCCACATGACAAAGAGATGCACTGACAACTGTTAGTTACAAAATATCTTTCAGCCAAATAAAACCAGATCTCACTCTCGTTAGTGAGAAAGTGTATGAACTGTCAACATTATGAGGCTGCAAATTCCTTATGTTTGTGACTACGTCATAAATTTGTTACCACAGTTTCTTCTTTTGGTGTCACAGACCGGTGAAAGGAGAAAAGTAAATGTCTTCAAATTTGGCCTAGATGCAAGAGGAATTATTTCCAGTTCTGAGCAAACAGTACTGTTTATCTCGCAGAAAGCTAACGTGCATAGGGTCCGCTTTGTCTTCGCTGTTTTCTCTTCCAGAAACATGACACTGTCTATAAGTGACAATGAGCCTAAGACATTTTATTCTTATAATGCAATGAGCATGTGCTTAATTTAGTATGCTTCTGACGTATCAAGGAAATGCAGTCTGGAGGAGGGCACTAATTTTAAAATTAGGATAATTAGATGACAGCGACGTATCGCGAAGGCGTCATTTGCATTCATCCAAGATTTAAAAAAAAAAAAAAAAAAACCTGTAATAATTTTTTTTAACGTACTTCATGAAAGCGTCTGAACTACAATGCCTAGTGCAATTAGATCAAACAGTTGTCATATTACTATTTCCTTAGTCTCATTCACTATCTGTAGTTACTGTATAAAAGGTAAGGTACAGGCATATTTGTCCTTGTCCACACCATGCAGGAGTAAGAGGGGAATGGATATATATCTCCACTCGTATTAATCTCTGCAATAGAGTGTGGGTGAGTGGTCAGCCTCACCCTTCGGCTCTTTTACCCCTGGTAAGATAACCTCTGGTACTCATTAAGTAGGAGGTTGGGTGAGCCCCAGAGACAGTCTGGAAGTTTTGAAGAATAAAGGTTTTGCTCCTGTCCGGAATCGAATCTCCCTGATCTTCCAGTTCATATCCCAGCCACTAGACGGACTACTCCTATGTTACGTCTGCAATCCTAGCGATATTCAACACTAAAACTCTGTTTTTTTTTCCCCACATAACACAGGATTACTTATTTGTTTTTTATTATTACCACCAAACAGCGATTTTTTCCCTATGCAGCTTGCAGTGTTCTTATTGCCAATGGACGTACACTGTGTTCTCGGTGAGGCACGAAATAATTATTTGTATATATCGCAGATAATTTCAGTGTTTAATAGTTTAACACGTTTTTCGGATGTCATGGGTCGCTAAAGGCAACAAATATTTTCTCTCGCATTTTGTAAGACTTATGAATTATGAATGAACTCTTATACCTCTCTGTTTTTCGTAGATTTATTTAATTAGCACATACTTACTTACTCCATGGTGCAGAGTCCTTCTTGAGATGCTAACTGGTTTGCAACTAGTCAAGAAATTCCCCACATTTCATGGAACCCGAAGGTTCATTACCGCACTCACAAGCGTCCGTCACCTGTCTCTATCCTGGGCCAGCCCAATCCAGTCCGTATACACACATCCCACCTCCTGGAGACCCAGCCTAATATTATCCACCCATCTACGCCTAGGTCTCCCCAGTGGTCTCCTTCCCTCCGGTTTCCCCACCAAGACCCTATACACCCCCCTCTCCTCACCCATAAGTACCACATACTCAGCCTATCTCATTCTTCTCGATTTTATCACCCACACAATATTGGGTGAGGAGTACAAATCATTTAGCTCCTCGTTATGCAATCTCCTCCATTCCCCCATTACATCGTCCCTCCTAGATCCAAATATTCTCCTCAACACCATGTTCTCAAACACCCTCAGCTTCCTTTCCTCCCGCAATGTCAATTAGCACATACAACTCAAAATTAGAATGGATATAAACAAACGATAAGTAAAGCGATCTTAGTACAAGGCTTTCTTAGAAATACTTTTACTTGCTTTGTTAAACAAGAATAAACACATTTTTGAACAGTCGAATGTACTAATACATTACAGTGTTCATAAATTCTCTATGGTGGATACTGCTAAACCACTTGAAGGTAAACCATGTGAAGCTAAACATGTATTCGTACTCATTTTTCCAAATTCTATTTTCATTTTTCATTTTATCTCCCTATCTACGTATATTCCTACCAATTATTGCCTTTCTTTCAGATTTTTTGACCCAAACTATCATCCGCATTGACGGACTTCTCACCACCAGTGCATGCTACGTGTAGCCCCTGTTATACGTCCTTGATTTAGTCACCCAACACCTAGTGCATGAATAGAATTAATTCTGAATATCCTGACCATGGGCCTAGAACTTTGTTATGTCATATAATCTCGGCAAGAAAGTGAAAGTACACAATTCATGAGCTACAGTTTACTTTAAGGGACACTTGCGCCACTCTTATCTGAAACACTAGCTTACTTGTTGATGGCGCCCTGCAGGCTTCTTAGCTCTCCGAAATTACAGGGAGACGAGCCAAGGTGCTTATCTTCCCTCACGTTTTCTCGTCTTGTGGCTTTTATTATTTATTATTATACACATACACTTTTATTTCTTACAGGCCCTATACTGAAGGAAGCCTTACCCTTCAGCCAGTAGTAAAATCACACCAACGGTGGGATCAGCCCGTCGTCATTCAAAATTTCGTGTTTAGTTAACTTCACTTTCCGCAGCCTGTGCTTACGTGAGCCTACACATGCAAATATAAATAGGGTGCACTTCCATACCAGAGCCATCTATGGAGAACTATTAGAAGTAACTGTAGTAAATGATCCACGTAACAATATTTAGAATTTGAGAGGTCACAGCAAGGACAAAGTTATGATTACACCATGATACTGGGACGTTTTACCCTGCCTATTTATCTTGGAGCTATAACCCTTTCAGATTCTCTTCTTCTTTCGCATTTTCCTAGTCCATATTTTCATTCTTTATTTTTACTTTCACTTTTTCCATTTCCCTTTCCTTATTTCTTGTTTGTTTCTTCCCTTTCAGGTACCCTTCGTACTTATTTAATCTCTCTCGACAAGAAGCGATCTTTTTGATGAGAAGTCTGAAGAGAGGCGTCATATTCATCGCCGTAAAAGCTGCCGTCTTGCAAAATGCCAACGCAGGGCCCATGACGTAAATCGAATACAAAAGCGTAACTTTTAATCTTGTATGCCTCTGATACATGGTTCCTCAAATTAACAATAAAAATCAGCGTGTCGAGAAGAATATTTGGCTTGAAAGGAGAGGAACTAACAGGAAAATGGTAGCTGATAATAACCGTCATGATATGTAGACATATTGTTTACCACATTCATATCATATTGAGAGAATGGTCCACCAAAGGACAACGTGGTTTGTGCTCCCTATTGCACGAATTGGGAAATGAGAAATATATACAATATTGTAGCTCTAAATCGCGAAGGGACAATAACATTCAGGAGACAGAGGCGTAAATATACACGTAGAAATTATATGTAGCAAGACATTAAAGTACGCACAATATAAAAATGAGGCGCGCTCCAACAACCATCGTTGCAATACAAAAAAAAAATTATTAAAGTGTAAAAATTATGTGTGTGTTTGTAGCCTTAGGTATCCAGCATGCAACATCCATGCGCCATATTTTATTGTCATCTGTGGCCTGTTGGCTCAACCATATTTTTCCACATTATCTGATAAACGGCACGATTCTTTGACAAAAAGTTATTGTACATAAAATGTGTGTTTTGATACTCTCGACAAAGTTTTTCTGAAACAATTCTCTTCCTAAGAAGAACTGAGTGAGATATGATTATAAACGTATATACATTATATACAAATTGGTCGTCATGTAAAGTACCCGTTATTCTTGTCAGATTTTAATGAAACTTAAATTTTCTCTACAGATTTTCGAAAAATAATTAAATATAAATTTTCTTGAAAATCCGTCTGGTGGAAACCGAGTTCTACCATGCGGACGGAGGGACAGACAGACAGACAGACATGGCGAAGCTAATAGTTGCTTTTCGCAATTTTCCGAAAGCGCCTAAACGCTATCTTGAAGCTGAACACGGCGTGAGGATATTTTTATTCACTGTTTGTTTGACAAAGCTTTGAATATTTCAAATTAGTCTAAATTAGCGTCAAATGAAGGGTGCTGAAATCCGGGGTGCGAGACTGACGTGTTGACTAAATTGTGCACAGTGCGCCCTGATATTTTTGGGTCCTCAATAAGGAACTGGCTTCATGTCACAATTTTGGGGCATATAATTTTGAGATGGCTAATAGTTTTCTGGGAAATTTATGCACCCGTGGAGCACTGAATTATACTCAGTGCAGCAGAATATCTGTAGTGGCCTAATTTGAAAAGCTATTCCAGTATATGCCTCGAGAGTCTAAGGAAGGTTAAGAAAAATCCCAATGACGACAATATGTATCCGGGATAGGGTTTTAACTCAGGATATCCCGAATACAAAGCAGCAGCGCATGCAGTAACTTGTGGGGGCCAGGACAGGGGATCATGTAAACATGCCAATACATTTTCAGGTGCCTAAGAATTTCTAGACTCGCTGAACGACTGTTAGCTTGTCAAGAAGGTGTTTGCCTTTTGAAGTCATTTTTTACCGTCAGTAAACAACTTATTACAGGAAGCTTGTTGCGTTCTGTGATGTGACGTTGTGTATTGTGGTGGAGTTCCAACCAGTATACCACACCATGTACACATCACCCACACGTTGGATTAAAACTCACCACATCACTGCATCAAACATCACTCTGCACAGGCTAAACAATTTTAAATCCAAATATTTTAGACTTTACCCATTTTTAACCTACATATATATTCATATAACTTACATAATTTTAACTCTAATTATAATAATTTTTAATTGTCATGGAGTGACGGCGACACAGCTAACCAAATTTGTACCTTTGTATTCTTGTAATAATAACTTCACCCTGAAGATGGCCGCAATAACGGCCGAAACATGTTGGTGAGAATTTAGCGAATAAAATACATCACAAAAATTGAAGGGAATTTTGGTGGTTATTAATATATTTTGGATTGTAGTGGAAGAATACCGACGTTTCGAAAGATTCTGTTGCCTCTACCACAATGTCTGACAGAAAAAGGTCAATTTTCTGCCAAGATTTTCCCAACGCATTACATTCACAGCGAAAAGAAACATGGAAACAAATAACGCGGTTTTATAAATGATATTATGTTGATAATCACAATCATAACCGATGGTTAAAAGGGTACAGTTGATCAGTACTTACAACAAATGAAATGAATCCTTATTTCCTTTTGCAGTACACACACCTGAAACGTAGATGTCTAAACAGAATACTAACCCCGGCTATCCGACTGTCGCTGGAATATTCGACGGCCGTTTAAATCCCAAGGACTGAGTCTTTTACTTCTCATTTTGGGGATTTTTAAAAACATGCCTTTTTTTCTTTCTCTCTGCTCACAAATATTTTCAAATACAGAATTTAGCGTAACTTTTGAAGGCATAGAAGAAAAAGGAATTTATTAATGAAAATGTTGATCTCACGCGTCTGTCCGTCAATGCTAACTTCAGTAGACGGAAACTGAGGTTCAGACATTGAAGTATTTTAATATGCAACTTCATATTCTGAGTTTTGCTGAAAAAAAAAGTGAGAAGAAAACTTCTGAAGTACTGGTGAGTACTTTCGGTCTCTGGGAAGCCATTCCAACCCGGTACTACATAAGTAAGCATTAAAAAATTCTGACACATGATTCCCAGCTCAGAATTTTGCACATGCTGGTGAAACAACCCAGTCTTAATATTGCCCGAGTGAATTTCACATCCTAATACATGCTTTCACCAACCTGCTAATTATGAATGAAAACGAGGGATACGAAAGGATGCGATTATAATTTTTGGGGGGTTTCTATCACACTGTTTGTTTAGAGAGATTGGGGAAAGCCACGAAAACTTTGACCGAAAAATCCCTCCTCAGGCCCGATTACAATGACGGAATATCTTGTTTTTGTACGGAAAGGTGTGGATTGTTGCGGCTCGCGTGCCTCACGTCACTCTCGTGCTCGGACTCATGGGAGTGAGCTAGCTACCCTGGGAAATCTTCGTCGTTCCCACAGTGTTCACTCAAACTGCCTAATCTCAAGTAACAAAATTTTTGCATTCAGAATACAAACATATATTAAATATTTTTGTACGGCTTAAAAGGTTTTTGTGACAAAATTCAGTCGTGAACAAAGGTTTCCTGATTCGTGCTTGAAACTAATAATAAAATTCATTCGACTGGTAAAAAATACCCACGTTTCGTAATATCGCCCTATCTGCAAACCATCGGTAGCTGTTTACCATTCGTCAAGGTGTAACATCCCAGAAGGCTTCAACCTATGATACTGCTGTAAAAACCTTATTTCTTCCAAATTACAGTCAACTACATTATAAGATCGAGTATTGTGGCAGACAGGTACCGACATTTTGGCGGAATCATTTGCCTAGCTTTCAGTTTTCTCTCTTCTGTCACCAGGACGAAGGAAACACGATTCTGTCAGTTTACATTCCACCATTGCTCCATAATCATTCATTCATCTGTCACCAGCGCCGTATAACAATGCAACTGACTTACTCCATTGTGCAGAGTCCTTCTTGAGAAGCTAACCGGTTTGCAGCTAGTCAAGAAATTCCCCGCATTTCACGAAAACCTAAGGTTCATTACCGCACTCACAAGCTTCCGCCACCTGACTCTATCCTGGGCCAGCCCAATCCAGTCCATATACCCCCATACCACCTACTGGAGATCCATCCTAATATTATCCACCCATCTACTCCTAGGTCTCCCCAGTGGTCTTCTTCCCTCCGGTTTCCCCAGCAAGAGCCTATACCTGACAGCATAATTAAATAAGTCACTTTCAAAAAGAAAACAGATCGCTTGTAAAAGCTGAACAATGCCTTATAAGATCCGAAGTAAAAATCCCGTTGCTAACATGATCCAAAGGGAACACGAACTTATACGGGGTGTCCCAGGAGGAATGTGAGAAACTTTGGGAGAGTGTTCATTATGTTAAACTATACCGATATAACCCAAAACACCTATGTCCAAAGTAGAACGGTTACGGAGATAATGGCCAGAGGAAAGTGTGGGCGTCATAGGTGTCGAAATACTGTACGCCGTCCGTGAC
>Ga0123355_10014134_pt1 | contig 12460 bp, 18 predicted proteins | sample TergutEmb28metaG_3_FD_89872 | JGI IMG/M metagenome (GOLD analysis project Ga0123355, IMG submission 89872) | Embiratermes neotenicus P1 segment gut microbial communities from Petit-Saut dam, French Guiana - Emb289 P1 | ecosystem: Host-associated > Arthropoda: Insects > Digestive system > Gut ...
ACGAGCTGGTCGGTCGCAAACGGGTAGGCCTCCACCCCCGCGAAATCCACAATGTCCGCGACAATGCCGATTTCTATAAAACCCTCAGCGACGGCTCTGACGATTTCGTAGCTTACGTTCTCCTCCAGATCGATATCGATGCCAGGGTGAAGGCTGAGGAATTCCTTGAAGACTTCGGGAAGAAACTCGCTGAGCGCGGAGGCGTTCGCCTGCATGCGGACACGGCCCTTCGTCCCGCCCGCGAACTCGGACAACTCGCCTTTCATGTGCTCGATCTGCTGCACCACAAGACTGGCATGATGGACGAATGCCCGGCCAGCGGCCGTGAGCGCGACACCGCGCCGGCGGCGTTCCAGCAACGGCACGCCACAAAGCGCCTCCATTTTCCGAATGCGCCCGCTCGCGGAAGCAAGCGCCAGGTTGGACCGCTCCGCGCCGCGCGTGATGCTCGCCGTCTCGGCGATACGAAGAAAGAGCTGCAGATCGACAAGATCGAAGCGCATCCTGCATCCTCCTAGCCTTCGCCCATGCCGAAGTCACCCTCAGGAAAATCCACATTGTCGACGGCGGGCGATCCGATCAAGTGGCACCTATGCAGGAGGTGTCATCCGCAATTCTCGTCGTGACGTTGGTCTTTGCGCTCGGCGGACTCGCCAAGGGGATCGCGGGGATGGGTCTGCCGACGGTTTCGATGGGGTTTCTCGGGCTCCTGATGGCTCCAGCCCATGCCGCAGCCCTCGTCGTCATCCCGTCCTTGGTCACGAATATCTGGCAGTTACTCTCGGGTCAGCATCGGCTGATCCTGATACGCCGCATCTGGCCAATGCTGCTCATGATTTCCCTCCTCACGTGGGTTGGCGCCGGTCTGATCACCGACGCGGGCTCCGGCCATGCCACGATCGCTTTGGGCGCCGCCCTCATGACGTACGCTGTCCTCGGCCTGACCGGGGTTCGTCCGTCTGTCCCCAGGCAATATGAGGTCTGGCTGTCCCCTGTAGTTGGGGCGACGACGGGTGTGGTGACCGGCGCAACGGGGGTGTTCGCCGTCCCCGCGGCTCCCTATCTCCAGGCGCTCGGGTTCGACAAAGACGATCTGGTCCAGGTTCTCGGCCTGTCTTTCACCACCTCTACCCTCGCGCTGGCGGCCGGCTTGGCGAGCCATGGAGCCTTTCAAATCAGCGACGCTGGGACTTCGATGCTTTGCACGCTGCCCGCGCTTGCTGGAATGAGGGCCGGGCAGATGATACGCATGCGGGTGGATGCCGCGGCATTCCGCGCCATCTTTCTCATTGGCCTGTTGTTGCTCGGGGCAGATCTGATGGTGCGTTCAGTGATCTGACCGGCCGCTGGGAGCCTTCGCCGTTGTCGGCGGCAAATGACGGAAAAAGCCGGATTGCGGTCCTGAGGCAAAGCGGGCTGGCTGTATGCTTCTAGCCCGCAAAGTAGGTTCCTGGGAGTGGCCGCTTTGGGAGGAAACGACTTGCATGTCTTGGCGGCGCGAAAGGTGGGCAGACTTGGGAAGCGCCCGCGGAGTATGAGCCTTGATCTTTAAGATAGCCGCCTTCGTCATTCCGCTGGGCTTTGACACGTTTTCTGTCGCGATCATGCTGGGGCTGCACGGTAACCGGCCCTTTCGACCAGCATTGACCTTTGCATTCTTTGAAGCGGTGATGCCGCTGGTTGGCTTGCTGCTTGGGCGCCTTGTTGGCGCACGCTTCGAAACGTCGGCAGCTCTCCTCGGCGGCGTCGCGCTCTTTGGTGTGGCAGTCTGCATGTTAAAGGAGATCCTTGAGGGGGAGGGCAAGGCCAGCAAGCACGCGTTCACCAGTCTTCGCACGACGGCTCTCGCGGGCTTTGGTATATCGATGGACGAGTTGGTCATCGGCTTTCCGATGGGGGCCAGCGGGTTGCCGATCCCTGAAACGATTGCTGCGATTGCCTTGCAGGCCTTCATCGTAACGTACGTGGGCATAGTGGCTGGGGCTCGTTTCGGTGCAGCACTTGGACGGCGCGCCTCCAAGATGGCCGCGGTTGTCGCGGCGGTCGCGTTCGGCGTTCTTGGCATCTACCTCATCGCGCAACGCTTTGTGCCAACGCTGCCCGAGATCTAGCTCGTGGCGCCCACGCGCACCCAAGGCGGCTAAACCGAGGTCCGCTCCGAGGCCGAACCGGCTGTCCTGCGTAGCCGACGCAATACCTGTGGCGCATACCCGGTGGCCTTGGCTACCCGAAAGCCGACATTCGCCTGCACTGGACGGCTCGGCGGGCGCAGCTATCTGACGATCCGGGGATTGCTGGACGCGACATGGTTATCGGGCGATACTTGATAGATGCGAACCTTTCGTCGATCCTATCGGCGCGATGGTTTTCGGAAATGCCAGCCGCACCCGTCGCATTCTGCGGGTCAAGACACCAGGAGCCTGATCATGAACACCGCCGCATCGAGGATACCCACACAGTCTATGGAGATTACAAAGGTTAAGAAGCACATCGGCGCCATTGTGACCGGTATCGACCTTGCGCATCCCATCGACGACGCGACGCAGAAGAAGCTCTACGACGCTGTTGTGGAAAATGTGGTCCTCGTGATTCGTGGGCAAGAGCATCTCACTCCAGGCCAGGTGCAAGCCGCTGGAGAAATATTCGGCGAGTTGATGGAGGACCAGAACCGGCGCTATCTGGTTGACGGATTTCCATTGATCAGTGTCCTCGACAATCGCCACAAGGACAGCAAGGGTCAACCTGCGAAAGTTGGCGCCAACGCCACGTGGCATACCGACCACACCAACCAGGAAATGCCGCCCAAGTTCACCATGCTTTATGCGGTAGCGGTGCCGGACAAGGGTGGTGCGACATCGGTTTGCAATGCGCGTGCCGCCTACGAAGCGCTCCCCAACGACGTGAAACTGAAGATGGCCGACGCAAAAACTGAGAATACGCTGATCAGCAGCGCGCGGATGAAGACAGGCAATCCGGATGTCGTGAAGACCCAGCGCGAGTCGAAAAAATCACCAACTGTGCATCCCTTGGTCCGCACCCATCCGGAAACCGGCACCAAGGCCGTCTGGTTTCATAAGGGCAAGACCGAAACGGTCACGGGCATGTCACCCGAAGAAACCCAGGACTTTTTGCAGGATCTGACCGATAAGATCACGCAGCCAGAATTTTGCTATGCGCACGAGTATGAAAAGGGCGACCTGCTGATCATCGATGACCGCGCCTCATTGCATAAAGCCGGCTTCGATTACGATCACAGCCAACATCGCCGCCTGTATCGCATGCTAGTGCGTGGCGACCGTCCTTACTAAGCGGCGCGCCACTACAGCCGGATGCCGACGAAGCGGAAAGCCGGCCAACAACCGGTTACGATCCAAACCGGATGCCGCGCGTGGTGGGCCAACATGCGAGCGTTGGTCTGACGCGGGCATCTCGAGACAACCTGATCTGCTTTGCATCCAATCTCGCGGGCGCATCGTAGCGGTTTGGCCTGTAGGATGTCCGGAGATCGGCCCCTACGAGAATTTAATTTCTTGAGTCGCTTGCCTGCCATTGCTTGCCGGTAGTACTTTTCACGGCGTCCGCAATTCGCGACGGAGCCACACAATGATTGTTGTGCCGACCCGCCGCCTTCTGCTCCAAGCCGCGGTCGCTTCGGCGATGGCGCAACCCCTTGCGGCACCTGCATCAGCAACAGCCACTCTGCTGGCCACAACCGAGCTCCCGTCCCGGCGTTTGTTCTTCCGAGATCCGGATCACTCGGCGGTCCGTCTCAGCCCCGATGGTCGCATGGCTGCCTGGCGCGCGCCGCATAACGGCGCACTGAACTTGTTCGTGGCACCGCTGGGAGACCTGACGGCCTCGCGACCGGTCACGCATGCTGACAAGCGACCGATCGCACGCAGTTACTTCTGGGCCTGGACCAACAAGCACATCGTGTTCTTCGACACGCCAGGCGACGAGAACTATCGTGCCTACAGCGTCGATATCGATACCGGCGCAACAATTGCGCTGACGCCGGCCGGCGTGCGCTCTTTCGTGCAACAGCGCGGGCGCCGGTTCCCCAATGCGATGCTGTTCGGGCTGAATGCTCGCGACCGCAAGCTGTTCGATCTGGTGCGCATCGACGTGACGACCGGCGATAGTGAGCCGGCGTTCCTGAACCCCGGCTTCCAGCGCGTCTACACGACCCCGGACTTCGTCGTCCGCTTTGGTCGTCGCTTCCTACCGGATGGATCAGCCGAAATCCAGCGATGGGAACCGGATGGCACTTGGCGTCTGTTCCTGACCATCGGGGTCGATGATGTGTTCACGACCTGGCTGGACAACGTCAGTCCGGATGGTCGCTCCGTCTTCATGATCGATTCGCGCGGGCGCGATAAGGCCGCGTTGGTGGAAATCGACTGCAAGACCGGCGAGAGCCAAGTGCTCGCCGAGGATTCCGAAGCCGACTTCGTCCAGGCCACCTACGATCCCAACTCCGACCGGCCGTACGTGGCCACGGCGTTTGCCGCCCGCAAGCGCTGGCACCTGATCGATCCCGCCTACGGTTTCGATCTCGATCACTTGCAGGCGGCACAGGGCGTTGGCGAATTCGCCATCGCCAGCCAGAGCAATCAGCGCGGTCGTACGGCAGTGTACTATTACCGCAGCGACGCTGCCGCTGAGTTTCGTCTGTACGACCGGCAGAAACAGACCCTTCTGTCGCTGTTCAAGGACCGCACCGACCTGGACACAATCGTGTTGCAGCCGATGCAGCCGGTGGCGATTCGCGCGAGCGACGGCGTGATGCTGCCCAGCTACCTGACCCTGCCAACCGCCGACGCGCGAAACGTGCCGCTGGTTCTGGCGATTCATGGCGGTCCGTACGGGCGCGACGAGTGGGGGTTTTCCGGCTTGCACCAATGGCTCGCGAGCCGCGGCTATGCGGTGCTGAGCGTCAACTATCGGGGATCCACCGGCTTCGGCAAGCGTTTCATTCAGATCGCCAACCAGGGTTGGGGTGGGCGGATGCAGGACGATCTTACTGACGCCGCGGCCTGGGCCGTCGCTGAAGGATACGCAGATCCGCAGCGTCTCGGCTTCTTCGGCGCAAGCTATGGCGGTTATGCCGCGCTCACCGCGGCGACGAAGACGCCGGAGACCTTCGCCTGCATCGTCGACCTGTTCGGGCCGGCGAACCTCGTCACCTTGATGCGCAGCATACCGCCCTACTGGCACACATGGTTCTCCACCTGGAATCGCCGACTGGCGGACCCGACAACCCAGGCCGGCCGACAGTGGTTACTCGCCCGCTCGCCGCTGATGCACGTAGGCCAGATCGTGCGTCCGCTGCTGATCGGGCAGGGGCTCCGGGACGTGCGGGTGACGCCGGATGAAAGTGCCACGATCGTGAAGGCTATGCAGGCGCGCCACATCCCAGTCACCTATGTGACCTTCCCGGACGAGGGGCATGGCTTCGCGCGCCAGGAGAACCGCATCGCGTTCTATGCGTTGATGGAGGCGTTCCTTGCGCAGCATCTCGGTGGTCGGGCCGAGGCCGTGGGCGATGCATTTACCAACTCGACCATCCAATTCGCAGCAGGGCGGTCGCTGATCTCCGGTATCGGATAGCGCCTACGCTATCATCGTCCAAAGGGGGTGCCGTTCCTGAGACCCTCATCTGTTTGCACGTCGCATACGTCGTAGAGCGGACATTGAAATCGCGGGACACCACAGCAGTTGCTGAACCTAGGCGGTCGGTAACGATTCGCTCGGACGATTTCCAAAATCCACCATCCAACAATGATCCGTAAGTTAAATAGTGAATGGTGCCAAGTTAGGGATCGGCCGTGCCTGGGAAACGCCTCTAAGAGGCCCCCGGCCGGGCTTGCAAAATTGAATGTCGGAAAATCCGTGGGACTATCATTTGCCGACGTCACAGACCCGGTCCACACTCATTTGATCTAAGCGTCGACGGTGGGGCGCACCGCCTTGACGCGCTCGACAAGTTCGGGCTCGTTGAGAACGCTACGCGGCTTGAGAAGCTGCAGCACTTCCATCAACAGCTTGTGCACCGACGGATCGGCGGCGGCGACTTGAAACAGCCCCTCGGAGAACGCGAGAGTTTGCTCGAAGTCCTCGGGACGCTGGCCTTTCGTCCGGGGGTCTGCGAGATCGGGGAAAGCGGCTAAAGACCACGGCGTCTCGATCAGCACATCAGCCTCGGCGAAGAACGACTTAGCGAGCCCAGCGAGCGGGTCTGATTCAGCGGCGCGGCTCGCAAGAAGCCCGCGGAGCAGACAGGCCTCCAGGGCCGCGACACTCATGCCCTGGCCGTACACCGGGTTGAAGCGGCAGATCGAGTCGCCGAGCGGCAGGAGTCCGCGAGGGAATTCCTCAAGCCTGTCGAAATGCCGGCGCACGCTGGCGGGAAACCCGAAGCACGCGACATCGTCGAGTTGCTCAGCGTGCTTGATCGCCTCGTAAATTGTCGGGGTACGCAGCCTTTGCGCATAGGCGGTGAAACCGGCACGGTCGTCAGGCGGCCTGTGTCCATGACGTCCCACGAGGGTCACGATCCAGCGATTTCTTTCCAGCGGCAACATGATGCCCGCGAGGCCGCCTTGAGCCGGCGGGTCGAACGTCATTACGGCTTTCCAGTCGGCCGACGCATCGTCTGGGACAGCGAAGACAGCTGTGGCATAGACGATGTCGACCCCGATGGTGGTCTCTTTGGGCCGAGGTCGGCGGATGGCCTCGAGAAAACCGACGGTAAGTCCGCCGCGGCCCGAGGCCTCGACGACCAGGTCGGCCGCGAGAGTTTCGCTTTGCCCGTTGCTGTTCTCGAAACGGATCGCCGAAACCCCTGCACCGTCCGCGGAAGCCACGAGGTCGCAAGCCCGACAACGCTCGCGAATTGTGATGTTCGCGTGCTGCTTAACACGATGCCTGACCGCAGACTCGATCAGGGGTCGAGACATCGCGTATACGAGCAATCCCAGGTCGCGATTGGGAAAGGGATCAAAGCCCGGTCGCTCGAGGCGATTGTCGAGAGCCATCCTCAGCGGTACCGCTCCGGCCGAGGCCAGGTCCTCCGCAAAGCCCGGAAAGAGCTCGCCGAGCGCGCGCTGTCCGCCGCCGAGGAGACCATGAGTCTGTCGCGCCTGGGGTGTCCCGGATCGGTGGGACGCATCAAGGGGGAGGGTATCGCGCTCCAGCACCACGACATGGTCGAAGTAGTCGGCTAGGGCGCGCGCCGCCGGCAAGCCGGCCATGCCCGCGCCGACGACGACAGCTTGCCTGCCGATCGGTGTGGACTTCATCGCAGTCTCTCCTGACGTTCTTTTTTACCCGGCAGCGGCCATTTACGCCCGCCCAACCGAACCGCGATGTGAACCGTTTCACACCGTGTACTTGCCTCTCCTAGCGGCGTAGCCGGCGCGTCGGCGCTCAGCGTCCGCCGGAGGGATTGGCACTGAGGGTAAAGCGGGAGCGGAGCTAAGGGCTTATGCGTCCAGCGAAGGCTGGCATGTTCAGCAGGGGATAGACCTGCCGGGGTAGAAGTCAGAGCCCCGTAGCTTGAATAGCGGAGGAGGAGATGGCAACAGAACCTTCGAAGCCTATCGACGGGATCTCCCTCGGGGAAGTTGCGAGTCGTCGGGCTGTAATCAACAGAGAACGCATTGTGGCCTCGAAAACTCGAGACCCGTAATCGGCGCGCCAGTCCTCGACCCTACCGTTTAAGAACCTTAAATTTGAGGGTTGGAGACCTTGTGAACAGTTTTTCCGTGTCGATCAAGCACTGATTCTTGCCTATCGCCAGCATGCCTGGTAGTTCCACATGGACCTGTTGAGCCTGATTCGGTGCCGCAGGCAGGATCGTCATCAAGTTGCTCGCCGATCAGCCGCGCCGGCGGTTTACTTGGCGTCGCACGGGCCGAGGTAGCGGCCCTTCACGCCTGATAAATGTTCGGTCGGCGGCCTATTGGGTAAGCTGAAGCGGTTCGTCGCCGTTCCGTCGAGTGTGTCGCCATGAAAGTGCAGAACCACTTCGACGCGGGACGTGGCGCCCGACGACCACGCGCAGTTTGCTAACTCGCTTCTAGTGGCAGTGGTCGCATCAGTCGTCGTATCCATATCGCAAGAGCCTTTCCCAAGGCTCCCCCTCGATGGCATATCGAGCCGCCTGCGGACGTGGCCGGGTTTTAGCTTGGCCTCGGGAAGGCACACGCTCGTAATCATGCCCTCAGGACCCCACCGCATCGAAGGCGGAAGCGGTGTTTCCGGCGGCGGCTTCTGCATCTTTGGATCCACCACTGTCCAAAATAATTTCCATTGGCCGGGTTTAATCGCGTCTTCGGCACCGGCTGCGTACACCCACACCTCGGACACGAGAATGAGAATGGCGGTTGCCCCAACGGCTGCCACGGCTCGCATTTTTGCCTCCCGCTCCCAATTGTTTGCTAAGCCACCCTATTCAGACTTCAATACCTGGCGTGGGCGATCCGAGCTGATCGAGGTGGTGTCATTACCGAGTGCCGGCATGCTGCGCCCTCAGCGGGGCGAAAACAACTTCAGCAGCTCGGGAAACAGCATGTCGCACCGCCCCATCAGCGCGGCCGAGCCGCGCTGCGGGCAGTCGGCGGTCAACTCGGGAACGATGACGCGCGCGCCAGCGTCGGCGCCATGCCGGGCGATCAGCGTATCGAGACGATAGCGCCCGCGACGCTCGCAGCGTGAGCACGCGACCTGCAGCATCGACGCACGCGTGGCGATCTCGCCGAGCCTGCTGAGGCTGCTCAGCATGCAGCTCGGGCGAGATTAATGCGGCGGCGGCCGGGGATATCCGGTCACCGACAGATCACCGTGAGTAGCCATGATGGATCAGGCGGAAGCATGTCGTGGACGATCGCGCAGAGGTCCTCTCGTGCTACCGGGTTTCACCAGGCCATCTCGGCCCGCTCGTCCGCCGTCGGAACCTCGGTCTATGCGCGCTCGCTCGAACCCGACGTTCTTTGGTCGGGTTTTTCGCGCGCGCCTCCACAAACTCAATGCCGGCCTGTGACCCCCTCGGGCGGCCCCCAGCGCACCACCTGTGGGCCGTCGCCGTCCGGGTTGGTGACGAGCGAGGTCGCTCGATAGGTTCCCTGCAGGGCAGGCGACACGCCGACCGGCGTGTCGCACGACGCCAGCATACCGCCAGCGGCGGTCAACAAGGCGCACAATGCCAACCAACGGCAGGAAATCTGATAGCTGCGCTGCGAACCATCGATCGGACCAGTCACGGTTCGCCTCTCAAAGGCATGTCCGCATCTCGACTGTGGAATCTCGTCGTCCAGCTGAATCCAGCGGCAATCGATGCCAAGTTTCATGGTTGCCATGTGTGCTCGATCCGCAGCGGGCGCGGCCACCCACGTTTGGCGGACGAGCGTCCGTTCAGCCATGCAACAGCAGCCCGAGGACGCCCAATGTAGTCACGACGTCGACCATCCACGTAAGAATGGTCAGCTTTGTGTCAAGCCGCTCGAAAGCGTCACGCAATCCGTTCATCCCTGTTGTCCTCGCTCATGCGCCACGCGGCCTCGGCCTTCGCGCCGATGGTCACCGGCTCCCGTCGTCGTGATGATGGCGTCGATCCGCACCGGCGCGGCACCGGCCCGCGCCTTCGTTCGATGCTTCGGATTGCGGACATGGACGATGGTCATGCGTCCCTCTGGCTGAACAGCTGGAACGCCCCGGGGAGATCCGCCTCCTCGAAGTCCTCCGGCACCTCGCCGTTGAAATAGGCGTCGAGGTAGTTCTCGCGCGTCATCGGCACGCCCTCCTCCAGCATCTGCTGGATGGTGGGGTCCATCTCCGCGTGCTTCTGCCAGTTTATCGCGTCAGCCATCACTTCATGTCCTCAGGCATTGTCGTGTCAGACCCTCGCGGAGCCTGCCCGCGGCGTCCTCAGGGCCGCCGCGGCGGCCGCTGTTGTGGCGGTCGCAAGCCATTCGGCGCGCGGTCCGCGCGACATACGCAGGGGCTTCCGGGGGACGTCGGCATGTACTCCGGTAGCGGCCCGACGAAATCGCCCGCATGCTCCGGCTCGGTGGCTTCGGGGCCGAGCACTTCCACGAAGCCATCTCTCTCTGTGCCCACGGGCGGCCCGGTCGTTTCGTCCATGAAGCGCACGGCACCCGCGACGCCCGGCCACGCCGCGACCGCCAGAGCCAGTAACATCGGTGCCAGATATTGACGCATGTTTCTCCTCCATTCCGCCTCGCCGGCGGCAGCACCGCCAGCAACCGGCAGTCAGCTCAGCAACAATGACGCCCACGGCGGCGTGGGGCCAGTGGTGAGCGATCAGCGTCTCAAGCGGATACCGGCCGCGGCGCTCGCAGCGCGGGCGGCCGATAGCGAGCAGGCGTATGCGGGCGGCGATTTCGCCCAGAGTGCGGACGTCACTCATTCCTTCATGTACCGGGCGGCCGATGTTTACGTGAAATCGCACAATGCTAACCGGGTGATGTTGCCGACCGTCGAGTCTCCTGTTTACCTGAAAGTGACAATCGGAGCCACGGTCGTGCACCGCATGAAGCTGATCTCTCTCGTCGTCCTGGCCAGCGTCAGCGGATGTGCGCCATACGATCCGCTGATGCAGGGCGACCATGCATCGCAACGCTACAAAGAGGATCTCGAGCAATGTCGCACGTCTTCACGCGAGGCCGTGCGGCTCAAGAACGCGTCCACCCTGCAATCGTGGGTCATTTCTCCCGTTACGGGTCCTCCCGCAGTGCGCGCTGCGATCCGCAAATGCATGCAGGGCAAGGGCTATGCGCTGAAGAAGGCCGGAACCTGACGCCATCAGGTCGGCACCGAGGATGACCCAAGCCGCAGTATGGGCCCAATCGCCGACCGTGCTATTGACGCTCGGCACGATCACTCGGGCCACGATCGAGCCGCACGGGGTGTTCCAGGACGGCTTGTCGAAGCCCAACAACCCGTATGCGCCTTCCCAGCCGTATGCAGGTGCGCCTCACCCTTACGTGGCCGCACCGCAACCGGATAGCGGCCACGTATAGGTGACCGCGCGAGTGTGTGGGCCGCAACGAGAGTGAACTCTCAGCAAGCTTCGAACCTCCGCACTGATCGTGTGATCCACATCACAGACGGCGCTGGCGGACGCCGCCATGGTGCGGCGGCCAAAACGCAGAGGAAATCGACGTGGTAGACAAGAGTGGCGATGGTATCGTCTACGTGGCGCTCGTGTTCTCGGCACTGGCGGCCATCCTGTCGACACCGGCCGATTCTAGCGTGACTTATCAAAAAGTGCGCTGGCTGCTGATGCGTGACTCCGTTGCCGAGACGACAACCACCGCCGGTTCGCTCGGTGAAACTATGACGTTTCCAGTGTCGCCCTGATCGGTTGACGCGCCAGGCCGATATCAGTATCGCCGCATCGCGGCAGCGACGTAGCGCAACAATCCCAACGGTCCGGAACGTCCAACAGACCAGCCACCGTCCGACATGCTCGGCGCACAGTCGACGGGCGCTGCGCGCGGTGCGCAACGTCAGTTCAACCTGGCGGAGCCAGCTCAGGTTCCCCACCCAGCGCAGCCGAGTGCGGTGCCTCGACGTTCAGAAAGGCGGAGACCTCGCCGCAAGCCCATTGATCCAGTTGTACTCACAGCCGTTCGACACGGCACAACATGCAGCCGGGTTTTGCAGTGTGGATGTTTACGAATGCGGTGCGCCGATCCTCGAGCGCATGCATAAGCGGGCCGTCGATCCCGTTGCCGTCGCCGGCATACCCCAGGTCATAAATACACTGGTCGTCGCCGTCATACGCTCGGATTGATACCAAACGGTTGCGAACTATCGGAGCAACTTCGTTGATTCGAGCAAATTGTTGGCATGGCCCGGCGTGGACAAAAATCGGGCTTGGCGTCCAATAGATGCCCTGCGGACGTGGCATCCGGTAGGAACCGAGCAACAATTCCTCGCCCTCCTCGGCGTCGCGCAGGCAGTGGCGACACGGCGCGCCGGAGCCATTGTGCCGGCTGCCATCAGGCTCGGCAGGACGTGGCTCAGCCACCATCCGGCGCAGCCGGTTGCCGCTATCGTCCACCCCGCTGAGGCTCCAGCGTTCACCCACCTCGGTGGAAATCGGAATACAGCGGAAATTGAGCATCACAGGTCTCCTGTCCTGGCTGCCCGCAATCTGAGGTATGTCGCGCCCGAGCGCCCTCCGGTCCTTGCCTTGACTCATCTGTGCGCCGTCTGAGTGCGGCGCCGCTACCCGGGCCTGTGCGGGGAAGCCTGAGTTGTTTCGTCCAGCGCGCGGGCGGAAAAGTCCCATTTGAGCATCGCCGGCATCATGGCGGCATTTGCCATTAGCGGAACGGATCTACTGGGTGTGTTGGGCGTCCTCGACGCTCGCGGAACCATTCGGCGCGTCCGGGACGCTGCGCGTCATCCCGGTGCAGAATCTTGACTGCAG
>Ga0123355_10014135_pt1 | contig 12460 bp, 15 predicted proteins | sample TergutEmb28metaG_3_FD_89872 | JGI IMG/M metagenome (GOLD analysis project Ga0123355, IMG submission 89872) | Embiratermes neotenicus P1 segment gut microbial communities from Petit-Saut dam, French Guiana - Emb289 P1 | ecosystem: Host-associated > Arthropoda: Insects > Digestive system > Gut ...
TAGTTGTAACCCACGAAATGGGCTTTGCACGCGAAGTAGGCTCTCGAGTTCTATTTATGGACGAAGGTATAATAGTAGAAGAAGGAGCCCCAGAAGAAATCTTTGAAGCGCCCAAACACGAAAGAACTAAGGCGTTTTTGGATAAAATTTTATATTAAAAATTAAAAGGAGATAATCAAGATGAAAAAAATTCTAGTAGCATTAATGTTAGCTGCAGTTTTCGCTTTAACAGGATGTAGCGACGACGATGAGAATGTATTAATTATGGGTACATCTGCAGACTTCCCACCTTTTGCTTTTGTCGCCGACGGCGGCCAAGGAAGTTGGGGTCAATATGACGGCATTGACGTAGTAATTGGTGTACGTGTTGCAGAACAAATGGGTAAAGAGTTAGTCGTACGCGATGCAGAATTTGGCGGACTTATTATGGACCTAAACTCCGGCACTATCGACTTTATTTCATCTGGTATGACTATCAGACCAGATCGTGCAGAGCAAGTAACATTCTCTAACCCATATTTTACAGCCATGCAATACATAGCGGTAGCTGGCGGTAATCCTCACAACGTGCAAAGTGTTCACGATTTAGCTGGCTTATATGTAGGCGTTCAAATGGGTACTACAGGCGATCTGTTTGTTACAGAAAATGTAGAAGGTGCAGATGTTATAAGATATAATCGTATTAGCGAAGGTTTTATGGCTTTGCGCGGCGGCAGCATAGATGCTGTTGTATTAGACTCTGCTACAGTACTAATGTATGTTGGCACAGATGGCGCATTAGAAGTTGTACGCGATAATCAAGCTTTTGAAAGCGAATTCTATGGCCTGGCGGTGCGTCACGAAGATACGGAACTATTAGCCGCAATCAATCAAGTTATAGCCGATATGACAGCAGCGGGAGAGCTTGTAGGATTGTTTGATCATTTCGCATATCTTTTGGCGGAATAGTGAATATCGTCATAGTTGCAATTAATGCAAAATTCATCCATACATCCTTGGCGGCACACAGTCTGCTTGCCTATTTGGATAATGAAGAAAAAAAACACATACAACTTAGAGAATTTACTGTTAATCAATCAGAAAATTTGATAGTTTCAGAATTATTTGCAATGCGTCCAAATGTCCTAGCTTTTTCCTGCTATATTTGGAATATCAGCCTAGTGCGCTCTCTTGTAGAAACAATTACAAAAATTATGCCAAATGTGGTGTTAGTTTTTGGCGGCCCTGAGGCCGATTTTACTGAACATATTGTGGTGCAAGGCGAAGGAGAACTGGCATTCAAAAGTTTAGTAAGGGATATCCTAAGCAACTTACCGCTTCAACAAGTCTATAAATCTGTTGAAGCGGTAAGTTTACGGGATATTCCTTTTCCCTATGAAAATTTTGACGGACGTATTTTATATTACGAAACAAGCCGAGGATGCTTTAATCGCTGCGGATACTGCCTGTCATCTGCAAGTACAGAAGTGCGTTTTTTGCCTGTAGAACGGGTTTATGAGGATTTGGATATTTTTTTAGATCAAAAAGTCAAACAGGTAAAGTTTGTAGACCGCACTTTTAACTGCGATAAACAACACGCAATAGCTATTTGGAAGTACTTGATACGACATGACAATGGCTTCACTAATTTTCACTTTGAAATTGCCGGAGATCTTTTAGATGACGAAATTATCTCCTTATTAAAAAAAGCAAGGCCGGGATTGTTCCAATTTGAGATTGGCGTGCAATCCACTAATCCTGCCACACTAGCTACTATTCAACGTAGCACAGATAGCAAAAAAATTTTTGAAAATGTTAGCAAGTTAAAGCTCATAAAAAATATTCACCTTCATTTAGATTTAATCGTAGGCTTACCCTATGAGGATTATCCAACTTTTGCTCGTTCGTTTAATGATGTAATGGCCTGTCGCCCTCACAAGTTGCAAGTTGGTTTTTTAAAGTTATTAAAGGGCAGTAAATTACGCCAAAATGCAGATAAATACGGTATCAAATTTAAAAGCAACGCCCCATATGAAGTTTTAGAAACCTCTTATATGAACTTTGAAGCTATAGACAAGCTAAAGCAAGTAGAAGAAATAGTAGACTTGTTTTATAACTCCGATGGCTTTAAGTACACAGTAAATTACATGATAGATCAATTTGACACGCCATTTGATTTTTTTGAAGCCTTAGCAAAATATTGGTGGGAAAAAAAATACCATATGCTTTCCCACAAAAAGATGAGCCTTTATACGATTTTGTACGAATTTGGAAAGCAAGACGATTTACTTAGTGAACTACTGCGTTTTGACATGCTTCTAAGGGAAAACATTCGCACCTTTCCAGAATGGATGAATTATCAATACGATAATAAAGAAATAACCCGCGACAGCGCAGTACATCGTTTTACTTACGATGTTTGCAATGTAAATGGGCAAATTAGCGAAAAAGACATTTGTGTGCATTTTGATTATAAAAAGCAGACTAATCCCAGTTTTCAGTGGCAAGCTGGCTTTGAAGTTTTGCCAGGCTAGCCCTGTGGGCATTGTAATTTGGCATATATTTTTCTACTATTGCCCAAAAACGAAAGCCGTGGTTCATTTCTGCTAAGTGGGCAAGCTCGTGGACTATTACGTAGTCGATAACTTCATCCGAAGCCATCATTAAACGCCAAGAAAAGTTAATGCTTTTTTTAGAAGAACAACTTCCCCAACGTTTTTTTGCTCCATTTATTTTGATGGCCGATGGGGTTAATTTTATTATTTGAGTAAGTTCCATAGTACGTTTTGGTAAATAATTTTTAGCCAGCATCCTGTAAATTTGAATGCTGGCTTCTTTTATTTGATCAAAAGTCATATCTGGGGGCATATAAAACTTATCATCTTCGTAACCGATATAGTTTCCATTCTTAGGAACTATCTCGCAAGTTTTGCCTCGATAGTTTAGTAAATCGCCATAATTTAGAGCAAAACTATCCCTCTCTGCCTGTTGAGCTTGAGATTTTTGCAACTTGGGGAGAATCCAATCTTCATTTTTAATGATAAAATTTTCAATTTCATATTTAGGCATTCTGTAGGGTGCTCGTACTTCTATTATACCGTTTTTTATGTACAGGGCAGCAGTTTTACGATTTGAGCGAATCAGCGTATAGTTCATGCGAGTAAATCCTTAATTACTTCCCCCGCCATAATTATGCCGGCTACAGGTGGTACAAAAGCCACGCTGCCTGGTTGTACCCTACGCTTTTCACAATGTCTAGAGCTTTCTGGCGGGCAAATACAATTGTGTTTGCAGCTTAAATGATCACTATCTGATGGGATTATTGGTTGTTCTTGGGAGTAAACGACTTTCAGCTTTTTGATCCCGCAGGCTTTTAGCTCTCTGCGCATTACTTTGGCTAGGGGGCATACAGTGGTTTTGTAGATATCTGTAACTTCAAGTTGTGTTGGATCTAGCTTATTACCTGTTCCCATACAGCTGATTATAGGCACGCCAACTGCTTGCGCACCTTCTATCAACAGAAGCTTCGCTGTTACTGTATCTACGGCATCTAAAATATAGTCGTATTTTGATAAGTCTACATCCTGTACCGTATCTGTGCCGTAAAAGCAGTGGATTCCGCTGGTTTTGGCTTGTGGATTTATTTCTTTTATGCGTTCTGCCATTACTTCAATCTTATCTCTGCCTACGGTTTTATGGGTAGCAATGACTTGGCGGTTTATGTTTGTTAGGCAAACTGTGTCGTCATCACAAAGGGCTATATGTCCTATCCCTGTACGTGCTAAGGCTTCTGCTGCCGAGCCCCCTACCCCGCCTATACCAAAAACAGCCACAGATGATTTAGCTAATTTATCTACAGCCTCTTTACCTAATATCATTTCTGTTCTGGAAAACTGATCCATTATTTTCTCCTAATCTCTGAATATAGTATGCGGGACGGGGAAACTTCTACCGTCTACAAACCAATGCAAAACTTCTATATCCCTGCTGCCTATACGAAATCCTAAACTTGCATCTAAAAAACCAGGGCTATCAAAGTCTGCATTAGCTATGCCCCACACATCTTCGTTTATAATAAAATTAAGTGCCAGTTTGCGATAGTTTACCACTGTGCCATGGTCTACAACAACCATAACTGGGTGCGTCAGATAACCATCCCAAGGCCAATTATTCGGCATTACAAGCGGCGTGTTATTGATTACATAGTTAAAATAAAAAATATTTCTGCTTCCATCTTCTCTAAAATCAGCCAAATAAATATCGTTTATCACTCTTGGATCTCTATCTATAAATTGTATTGCTGCCGCAAAATCATTTACAAAAGAAGTAGGCGCGTTACGATCAATAGCTCTGTAATTTATAAATTCCAGTACGTTTGCATCGTAGTATCTAACTACAGCACTTGCATCTCTATATATCCAAACATTTCTGTCACTTAATTGGCGAATTGACGCAGGATTGCTAAAAAAATGTGAAACTTGATCCTGCACAAAATGTAAAGTAAAGCCACCATGAGGATCTGCGTATGGATTAGTCACCTGTATGCCATTAAAAAAGAACTCTCCTTGACGGATAAACTGACTGCCTGCCCAAATATAATAAAAACCTAAAAAGTCTCCTGGGACATCGGTATCAAAATCTTCAGGGTTTGGCGGCTTTATGATAAACTCGTGAATGTAGCCCTCTTCACACAAAAAGAAAACATTTGCATTTGGCTCTCCGTATCTTGGAGGCACAATAATAACACGCCTAAAAGCTGATTCAATGCGGGATGTCAGAAAATTCCCGCGTTGGCCAAATCCTTGTGTAAACCACTCGGCTTCCATAGGAAATGCATATTCGTAGATGTAAATAGGGTTTGGCGCATGGCGATGATATTCTAAAAATACATCTAAGTCGTAATCAAATGGCCAAGAGTTCACAAATGTTCCACCCTGAAACAAATGTGATATTACTTTATCACCATACTCCCTGGCCCCATCCATATCATTATATTGCACACTAAAAAGCCCATCCGGATGAGCCAATATAATGCGCCTGGGTTCTACTAATCTGTTTGCACCCTCTGAAATTAACTCCTGATTAAGAAATGGAAGCATGTTAAACAAAAACGATTGATTGGTAAGATTAACAAACCACAAAACCCCTGTTTGATAAACAGTAAGCGCCGCTAATAGTATAATTAATACACTTTTTATCTGGCTAACCATATTAATTAATGACTTGAGCGTCTCGCCAGGTTCGTTCTAAATCGTAAAAAGCGCGACTTTCCTCATTAAATATATGGATGATGATGTCGCCAAAATCCATCAGCACCCAATCGGCACGTTGCAGGCCTTCTATATGGTTTAGCTTTAGATCGTGCTTTAGTAAAGCTTCTTCTGCGCCATTTATCATAGCATTTACTTGGTTGGGATTACGTGCTTCGGCAATTAGAAAGTAGTCTGCTATGCTTGAAATTGAGCCTATTTCTAACAAAACGATATCTTTTCCAAATTTTTCATCTAGGGCTTCTCTTGCGTCTTTTGCTGCTTGTAAAAAGTCTGTCATACTTGTCTCCTTAAATGTTCAAGAGCATCTGGGCTCCAATGATGTACTTTTTTGCCTTTGTCGATACTATGTTGGATATCACGTTCGATTGACATGATGGATCCTCTTATCAAATCTTTTTTTGCCATATTTTTAATTTTATTAACATCTGGATGTTCTCGATTAGGCTCTATATTATCAGCAATTTTTATTAATTGATCAAGAGGACCCATTCCAACGCATCCCGTAGAATGATAACTAATTGCCTTTAACACATCAGCATCTGTTATGTCAAAATCTCTGCGGGCAAACTCTGCGCTTAACTGGCCATGCATTAGGCTTATATTTTCTTCCTGTACAGGATCCATCTTAATGTCAAACTTTTTGCAAGCATCTCGTTTTTCTTCGTCCGAAAGCTCTTTTGCATAGTCGTGCAGCAAGGCCACTAGATAGGCTTTTTTCATGTTAATCTCGTGCCTAGCTGCTAACATTATAGAGGTTTCTATCACACCTAAAGTATGCTTGTATCTTTTAGCAGATTGTTTTGCTTTCACAGCCTTATGGATTACTTCAAAATCATCATCTAGGCCAGTTTCATTAATATACCGTTCAACAGCATCTGGCAGCCAATACTTGACAGTTTGACCTTCGGATATCCGCCTACGAAGCTCTGTGCTGGATATATCTACGGCAGGAATTTCCAGCGCATTGTCTATCTTATGCCCCGGCCGAGTAACAGCTACCCAATTACATAAGCTGGGTAAAACATCCGCACCCCTCCAAGATGAAATTTGATTCATCTCGTCTGCACCAACTATAAAAAACAGTTCGGCATCGGTCTGCTCCTTCAAAATCCTCAAAGTGTCTACAGTATAGGATATCCCTTCTCTATCAATCTCCATACGGGTAACCCGCAAGTTAGGATTACCTTCTGCCGCAAGCAAGGTCATAAGATATCGATGCTCGCTAAATGTCGTCGCTGCCTTATGAGGGGGCTGGCCTGTTGGGATAAGTAAAATATGATCTAAGCCAAGGCGGCAGCGCACTTCCTCTGCCACTGTTAAATGCCCATAGTGGATAGGATTAAAAGTGCCGCCAAGTATTCCAATTTTCTCCATAAAAACCGTCCTGTCAATTTGTATACAAGCATGTTAAAATAATATCAAGAAAAAATCAAGTGAAAATATCATATGAAGAGGTAGGGGAAATTTTGTGTATCACTGCATTGTAAACCCGGCAGCCGGCCGGGGCAAGGGGCGAAAGCTAATACCTGTTATAGAATCCTTTATGAAAGCCCATGGCAAAGAGGTAAAAACCTCAGAAACATCGCAAGATATAAACGCCAATTATTTAGCTAAAAATGCATTAAATAGCCAGGGCATAATATGCCTTGGCGGAGATGGAACCCTGCAGGAAGTTGTAAGCGGAATGCTAAATGGCCAAGATAAATGCAACACCCCCTTATGCGTAATCCCCTGCGGAAGCGGCAACGATTGGCAACGTTCTGTAAACATAGGCAAAACTCCCGAGGCCTGCCTACAAGCCCTGTTAAATGGCAAAACCCGTGCCATAGATGCCATACGAGCAAATGACTCTGCCAACATTAACATTGCCAATATAGGCCTAGATGTTGAAATAGTAAAACGCGCCCAGCCCCTTAAAAAAATATTTGGAACAAAATCTTACACTATTTCGGCTTTAATCAGCATTGTGTTACATAAAAATAAGCCTCTGACAATTCATATAGATGGAGAAGAATACAGCAACGGCAATTTTACCTTAGTTGCTATTTGCAATGGTCAATACTATGGTGGAAACATGCGAATTGCCCCAAGTGCAGTAATTGATGATGGCAAAATAACGTTATGTGTAATCAGCGCATTAAGCCGTTTGCAATGTTTAACACTTTTTCCACTTGTCCTTTTACAACAGCACACTAATCTAAAAGCCATTAAGTATATTGATTGTAAAAAAGTTACTATTGCTGCAAAAAATCAACAGAGTTTATCTTTAGACGGCAATGTATATGAACTCGAAGGGGCATTAAATTTTGAAATTTTGCCAAAAGCTATTCAAATCTCAGAATAAAAAAATTTAAAGCCGCCGATAATACAAGGGCAAGATGTCGGCTTTTATTTGTCTAAATCTTTTTAGACAAACTAAAACGATCATCAAGATGTCGGCTTTAGTTTGTCTAAATCTTTTTAGACAAACTAAAACGATCATCAACTTTATTAGCATTTCTTGAATGAAGGGAGCTAGATTGTATGAGACACTTTGCAAGTGGCTTAATAGCCGGCGGAATAATAGCCGCTGTAGGCGTGGGGATGATTATGTCTGATTCAAAAACTCGCCGCAAAATAGAACGCGGGCGTCGTAATGCTATGCGTAAAACAGAAAATCTTATAGATGAAGTTACAGATATGTTTTAATGTAAGGTCGGGGTTCCATCCCCGACCATTTTTGTCAATATTGTAAAAGAACTTCGCAAAGTTCATCTATAGAGTCAACAATAATATCTGCGCCTGCAGCTTGCAACTCTTCGCGAGTACCATAACCCCAAGTAATACCTATGCTAAATATTCCGCTTTCTTTTGCCCCTATAATATCGTATTTGGTGTCGCCTATTATCACAGGATTTATTGGATTTTCATAGTTTTCTAACACTGCGTTTATCACTTCACTTTTGCGGCTACGTGTTCCATCTGGCTCACATCCCATGATTAGGTCAAAATAATTAGTTATTTCTAAGTTCTCAGCGATTTGATTTGCCATTATCAGCATTTTAGATGTAGCAATCGTTAGAATTACTTCATCTTTCAATTTTTCTAGCATCTCCACAATACCAGGGTACAGTGTATTTAGATAGATACCTTCCTTAAAGGTGTATTCCCGGTACTTATCCACTACGCTTTCAATTTCTTCATCCGTAAAATCTCCCATAGTTCTTATGCTATCGCGGATTGGAGGGCCAATAAAATGGTTGATTTGGTTACGATCTGGGATATCTACTCCAAGTGCTCGCATAGCAACCTGTACACCTGTAGTTATTGCAGTATGTGGGTCTATCAGTGTGCCATCTAGGTCAAACAGGCATAATCTTTTCATGGTAGCCTCCTTAGTACTTCGTCTTTGATATCTACGCTGTATAGCATTAAAGTTAAAATATCTGTGGTTGAACTGGGATTCGCCAAATTGTTAACTTTTTCAAGAAACTCATTATATGTATCTAGTGAAATGCCATCCTCTGTCATTATTGCTTGCAATGCAGCTTTAACATCACACAAATCGTATACAGTTTTTAACGAACTGATCAGAATGAGGGTTGCTAGGTGTTGTGGTGTGTAGTGTCGTTTATTAAGCGGTGGTGGAAGCAAGCCATCACGGACATAGTTTTGTACCATGGATTTGCTTAAACTTACGCCCTTACGCTCAAGCAAAGTTAGCATTTGCGTTATGGTTAGTTTTGCATTATATTGATGAATATCCTGTAAAATATTTTGCATTTAGGCACTCCTTTTGGCAATAAATGTAATAAGTGAAGCATTGCTGTCCATACCATATCCTATCTCATGCTCAATGCTCGTAAAGCCGGCCGCTTGCAGGAGCATTGTAAACTCCATTATCCCATACCAATACAATGTAAAATTTGAAATTTCTGTTTTTTGAATTTCACCGTTTTTAAGCAATTCATATTTAGAAATATATTGAACTTTTTGAGCCAGCCAATCAATACTTTGGCTAAAATTTGTAAGCAGTATCCCTGTATCGTCTAACAATTGTTTATTATACATATCTAACTCGCCTTTTTTAAAATCCCTAGGCATTTCTAAATCCACAATTAATTTGCCGCCTACCTCTAAATGTTCAAAAAAAGAAGCAAGCACTTTACTCACTTTCTCTTTAGGCAAGAGGCAAAAACTTCCGGTGGGCATCATTATTGCGGAATATTTATTGGGTAAGGACATATCTGTCAAATCTTGCTCGTACAGATTTGCGCTTACATCATGCTTGTCCATATTAACTTTGCACAAGGCCAGCATATCTGGTGATATGTCAACACCTTCTAGTTTCAACCCCTTATTTATAAGCGGAATAAGCATCCTGCCTGTACCTACCCCTGCTTCAAGGATTAAGCCTGATATATTTTTCAACTTTTCAAAATAATATTCAATATCACCATCAATAGAGTGGCCTATTGGTTTTGTTGCTTCGTATAGTATGGTACTAAGTTCTCCGTATTCTTTAAACATAGTTATCCTCTTTCAATTGCTTCCCATACTAGTTCACAAATTTCTTTAATTAACTCGTTTGGAAAATCTTCTTTATGCGACAATTGGATAGTTGCTTTTGTATAGGAAAGATGTGGATAATGATTTTTTAGAAAGTCTATCATATCGTACCATAGCCAAATAGATACATGCTTTTTATAAGCGGCGTAATTCATGATTTCTTTTCCGTTAAGCGTAAACGATGGTACACCAAAATATATTTTTTCCTCAACATTTTGAAAAATCCCAAGAGCAGTAAAACGTATGTGCATTAACCGCTCTTGGATTTGAGGATCAAATTTTGTGATGTAGTAGTCTATATCGGACATTTTCACGATTGGATTCCTCCCGTTGATGATTTGGACATAAGCGTTTGAGGCCAGTGTTTATGCGGATTCTACGCTTTTTCTGGCTTAGGATATTTTACCCCACCTGTATCAACGGTAACCTGCTTCATTTTTTGATCCACATTCGGTTTATCTGAAGCATTGCGCGCAGTTGTTGCAATCTCGTTTACTACATCCTGCCCTTCAATAACCTGCCCGAAAGCAGCATATTGACCATCCAAATGCAGCGAGGTTTCGTGCATAATAAAAAATTGGCTACCAGCAGAATTAGGGTCGCCAGAACGTGCCATTGATAATACGCCTGGGTTATGTTTTAAATCATTTTCAAATCCGTTTATTTTAAACTCTCCAGGGATAGAATATCCCGGATTGCCAAAACCCTCGCCTAAAGGGCAGCCGCCTTGAATCATAAAGCCGGGGATTACACGGTGAAAAATTAGGCCATTGTAAAAACCTTCTTCTATCAAAGATATAAAATTATTTACTGTGTTTGGCGCAATTTTAGGATAAAGCTCTGCTTTTATCGTTTTGCCACTTTCCATTTCAATTGTTACAATTGGATTTTCCATTTTTTATTCCTCCACTTTAATATTTATTATGACTATTGTATCAAATAAAATAGTTTTCAGCTAGCCGAATTTCATAGCTAACTGAAAACTAAAAAAATAGAGTAAATAAAATTTTATCTGGGAATCCTCAATACTTGCCCAATAATAAGTTCGCTACCGGTTAGCTTATTTAACTGCATAATTGCGTTTGATGTTGTGCCAAATCTTTGTGCAACCGACGATAAGCTGTCACCTCTTACTACAGTATAAAGTACTTGAGATGGCTGAGGTCTGTTCAATGCAGTTATAATTCCTCGTGCAATGGCCATTGCATAAGCATCGAGATTTTGGTCAAACAATTGATTATCGCGTGCATTTGTAATAAAGCCCATCTCTAAAAGCATTGCCGGGGCATTTGTGTTTCTTAGTACGGCAAAATTTTCTCGTATAATGCCGCGGTTATTTTGTACCCCTGCATCAACCACCCCGTCAAGCACATCAAATGCGTTTTGTACAGTGTTTGCAGGCGCATTGGTGAAAACATAATTTTCTACCCCATTTGCTGAAGGGTTTGTGCTGGAGTTTCTGTGAATAGAAACAAATAAGTTTGCATTACTTCGATTTGATACCGCACTTCTTTCGGAGAGTGGAACAAAAACATCTGCGCTTCTGGTCATGATAACGTTTTGCCCTTCTTCTTGTAATATCCTTTGCACTGCGAGAGAAAGTCTTAAATTATCATCAGCTTCCCGCCGTGTACCCAATACTGCTCCAGCATCATGTCCGCCGTGTCCTGGGTCGATTACTATTGCATTTGTAGTGATTGGCGGTTGAGGTGGTGGTGGCGTTTGCAGGAACAAATTATTCCAAGTAAACAGCCCAACTATGCCATCAGGCGTTAAGCCTCTTGTTCTTTGGAAGGCCATTACCGCCGCTTCAGTTAATGGCCCAAAAATGCCATCTGTAGCAAGGCGTGGATTTGCCCCTAGCTCGTTTAATCTCTCCTGTACTTGTCTAATACTTGGCCCCTGCATGCCTCGCCGTAATATCACATCTGGAAATGGAGGCCATATTGTAGGCGGTGTAGGCAGAGGAGTTGGAGGAGGTGGCGGTGCCGGTTGTTGTGTGAATAATGCGTTCCAAGTCATAGGCCCAACAATTCCGTCAGGTGTTAATCTTTGCGTGCTTTGGAAAGCTATTACTGCGGCCTCTGTCAATGGCCCAAATATACCATCTGTGGCAAGCTGAGGATCTGCGCCCAGATGGTTTAACCTTTCTTGAACTTGCCTGATACTTGGCCCTTGCATACCTCTTCGTAATATCACGCCAGGGTACGGCGGCCAAACAGTCTGATTATTATCCATATTTAGCACTTCCTTAGATTTTTGTCACTATAGCATATGAAATGAGGCGGTTATGAGTGATTTATTTTGCGCGATTCTAAAGGAGCGTGCATAAATTGCATTAATTCACATCCACATATCCTCCTACAAGTTTCAAAGTAGGATACTGACGGCTTTCTGTTATATCAATACGCCAACTTTGTGCTTTCACAGGCATAAAGCGGCAAATTTTCTTAAATCCTACTGTTGTACCTTTATAAATAATCTGCCAAAGGCCATCTACTTCTGCAAACAAAGTAAAAGCCTCTATACGTTGGCTTTGGCTTGTTTCTTCGCACAAAACAATATGAGTAATAGTCACAGGTGCATCTGTCTTAATATGAACCTGCGCATGCGGATTATCACCTATCCAACAACTATCGCCATATACCAAACTGTTTTGA
>Ga0123355_10014136_pt1 | contig 12460 bp, 14 predicted proteins | sample TergutEmb28metaG_3_FD_89872 | JGI IMG/M metagenome (GOLD analysis project Ga0123355, IMG submission 89872) | Embiratermes neotenicus P1 segment gut microbial communities from Petit-Saut dam, French Guiana - Emb289 P1 | ecosystem: Host-associated > Arthropoda: Insects > Digestive system > Gut ...
AAGGTGGGGCTGGTGTTTCAATATCCGGAGCATCAATTGTTTGAAATGACTGTGACGAAAGATGTGGCTTTTGGTCCTGCAAATATGGGAATTGATGCGGACGAAGTGAAGCAAAGAGTACAAGACGCGCTGGCTATTGTGGACATACCGCCGGAGTTGCATGAAAAATCTCCCTTCGAATTGTCCGGCGGGCAGAAACGCCGTGTTGCCATAGCGGGCGTTCTGGCCATGAAGCCCGAAATACTCGTGCTGGACGAGCCTACCGCAGGGCTTGACCCAAGGGGCAGAAGTGAGATTTTAGGGCGCATCCGAGATATGCGCGAAAAATTAAAACTGACAGTTATATTGGTGTCTCACAGTATGGAGGATATCGCCCGCCTTGTCGATCGCATCTTTGTTATAAGCCACGGCAAGATTGTCCTTTCAGGCAAACCCGCTGAAATTTTTGCTCAGATAGAAAACTTGGAAGCCATCGGCCTATCCACCACTCAGTCCGCCTATGTGGCCAGAAAGCTGCAAGAACGAGGCTTTGCCCTGCCAGAAGGCATCTATACCGTGGAAGGTGCTGTTGCGGAAATTTTGAAAGTTATCAAAAAAATTGGCTAGGTGACGTATGTTAAAAATTACGATAGGGCAGTATTATCACGCCGAATCCCCCATACATCGGCTGGATGCGCGCATGAAGCTGCTTTGCACAATTATATTTATCACCGTGCTGTTTTTCATTGGGAACTTCGCGGGTTATGGTCTTGCGGCCATATACCTGCTTGCCGTGATAAAGACATCCAAAGTGCCGCCCAAATTCCTATTCCGGGGTCTGCGGACAATTATGTTTATTATCGTGTTCACGGCCTTTTTGAACATTTTTTTCACGACGGGCGGCAATGTGCTGTTGCAGTTGGGCTTTGTCAGAATTACGGAACAGGGGCTGATGAATGCAGGCAGAATGGCCGTGCGCTTAGTGATGCTGGTTGTAGGCTCGTCGTTGCTTACCCTTACCACGACGCCCATACAGCTCACAGATGCAATTGAATATTCCTTGAAGCCTTTCAAAAAAATCGGCGTGCCTGCCCACGAAATCGCCATGATGATGACAATAGCCTTGCGCTTCATCCCAACTTTAATTGAAGAGATGGACAAAATCATGAAAGCACAAATGGCACGCGGCGCGGACTTTGATACGGGTGGTCTCATCAAAAAGGCGCGAAGCTTGGTGCCGCTGTTGGTGCCGCTGTTTATCTCGTCCTTTCGCCGGGCGGACGACCTAGCACTAGCCATGGAAGCCCGCTGTTATCGGGGCGATGTGGGTCGCACCCGCATGAAGCAAATGAAGCTGAAAGCAAGAGACTTTATGGCCTTGGTTGTCGTTGGGATGTTTATCGCAATGGTCTTCGCCCTTGAATTTCTTGCAGGTATTTGGGGCATTTGGTGATGGGAATACTGTTTACGGTTGCATATGACGGCACAAATTACTGCGGCTGGCAGGAGCAAAAAAACGGGGTTTCTGTGCAATCAACGTTGACAGCCGCTCTTATGATAATTTTTACATCTGACTTCACGCTGCTTGGAGCTTCTCGTACCGATGCGGGCGTACATGCTTTGGGCCAGCGGACACATCTTATATCTACTGTCCCAAGTATAATACCAACTGGCAAGCTGCCGTTGGTAATAAATGGACACTTGCCGCCCGATATCAGGATTATGGATGCCAAATACGTTCCCGATGGCTTCCATCCCATTAACGATGCCAAATCCAAAACATATTGCTACAAAATATATAATGCCAGATATCAAAACCCGTTGCAACGGGGCTTTTGCGCCCATGTGCCCTTGAGGTTGGATGTTGCCAAAATGGCCAAAGCGGCCAAATTTTTTATCGGCGAAAAGGACTTTGCGGCTTTTTGCTCCAGAGGTTCTGCTGTAAAAACTACGGTGCGCAAAGTCAATACTCTTGATGTGGACAGACAAGGCGACATAGTAAATATTACCATAAATGGCAACGGTTTTTTGTACAATATGGTGCGCATCATCGCGGGGACACTGGTGGGCGTTGGCTTGGGAAAAATAACGCTTGAAAATGTCCCCGAAATAATTCAATCTTGTGACAGAACACGCGCGGGCAGAACAATGCCACCGCAAGGGCTTGTTCTCTTAGAGATCTATTACAACTTACCTTGCGGCACATGAGAGATGTTGTTGGAATGGTCGCCGATACGCTCGAAATTAATTATGATGTCAAGGAAAATGGCTCCACTTTCAGCACTGCATCGTCCTGCGTTAAGGCGTTTGATGTGATTTGCGCGTAGCGCCTCTTCCTTGGCATCAATTTTGGACTCAAGTTCTTTCACCTTGGGCACAAGAGCCGTGCTGTTGTCCCTGACAGCCTGAACGGCATTGCCAAAGACCTCCGCGACAAGGCCATACATCTCCCTTATCTCTTCCATAGCCTCGTCGGTGAACTTTATATCCGCTTCAATGGCAATCAGTGCCAAATCGGCAATATTGTCGGCGTGGTCACTCACCCTTTCGACATCGTTGGCCGCGTGCATAAGGCCGGTGTGCCGCACGGACATATCCGGACTCATGCCGGATTGTGAAACGCGGGCCAGATATCGCATTATGTCCTTTTCCAGTCTGTCCACAATGTCTTCTTGTTCTTTCATGGCGGCAAGTTTTTTTGCATCTCTTTCCAAAAAACCTTCTGTCGCCAATTTTACGTTGTCGGCGGCAAATTCTGCCATGCGCAGCAATTCTTTTTGAGCCAAATTTATAGCCATGGTCGGTGTGCCGGCCATACGTTCGTCCAGAAAAATTGGGCCGGTTTTGATGATTTTGTCTTCGCCCGGAATTATTTTTTTCATTAACGTAACAACATGCTTAACAAACGGCAAAAGCAGGAACATTGTAGCAAAATTGTACAAGGTGTGGAACATCGCAATCTGACGGGCAGGCTCTGACCAAGTGGCTTGGAACCAGCCCAAAATTCCGGGGAAAACGTAAATTAATGTGCCGAACACGGCACTGCCAATTATATCAAACATTATGTGGAACAACGCGGCACGTTTGCTTGCGCGGTTTGCAGGTATGGACGCGATTACTGTTGTAATGCTGGTGCCGATGTTTGTGCCCAGTATGATAAACGCGCCTGTTTCAAAAGGAATGGGCACGCCGCTGAGATACATTGCGACCAAAATGCCTGTTGCGGCCGTAGAACTTTGGACGGCGGCGGTAAACAGAAATCCTGCCAACAAGGCCAAAAATGGGTTTTGGAAGGTTGTCAGGATTTCGCTAAAGCCGGGTAGATCGGCCAGCTGTCTAAGAGGCCCTCCCATTGTTGAAATGCCAAAGAACAAAATTCCAAATCCTAATATGAGATATCCGATATTTTTTACATTTCTTTTTTTAAAGAACACATGAAGTATGATGCCTATAAAAATAAATGCAGGGGCAAACGTGTCAATTCTGAAAGCGACTAATTGCGCACTAAGGGTTGTTCCGACATTTGCGCCCATAATAATGCCAATCGCCTGCGTTAAGTTCATCAGTCCTGAATTTACAAAACTAACCGTCATAACTGTCGAAGCGGTTGAGCTATTAAGGGCTATTGTCGCGGTTATGCCCACCAGAACAGCTAAAATTCTATTTGCAGTTGCTCGCTGAAGAATACTTTGCAGCCGATTTCCGGCTATTGTTTCCAGCCCGCCTGACATCATTTTCATGCCAAACAAAAACAATCCCAAACCGCCTGCAATCAGAAATATGCTCTCTAGTACTGATCCCATTGCTCTCCACCTGATTCCTCTCATGTTCATTTCGCATTGCGACTTAGATCATGTTACAAACTTGTTACATTTAATGCATTTATTCACATCTTACCTGACTGTCTCGCAACATGGTACGAATAACAGCACACAACAATCACAACGGCAAGCATCCCGGCATTAGTAAAAACAAATGCAGCCCAGCCTGTTAACACAAACAGGCATACCGCTGCGGAAACAAAGCCATAAATCAAAAATAGTCTGCCGCCAAATCGGTGTGTTTTATACCAGTTTGATTGACTGTCAAGTGTCCACTTTGTTCGTATGCCGACTAAGCGATTTTGTTTGCATTTGGGCAAAAGGTTGCCTATCACAATCCACAAAATGCTTAGCCCAACAGATAGCGCCCGCAAAAAATCAAAGCTGCTTTCAATCAGCACTTCGACCCCTGCGATGGCCAAATATACGAACCATACAGTCAAGGTTGCAAACACCAATGTTATCATGATGTTGCACCAAAACAATATTTTTAAGTTTTGCGTGCCACTTTCTTTTTGGAGCATGACGGCCTTTTCTGTCAACAGCCAAAATAGTTGCATTGCGATTGTTATGCCCGGAGTTAACAAAAGTTCCAGTCGGTGGCCATAGCGGGTCACTTCGCCGCTAAAGCCAAAATGGGCGGGGATGGTCTGTGGGATGCTGGGAAGCATCACCAGAACAAAAATCAGGGGGAAAAAGGACAGTCCCCAGACTAGCAGCCGTTTGTTGTTAGTCATTATATCCTCTCCCTCTAAATTGACTTAACCATATCAGAAAATCATCAAACACCGTTGTGTTAAGCTCGTAATAAACAAAATTTTTTACCCTAGTCTCAAAAATCAAGTCGGATTTTTTCAGTCGGCTTAGATGATGTGAAATCGTTGCGCCGGAAAGGTCAAACCGTGCGGCAATGTCACCTGCGGACATCTTTCCATCTTTAAGCATGGTCAGTATCTCCCGACGCGACGGGTCAGCCATTGCCTTAAAGCCCTCTTGTAATGCCAATGCGACCCCTCCTTTATATTTCGATTATCGTCTAAATAGATTATAGCCAAAGCCGTTTGTCTTGTCAAGAGGATTTTTCAACCGACAACGTAACAGATTCGCCATTGATGTCCCATTGCTTAGTATGCCCGTCTGTCCAGCCATTTACAACGACATCTGCCAGCACATCTTCACAGATGGTACCCATATTTTTTGACATGATATTATCTATTTCGGCAGAACCTTCATAACCCAGCCGGATTTTGTCAGTCACATCAAATCCAGCTTCCTTGCGCATGGTTTGTATCTTCGACACAATCTCCCTCACAAAGCCCTCTTCGATAAGCTGCGGTGTGAGGTTGGTCTCCAGCACAACCAAATGGCCACCGTGGGACTGACTGGCGTAGCCCTCCATTTGCTCACTTTCGATGAGCAAGTCATCTTGAATAAGTTTTACCTCTGTGCCGTCAACCTCAAATGTAATTCCTCCCACCTGCTGCAACTGGGCATAGAGTTCGCTGCCGTTTGCTGACAGATAGGCCGAAATCTTGGGCAAAAGCTTGCCATAGCGCGGCCCAAGGGTCTTTAGCTGCGGTTTTAACCTGTATGTGGCGTATTGCTGCAAATTGCCCCTGAAAACAACATCTTTCACGTTAAGCTCCTCGCGGATTATAGCAACAAAGCCATCGGAAAGTATCGTGCGAGATTCTACCAACATCATGCCCAAGGGCTGCCTATTCTTGAAGTTGGCGGCGTTTCTGGCGGCGCGGCCAGCCACAACAATGTCAACGGTGCTGCCCATGTCTTCATCCAACCTATGGTTGATTAACTCTTCGTTATATGTTGGGAAGTTGCAAAGATGCACGGATTTTGGGGCGGTGCCATCAATTTCTGCCACCAGGTTTTGATAAATTTCTTCGGCGATAAAGGGCGCATAGGGTGCGACAATTTTCGACAATTCTACCAGCACAGTGTAAAGCGTCATGTAAGCGTCAACCTTGTCCTTTTCAAGGCCGCCGGCCCAAAAGCGGTCGCGGCTGCGGCGCACATGCCAATTAGAAAGGTCATCCACAAAGCGTGCAATTTCCCGAGCCGTTTCGGTTATTTTGTATTCCGCCAGTCCTTCATCCACAAAGCGTATCAAAGCATGAAGCCGCGACAGCACCCATTTGTCCATTACCGGCAGATTGGCCGTGTCCAGTTCATGCTTCGTCGGATTAAAATCATCGATATTTGCGTACAGCACATAAAATGCGTAGGTGTTCCACAGGGTACCCAAAAACTTGCGCTGGACTTCTTTGAGGGCTTCTTCGCTGAATTTGTTGGACAGCCACAACGCGCCGGAAGTATAATAAAACCAACGCACGGTATCCGCGCCATATTGCTCCGTCACATTCCACGGAATGATGTTTCCTTTGCTTTTGCTCATCTTCGTGCCGTGTTCGTCGCAAACAAGTCCGGCCACAATAACGTTGTTATATGGATTTTTGTCAAACAGCAATGTGGAAATAGCCAACAGGGTGTAAAACCAGCCGCGGGTCTGGTCAAGACCTTCGGAAATAAAATCTGCCGGGAAGCTTTCTTCAAACAATTCCTTGTTCTCGAAAGGATAATGATGCTGCGCGAAGGGCATTGCTCCGGAATCAAACCAGCAGTCAATCACCTCCGGCACGCGCTTCATGCCTTGGCCACATTTGTCGCATTTCAGTTGCACTTCATCCACAGCGGGCTTGTGTAAGTCCGTAATATCCTGTCCGCTCATCTCTGTAAGCTCAGCGATGCTGCCCACAGCGTGGACATGGCCACAATCACATTCCCACAGTGGCAACGGCGTACCCCAATATCTCTCGCGACTTAACGACCAGTCCAGCACATTATCCAAAAAGTTGCCAAAACGCCCGTGCTTCACATTCACAGGCATCCAATTAATTTTGTCATTGTTTGTCAAAAGTTGTTCGCGTAGTTTGCTCATTTCAATAAACCATGCACTGCGGGCATAATACAACAGCGGCGTGTCGCAACGCCAGCAATGGGGATAGCTGTGTTCGGTGTCTATCAACCTGTATACCAAGTCACGCTCTTGCATGTATTTGATGATATGTGGATCGGCAGTCTTGGCAAAAACACCTGCCCACGGTGTTTCCTCCGTCATTTCGCCTGCGTCGTTCACCAGCTGCACAAAGGGCAGACCATATTTGCGCGCCACCCTGTTGTCGTCTTCGCCAAAGGCCGGGGCCTGATGCACAACCCCGGTTCCATCGCTGAGGGTAACATAGCCGTCACATACGACATAATGGCTGTCCACATCAAATTTCACAAAGTCAAACAGCGGGACATAATGCAGACCCTCTAGGTCTTTGCCTTTCATGGTTTCGACAATCTCACAGTCTTCGCCCAGTATTTTTTCGGCCAACGCCTTGGCTAATATATAAACCCTGTCGCCGGATTTTGCGCGAATATACTCTTCAACGGGATTAACACACAGCGCCACGTTGGAAGGCAGCGTCCACGGCGTTGTTGTCCACGCTAAGATATATTCATCTCTGTCAACAACTTTAAACTGCGCAATAATTGACTTTTCCTTAATGTCCTTGTAGCCTTGGGCCACCTCGTGACTGGACAATGACGTGCCACAGCGTGGGCAGTAAGGCAGAATTTTGTGACCCTTATAAAGCAAGCCCTTGTCCCAAATAGTTTTTAACGCCCACCAGATGGATTCGATGTAGTTATTATCATAGGTGACATAGGGATTATCATAATCCAGCCAAAAGCCAATGCGATTTGACATTTTTTCCCATTCATCTTTATATGTCCACACACTTTCTTTGCACTTCGCGATGAAGGGCGCAATGCCATAATCCTCAATTTGTCCTTTACCCGAAATGCCCAGAGCCTTTTCCACTTCAAGCTCTACCGGCAGGCCATGGGTGTCCCAGCCTGCTTTGCGCAGCACTTTGTAGCCCTTCATGGTTTTGTACCGGGGAATGATGTCCTTTATAGCCCGGGCAATAATATGCCCTATATGGGGCTTGCCGTTGGCCGTTGGCGGCCCCTCATAAAAATTAAAACTCTCACAGCCGTCGCGGTTTTCGATGGTTTTTTTAAATATGCGGTTTTCTTCCCAAAATTTAAGCACGCCAAGTTCTCTTTGAGCAAAATTAAGGTCTGTTGATACTTTTTTATGCATGTTTAATACTCCTTTGAAATGATGTGTTCGACGGTGGTCAGGTTGTCCAGCCGTCGGAACTTTAGAAATGGTGGGACGAGATTATAATCGCCGAGGTTGTTCAGCGGAAGCCAATGCAGGGTTTCGCTGGATTGGTCGGTGGGGCGGCCTGTTGTGATGTCCAGGCAGGGGTTATCTTTCATCAGGTAAAAGAAAATAACCTTGTGTGCTGCCTCGGTTCTCCCATCTATCTTATAAAAACGCTCGTTTACAAAGGCCAGCCGATCAATTTCAAGCATTGCGCCCGTTTCTTCGTAAACTTCGCGGACGACGGCCTCTTCGGATGTTTCATGCAAGCGCACGCGGCCGCCCACAGTATAATATACGTTCGGATAGTCCGTGCTGTTTACAGCAAGCAGCTTGCTATTACGGACAATCAATGCCGCCGCCCGATATGTGAAGTCGCCGTCATTCGCGTTGATGAAGATGTCTGTATTTTGTATTCCAATATGCGGCTCTGTTGCCCTTGTCATCGCCACCGCCTCCTTCACTCAAACATTAATCAGAATTATATCAAAATATTGCATCAAACGCAAGTCTATGTTAGAATGTAGTATCAGGGGGTGGCGCATTGATAGAAAAAATAGTGCAGCAACGTTTGCTGCATAGGGTCGGGGCTTACATAGCGGGACTTTTTATTTTGGCCTTTGGCGTGGCGGTGTCCATAAATTCGGATTTAGGTGTGTCGCCGGTAAATTCTTTGCCCTATGTCCTAAGTCGTATTTTCGGCACAGAAGTAGGCATGTGGGCCACCACAATGTTTGTAATTCTTTTGATTATTCAAATTTTGATTTTGCGTAAAGATTTTAGATGGATTGATGCAACACAAATTATCTTTTCGTTTATTTTTGGATTTTTTCTGGATTTTACCCGGTGGATGTTGGGGGATTTTCAAATTCCCACATATTTTGGACAGTTTTTTATGCTGGTTGTTAGCATTATCCTCATTGCAGCCGGCCTGACTCTTATCATCGGCGCTAAGCTGGTGGCCTTGCCAACGGAGGCTCTTAACTTGGCTATCGTAAGCAAAATAAAGGGAGCCAAATTCCATAATGTCAAGGTCATAGCTGACTGCGTGCTGGTGCTGTTGGCCGTAATTGCGTCTTTGCTGTTTTTGGGCGGCCTGCATGGTATACGAGAGGGGACAATAATTTCTGCCGTATTAATTGGTAAGGCAATACCGTTTACTCGCAAGGCACTTTCGCCCGTCTTCCGCTTGATTTATAAGGGGGATGGCCAAGCTGAATTTTGATGAGATACAATCACTTAGTTTCCCCAAATGTTTATGAAAAAAATATATTCGGCATAAAAAAGCTGATATTAGCCCAAGTTTTCTTTTCGGCCTTGTGTACACTGATGTTAGCCACAATACATCATTTGGCTATGCTTTTATTTGATTATGATTTTTCCGAAGGGATGAGGGGAATTTTTGTTATGGTCTTCGCTTTTGCTGTTTGCATTGTTCTTGATTCCGTATTTCAGTACATTTCTCAAAAATTTGAGTGGAAAACATGCAGAGCTTTTAAAGTCATGATAAAACGCGATTTGTTTCGAGTTGCTACAAAAAATACCCTTAACCGAATTCAAAAAACGCAGCGTTAGCGAATACATCTCTACAATCAACAATGATGTGGATGCTCTTGAAGAAGAATATCTATCCGGAGTTACAGATATTTTGCGTTCGTCAGTAACGATTGTGATATATGCTGTTGTGCTTTTCGTTTTTGTTGACTATAGGATTGCGCTGGTTATTTTTGCCGCTTCACTCCTTAGTACATTTATACCGATGCTCACCGGGAAAAGTTGTCCGAGAAAAGAAAGATGCACTTGCAGGAGTTAGGGAGATATACAACTTTGCTACAGGGTCTCTTGTTTTCTCGCAGTCTGATTAACAAATTAACACATAGCACCATTGACAGAGAACACGGGAAGCATCTGGATAAAACAGAAGACAAGTTGCTTGATTTCGGCGTGTTTAAAACATTCAAAAATATTGTCAACGGCTTTATGATGCATATATTAAGCATATCGGCTTTTACGACAGCAGCATTCCTTTTGTATCAAGGAGAAATTGCAATAGGTGTAGGGGTGGCCGCCTTGGGATATGTCGAGAGTTTTATTATATCCGATAAAATACATACTTAATGATATAAACAGCATTAATGGCTCTAGGAAACGAGAGACGAGATAAGTGGGTTTTTGAATCAACCTGTTTCGGCTTTGCCAGCTTACGAAAATTTTAAGAGAGAAGTACAATTTGAAAATGTGAATATAAGTTATGAAAACTTTACCCTTGCTGATGTTAACCTCGTGTTTGAAAAAGGCAAAAAATACGCAATAATAGGGCATAGCGGCTCGGGAAAGTCTTCCATAATCAATTCTATCACAAAAAGCATCAATTTGGATAGCGGGAAAGTTAGGATTGACGGCATGGACATAGATGGAGTGGATACATCTTCAATCATTGCTTGTGTAAACCAGTTTGAGTATTTATTTTCATCAAATTTGCATGAATGAAAGACCTTAATATGATTGCTCCCATAATATTGTTTGATAAACCACTTTCCGCTTTAGACCCAAAAACAACCGGGCGAATCCAAAAGTATTTGTTGTCCCTAATGAATAAGACCCTTATTGTTATAACCCATAAGGTTTCCAGAGACGAACTTAAAGATTTTGATTTCATCGTGATGATAGAAAATGGGAAGGTAGTTTTGTGCGATACTCCAAAAATGCACTATCTTCTCCATGTTTTGCACTTTGCAAGGAGGGCGCAATTTCGGATAAACTATAACATCTATGAAGATGGTGCGTATTTTTACACATTTTGGGCAAAATCTTATTACGACAAGACTAAAACGAGGTGGTATAAGTATGAAAAAGTCGCAGAAGAAGCCCAAACCCCTTACGGCCAACGACATTTTGAAATATGAAATCGCGGCAGAACTGGGCCTTACGGACAAAATAACACAAACCGGATGGAAGTCGTTAACGGCGCGTGAAAGTGGCAGAATAGGAGGCATTTTGGCAAAAAAACGAAAAGATCTTGCGGCCAGCGGTTGCGATGCGGATAACATGGGCATTGAAGAATTTTTTTTGGAGCAGGAAAGCGGGGATTATCCTCGCCCAACTTAAAAACAGTCCGACAGAGCTGAATCGAAACAGAAACAAGCTTGCTTTTCCTGCGAAAAGAAGCTCCATCCATAATGATGGTTGTGTTTAGAGGAAGGGCAGGCAATAGCATTTTTGTAAACCAGGTTTCAAACAGCAAGGAGTCCATTGTTCCATCGTACTGTAAAGGAGCGACAATTCTCTTGTTCAATTGTGCAGCAACAATACCGCATCGCCTGTACTTCTTACCGCTGACCCTGCCAATAACCTTCTTGCCACGTTTGGCACGGCAAATTCTCTGTGGATGAATGTGTCAATTCCTGTTTCGTCAACATGGGCTATAGATTGATCAAATACTTTTGTTTTTTCTGGGTCTTGCTCTTTGTAGTGCTTTGTCTTTTTTACGCATAATCTTTAACTTTTTTAGACATTTGCGCATTGCTTCATCAGAGCAAGAAAAGGCTTCTGCTATTTCTGAAAGATAGACATCGGGATACTTATCAATGCCGGGGTGAAACTCCCGTGAGGTGAGATAGTTTTATCTCACATAAAGTAGGATTGCACATTTCTCATTTGCTCGGGCCTTTCCATTTCGCTAAGTGATGCTAAGATTGCAAGTTTATGGTTTAGTGAGCATAAGCTCTAGCACCATTGTATAGTGCATGATTCCCGCCTCCTCATATTCTTCGGAGCAAACTTCAAAGCCGAAACTTTGATAAAATCCCAGGGCGTGGGTTTGCGCGTGTATTTCAATTTTTGCGGCACCCATTAAAAAGGCTTTGTTTATCAATTCCTCTGTCACAAGTTTGCCATATCCCTTGCCCCGATGCTCTTTATAAACGGCAATGCGCCCCATAGAAAATTTGTCTTCATGAACCATTATGCGCCCTGTTGCCACGGGGCTGCCGTTTTCATAGATAATAAGATGCGTCGAAGCTTCGTCCTCCCAAACAATCATTTCCTCCTCTTCGGGTACGTTTTGTTCTTCCATAAAAACAATGCGCCGCATATTATGTATGTCCGTTAAATTTCTGTTCCCCAAAACCCATTTTGTCGTGATCATGTGTGTTTGCCTCCTCCCAAGCTCTTATGATCAATCTCTGCCCGAAACAAATCTCCAAATATGCTGACTTGCAGCTTGCCGCCGCATAATTCCATAAGGCTCTTAGCAATATACAGCCCCAAACCGCTGCCTTCCGTATGGCGCGCCTTATCTCCGCGAATAAACTGTGCCGTTACATCATGACCCGAAAGATCCAAGGGATTTTGTGCAGTATTTTGCAGTGTAAATAGGGCTTTGTCGTCCTGCTGTATTATTTCCGCAAACACACGTGTGCCT
>Ga0123355_10014137_pt1 | contig 12459 bp, 12 predicted proteins | sample TergutEmb28metaG_3_FD_89872 | JGI IMG/M metagenome (GOLD analysis project Ga0123355, IMG submission 89872) | Embiratermes neotenicus P1 segment gut microbial communities from Petit-Saut dam, French Guiana - Emb289 P1 | ecosystem: Host-associated > Arthropoda: Insects > Digestive system > Gut ...
ACAATTTATTCAAAACGCCGCCGACCAGGCCGGGATTGTCCGCGGATATACAAAGCTGAATTACGAGTACCGCAGCGGGCAGAACATCCAGCAGATGACGTATCGCGCGCTGCAAATCGCTGAAAGTGAGCCCGGCGGCCCGGTCTATATGACAGCGACGCGTGAGGTTTTGGAGGAAGCGGGCGTTGATATCAACGCGGATCTACGTCTGTGGGGCAAAGTTTCGCCACTGGCATTGGATGATGATGCAGTAAAGCGCCTGACTGATGCGCTGACCCGCGCGAAAAAGCCGCTGATTATCGCGTCTTATCTGGGGCGGAACACAGAATCGGTCGGGGAGCTTGTAAAGCTTGCAGAGAAGCTCGCGATTCCTGTTGTGGAAGTAAACGAGCAGGCGTACATGAACTTCCCCGGTGACAATCCGCTGCACCTGGGATTTGATTCGCATGACTTGATTGCAGACACGGATTTGGTACTTGTAATAGACTGCGATTTGCCGTGGATACCATCACGCGCCGTACCCACAGAGGATTGCCGTGTGTTTTATCTGGACGCTGATCCGTTGAAAGCGGATATACCGCTATGGTACATCAAAGCGGAACGCCTCATGCGGGCGGATTCATACACCGCACTCTGGCAGATCAATGCGGCGTTGGCTTCCGCTGTGACAGATGCGGCGATTATAGAAACGAGACGGGCAACAATCCACAACATGCATAAACAACAGCGAGAGCGTTGGCTCGCCGAGGCATCAGCGGCAGAGAATCACATAACACCGGAGTTCCTGACCATGTGTGTGCGGGAGATTATCGATGACGATACTGTGATACTTAACGAAACGATCACAAACCGCGTACCGACAGATCGGCTGCTGCCACGGAACAAACCGGGGACGCTGTTCTCGAACGGCGCAAGCTCATTGGGTTGGCATGGCGGCGCGGCGGTGGGCATGAAGCTGGCGTGTCCGGATAAAGACATCGTCGCCCTCTGTGGGGACGGGACGTATATCTTCTCCTGCCCGACAGCGGTGCATTGGATGGCGGCGAAATACAACACGCCGTTTATGACAGTGATATACAACAATCAAGGCTGGAATGCCCCGAAACAAATCACAACACGGCAGCACCCGGACGGATACGCCGTGAGAGATAACAACTTTTGGACGCGCCTAAATCCTCCCGCAAGACTTGATCTGGTGGCTGAAGCCGCAGGCGGAGCGTTCGCCAGAACGGTCGAAGATCCGAAAGCGTTGAGGCAAGCATTGGCAGAGGGCAGGGAAGCCGTCCGGCAAGGCAGGGCGGCTGTGATAAACGTCATATTGCCGGGAGTGTAGGGGTGGATGGTAATCCACCCCTGGCTTGCCGGGACGATTCTTACAAGAGGAAGTGTAAAGTAATGTTAAACGAAATCAACAGCTACTATGAAAACTATGACGAAGAAGGCCGTTTATCTCGTGATTAAGATGCACATGGTGGAATATCTGACAACCATCCGTTACTTTGACCGGTTATTCGTGCCGGGCAGTCGGATTCTCGACGTCTGTGCCGGGGCGGGGAGATACTCGTTTTATCTTGCGGACAAGGGGCATATCGTGACAGCTTGTGACCTGGTGGAACATAATGTGGACATCATCAAAGCCAATCCGGACGCGGATAAATTGGCTGATATAGTTGTTTGCAATGCGCTTGCTCTGTCTCGGTTTGAGGATAGCAGCTTTGACGTTGCGCTGTGCATGGGCGCATTGTACCATTTGGGGAAAAATAAACAGCAAGCGGTATCTGAATGTGTGCGCGTATGCAAACCTGGCGGGATTGTCGTGCTTGCGTATATCACGAGGACAGGTGCGGTGCTGGCGAATATCAATGAGGATGCCAGCAATATGGATGCATTGTTGAAGATGATGGACGATACAGATGAGAGCATTTTCTTTAACCTGTGGCCGCATGAAATGGATGATATCGCGGAAAAATGCGGGTTGGAACGTATGCACCATGTCGGAACCGATATGATATATCCGGTTTCCGTGAAGCTGAACGACGCCAGTGAGGAAAGTTTTCAGAAATACATGGCGTTCCACCACCAAATCTGCGAAGACCCCAGCGTCCTCGGGGCGAGCATACATGGGTTATGGATCGGCAGGAAATAGTAAAGCGGCGGTAGTTACCCGCCGCTTTTATGTAGGGACGACCGCCCCGGTCATCCGTTTTTTGAATTGTCCACGGACGGTCGAGGGCGACCGTCCCTACAGATGTTTATCCAAAAAACCGAATATCCGCTCAACGCTTTCCTCACCGGCGTAACCGGGGTCGGCGTGCAGGAACTCTTCGCTTAAATCCAGCTCCGTCTCAACGCCCAGGGATTGGAGCTTTTCGTATAACTCCACCGCCTGCTGATACGGGATTATTGGGTCATGTCTCCCGTGCTGGCTCAGTACCGGCGGGACATCGGGGTGAACGTTGTCAATCGGGTTGGCGAAACGCACAAGATTGGGAATCAGCGTCGGATCAACGCCGAGCAGGGTTTCAAGTATGCTCTTAGCTTCCGGGGATTGCGCGCGAGGAAATCCAGACTCGTCATAATGTGTGTGCGTTTTGGTAAAATCAGTCGGCCCGAATTGGTTCACCACGGCTTTCACAGTGCAGGAGGGTTCACCGGGTGCGTTGTCAAAGCCTGGCTGATCTTGTGTGAACGCGGCCATCATCGCCAGATACGCCCCGGCCGATGCGCCGCAGAGTGCCGTGCGGGAAGCGTCCAGCAAATACGTCTCTGCATTTTGCGCGACCCAGTGCAATGCGGACTTGATGTCGAACAAGTTTTCAGGATACAGCACAGCCGGGCAGAACCTGTAGTTCAGGCTGATCACCGCGTATCCGCGATTCACACCGCCGATAAACGGAACAACCTGTACGTCGCCCTTGTCGCCGCGTATAAATCCGCCGCCGTGGGCAAAGATTACCACCGGGAACGGCCCGTCCCCCTCGTTCGGCAGATAGATATCGAGTGTCTGGCGCGGATCTTCGCCATACGGGCAGTTTAAAAATTTGCGCCTGATATCGGAAATGTCTAACGTCAGTTCACCCAGGCGGGCGAACATTCTTTCAACCTCGTGAGGCGGCATCAACTTAATTTCATCCATGGTTTGAATAAATTCCTTTCCGCGGTATTCAGCTATCCTGCGGCCATGCTGTCTTTATTCGGGGGACATTTTTGATTTAATCAAACAGTTCGGAGAGTTTATTAAGTACGGATACGATTTCAAGCTTTTGCGGGCAAGCTTCTTCACACGCACGGCAACCAACGCAATCTTTCGCGGAGGCACCCCAGTGGCCGGCCATTCGGTATGCGTGTTCTACATTGTTTGTCGTGTTGTATACCAGATAGTTGTTGTAAATATCTATCATTGACGGAATCGCGATTTTTGCGGGGCAATCTTCGCAATAATTGCAGCCGGTGCATTCGACACGCGGAATGGAATGGAAGATGTCCACAGCCCGTGCAACCGCCGCCTGCTCGTCCGTTGACAGCGGTTTAAAATCTTCAAATGTCTTGATATTGTCCTGCATTTGCGCAAACGTGCTCATACCGCTTAATGATACGGAAACGCCCTCCAGTCCGGCGGCGTATCTCATCGCCCAGGATGCCGCAGAGGCATCGGGGTTCAACGCTTTCAGCGCGGCAGTTGCGGGGTTGTCTTCAGATGCCAGCATACCGCCCTTGATCGGCTCCATAATAAAGATCGGCACATTGTGTTTGCGGGCAATTTCATAAATCTCGCGCGACTCAACTTTCGGATTCTCCCAGTCGATGTAATTGATTTGCAGCTGAACGAAATCCACATACGGATGCCTTGTCAGTATTTCGTCCAAATCCGCCGGTGTGCTGTGGAATGAGAAGCCTATCTTTTTGACGGTGCCTTTGGCTTTCAAGTCTTTGATAAATTCCCACGCACCCCAGCCTTCGCCGCGTTCAATGGATGTCTCCAAATTAAGCCCATGCAACATGTAGTAGTCGATATAATCAACGCCAAGATCTGTCAGAGAGGAATTGAATTGCTCTGGAATTTCCTTTTCAGATTGCATTACGCGCAGATTGAGCTTGGTGGCCACTTTGAACTTTTCGCGCGGATAACGCTTGACCACAGTGTCTCTCACAACCCATTCTGTTCTGTATACGAAAGCGGTGTCAAAATGGTCACCGCCGCTTTCGATAAATGCATCGACCATTTGGTTTATTTGCGCCATATCAAAATCTTCACCATTGCGCGGAAGCCGCATGAAACCGAAGCCAAGTTTTTTCATCTCGTTCATTTTAGCAAACTCCTTAGTCATTTTTTGCTATTATACATTCTTCTTTCGGATTTTGGAAGCGTTTTTGGTGAATTTCCCCTGAAAACCGAAAAGTGACTGAATCCACGCCAAATCCTGCGTGTCGATCGAGGATGTGGTCGCCAAAAAAGCAATGTAAATTACGACAGATAACACGATATGTAAAGTAACGGATGCCGTACCGGAATCCAACGGCAACCCAAGCCGCCGCAATAAAAAGACAGCGACACTGACAGCACCCGCCGCGCAGAACACGGATTTTATGATGCTAATAACAGAAAATCTTATTTTAGTAATCCTGGACAGCCGATGCAGACTCAGTGAGAAATTGAACACCTCAGTAAACCCAATCATAAACAGATATCCCATGACAGCAAATGTTGGCAAAAGAAAATAGACAAGCAAAACGCTGATCAACGAGTCAACGATATTCACCTTCATGGAATATATCTGCTGCCCCAGTCCGCGCAGCATACCATCAGTCAGACTGTCGAGGTACATGATCGGCATCAGCAAAGACAATATGCGTATATAACGCCCCACGTCGGTATTGTCGTAGATTGAGTAACCGATTTCCCCGGAAAACCGGAATAGAATCGCCGTCACGCCGATTGAAAATAAGAGACAAAGTCTCAGCGTCCGGCTTGTCAGGGCGGAGATGACATCTTGCTGATTGCGGACTTGCGCTTCAGTCAACGCCGGCACAAGCAATTCCGCCAGCGAATAGAACAGTGCCGATGGGAACATAATCACAGGGAAGACCATGCCCTGCACAATGCCGTAATCAGCCAAAGCTTGCTCCGCCGATGCGCCGGATCTTCGCAATCCGCGCGGGATAAGCAGGTTTTGAATGGTAGACAGTGCCGTGCGGGCATATGCGGACAAGGCCAGCGGCAAAGAGATTTTCAGCATCCGATGTGTCATGCCGCCGGTGTTTCTGCGCAATCGTGGGAATTTGCGCACGTCGAACTTATACAGCAAGTATAGAAAAATAAACGAACAGACTTCACCCAGTGTGCCGCCCATGACGATCATTGCACAGGCCGTTCGCAAATCGTAGCTGTAGCCAATCGACAACGCCGTGACGACAAATGAGATACGGATAACCTGCTCAACAATCTGCACAGACGCTGACTTTATCACTCTGCTGACTGCGGTAAAATACCCCGCCAGCACGGCCGACAATGAAAACGCCGGGAGACTCAGTGCCAGCAGTCTCAAGGAGAGTATCGTCCTGTCGTCGCCAATGATTGTGCCGCCGATATAATCCGCGCCGAACCACATCGCGGCCATCGCGGCAGTACCGAAAGCAGCGGAGTAAATCAAACACCTTCGCACGGCGGGCTTCACGCCGCCGGGATTATTTTTGCCGAGTTCTTCCGACACAAGCCTGGTCGTTGCGAACCGTATGCCGGACAATGCAAATGTTGTGGACAGCATACTCACCGACATGATCAGTTGGAAAAGCCCGATCCCGGCGGCACCGATGGTTCTGGACAAATAGACTTGAAAAGCCATGCCCACCGTGCGCATCAGGAATGCCGTGGCGGTCAATAAAATCGTATTATACAGCATCGTTTTGCCGCGCTTCATAGCAATCCCCCAAACATGGCGTAAAATGGACTGCTATAATCATATGCGGCACAGACGTGGCGACATGTCCGAAAATTTTGGGAAAACCGCACCCCCTGCAGGGGCACACACTGTGCGCCCGCGGATTCCACTGCGTCTATAAAAATGCGTTCAGGACTCAGGTACGGCGGGCGAACACCGCTCGCCCCTACAAGGCGGCTTTTTTTATCTTTTCGTACACATCAGGCAGATTTTCCTCAATATTATACGCCCTGCCGTCAGGGCCGACCCAGATGTGAAAAGTTTCGGCGGTGTTGATTACCTCGCCGGAGTCATTGAGAATCTCATACACAAGCTGAATTTTACGCGGCGCGAATGTTCCGATTTTTGTCACAACTGTCAGTGTTTGCGGGTAAGTTGCCGAGGCTTTGAACTGCAAATGCAGATCCACCACTGCCGGATTTACCGACAGCTTGTTCATGTCGCTGAATGAAAAACCCATCTCACGGAAAAAGTCCATTCGCGCGGATTCATACCACACGGGGTATATTGAGTGATGTACGACCTGCATCATATCGCAGTCGGGATACCGGACTTCAATTGTCGTTTTTGTTTGCATTTTTGCATCTCCTTCTCTCTATAAAAATCATTAGGAATATGGCACAAGCCATATTCCTAATATATGGAAAACAAGTTAATTCTCTTTGAAGAAAAACATATCTTTTTGCTGAAGACTGAGTCTGTCGGCAATCATTGCGATGAATTCGCTGTTTGTCGGTTTGCCTTTGATATTGGACACAGTGTAGCCGAAAAATTTTTGCAGCGTTTCAAGGTCACCGCGATCCCAGGCGACTTCGATAGCATGGCGGATGGCACGCTCGACTCTGCTGGGCGTTGTAGAGAACTTCTTCGCGACGGTTGGGTATAAAATTTTTGTCACCGCGTTGATTACTTCCATATCATTGATCGTCAAAATGATCGCCTCGCGGAGATACTGATATCCTTTAATATGGGCGGGAACGCCTATCTCATGTATAATCTCAGTCACAAGCACTTCAAGACTCGACCCCGGCCGGGATATATTTATATTGCCGGCTGAGTCAAACGTATGCTCAATCCGCAATTTGCTGGAAACCATGCGTATCCGTGAAAACAACGCCGGAATATCACATGGTTTCTGCATAAAATATGACGCACCGAGATTCGACGCTTCCATCAGCGTATGCTCGCTTGAAAATCCGGACATGACTATTACAGCCGGACGTTCATTATCAGGGATTTCCGTGAGCTTTTCCAAAAGCCCCAGTCCGTCAAGACCCGATAAAATCAAATCTATCAGCATGACATCGGTTTTTTGGGATTTTGCCATGGCAAACGCTTGCATACCGTCACCCGTCAGACCGGCTACCTCAAAGTCTCCTTCAGCGATTAGTTGGTCGGCCAGCAGGGTACGAAATTCCTCACCGGCATCGGCAATAATGACTCTCGTTTTGTTGTCCATCGAATCTCCTCCGTAAAATAAAATTCATCACGGCTTGGCAATGTATTTGTTTATCTGCGGCCTTGTCTAATAATCTAGCACAAAAAGACGGCCTTTGCAAGAACAAAATGGGAATTAATTCAATTTTTTTCCATATCAGACGACTTGATATCACAAAAATCTTGATACAGCAAGGAATTGGCCGCGGCGAACTAAATAAGCACATGCGCACCATGTGGTTGGGAAATATTGGGAAATAAGAAATCAAATTATGACAGTAACCATAAAAAATACATGACTGATAATCAAAAGACGCGTCACAGCTGATATTTCGTTTATTTGCAAATCCAAGTGAGAAATATATTGTCACAAAAATGTGTGGTTTTTATATTTTTCACGGACATATTAAGCTTGTTCACAAAAAGAGCGAACGAATTTCAAACAGGAGAAATGAATGGAGATTATACGAATGCGCCATGATAAGCGGGGAGAAAGCATGGCGCGTGGATATATGCGCATAAAAAAATTTAAAAGCGGCGTCATTGGTTTTACAATGTGCCTGATCATCTTATCAACAGCGTCTGCATATGCAAAAGCCGCTGAAAAGCAGCTTATACCGCTGGGAGGCACCGTCGGTATAAGCCTCTCGTCTGAGGGGGTGGTAGTCATCGGAATGCCGGACAAAATGAAAGATGGCATAAGCGAATCCCCGGCAAAAGCGGCCGGGATCCGAGTGGGAGATATTATCAAAAAAATCGACTCAAAGAAGGTCGAGTCGAAAGAAGATATCAAAGAGATAACGGACAGCCTTGACGGCACCCCAGTTTCCATGGAAGTGCTGCGGGGCAGGGAAGCGCACAAGCTGACACTGACACCGTATCAGCACGAGGATGGTGTTTTTGAGCTTGGGATATGGATGCGCGACGGCATCGCAGGCATCGGAACTATGACATTTTACGACCCGCAGACAGGACTTTTCGGGGCGCTTGGACATTCGATCAGTGATACCGAGTCAGGCATCACGGTGCCGCTTAAAAATGGCATTATCGCAAAGGCATCCGTGCAGGACGTTATTAAAGGCAAGCCGGGGGTGCCCGGACAATTGGGCGGCAACTTTGATTTCAATGATGTGCTGGGCACAGTCACATGCAATGCGGGATGCGGCATTTTCGGGATTTTGGAACAGACAGAACTGGCAAACGGCAAAACGCCGATACCCATCGCCTCTACAGATGAAATCCGCACAGGTCCGGCTGTGATCTTGGCCAATGTCTCCGGCGATCACATCGGGGAATATAAGATTGAGATTTCACGCGTATACACAGGTGCAGAAGCGGCAGACCGCAACATGATGATCACGGTGACAGATTCCGCGCTGATTGAAAAAACCGGCGGCATCGTCCAGGGGATGAGCGGCAGCCCGATAATTCAGGACGGCAAATTGGTCGGTGCGATCACCCATGTGTTGATCAACGACCCGGCGCGAGGGTTTGCGGTATCGGTGGAAAAAATGCTGAACACCGCGCTTGACGGTGCGGATAGGAAAGCGGCGGCGTAGGGCATAGATACAAGCGATATTTGACAAAATGACAGGCAGTAAAATAAAAAATAGAAACCCAGACGGTTGCCGCAAGAGGATAGTCATCTTTAGTGTCAATAAATACCTGCCTTTTTCAAGGCAGGTATTTTTGTTTAACAGTATATTATTCGCACGAGCCAATCGCGGTGGAGCCTGGTGAAGTTTTTTGCTTATTTCCTTTTTCAAAAGAAAGCAGGTCATATTCTGGGACATGTTCAAATAAAATAACATAGGACATGCAAAGGAGAGGGTACATATGCCTGAATTAAACGATAGAACATCCCGCTTTGATGGTGCCGCGCTGCTGCTGCCGCAGGGGATCAGACAGCGGGTGCGTGAGTTGGGGCGGCAGGATCGGGAAAAGGTGGAAGAAATAAGAATCCGGACAGGCCAGCCGGTATCGGTGTTGCTGCCGGAAGGTGAGAAAACGCTTGCCGGGGAGAAAGTGACTCGGCGCGATCTTGACGGGCTACTGGATATCGCCACCGGCGCATCGGCATATTCAGCCAGAGACAGCATCCGCGCCGGATTTATCACCGTGCGGGGCGGGTACAGAATCGGCCTGTGCGGAACGGCGTTGACTCAAGACGGCGGTGTTGCGGGATTCAGGACACTTTCGTCGGCGTCAATACGCATCCCGCGTGAGGTGACGGGTGTGGCGGAAAAAATAATCAAAGCAGTCGCGCCGGGTGGGGAGTTCAATTCAACGCTGATCATCTCCCCGCCCGGAACCGGCAAGACAACGCTTTTGCGCGATTTGGTCAGAATACTCTCCGACGGCGATAATTCGGCAGGAATCACTGGTTTGCGCGTGGCACTTGCCGATGAACGCAGCGAGGTGGCGGCTGTTTTTGACGGTGTTCCCCAAATGTATGTCGGGCGGCGAACGGATATTTTGGATTCATGTCCAAAAGCCGAGGCGGTGATGATGCTGCTGCGGGCGATGAATCCGGAAGTGATCGCATTAGACGAAATCACCGCGCCGGAGGATATCAAGGCAATAGAATCGGCGGCGAACTGCGGTGTCCGGCTGTTGGCGACGGCGCATGCGGCGGATATAGACGACCTGTTTAAGCGGCAGATGTATAAAAAGTTGCCCGGCATCTTCCGAAAAGCTGTGGTGATATCAAAAAACGCCCGAAACTGGAACTATAGCGTCAGTGATATGGAGGAACGGTGATGATCAACGCAATCGGTGCGGTGCTGCTGATTGGCGGCACCGCGGCATTCGGAATCAGCGGCGTTTTCCGGCTGCGGGCCAGAAGCCGCAGTTTGGCCGTTATCATCGGTACGCTGGGTGTGATGCAAAGCGAAATATGCGACAGATTAACGCCCATGCCAGAGCTGTTGAGTCAACTGTCGGAAGAGGCGGCGTATCCGGCATCGCTGCTGTTTAAAAACGCGGAGGAGAAAATGAAGTCCGGCCTGGGCGGCGTGAGTTTTGCAACCATCTGGCGGCAAGCGGTGTCCGACACGCCGGAACTGATGCTAAAGTGTGAAGAAGCATCGGTTCTGCATGAATTGGGGCAGAGTTTAGGAAAATATAACGCAGAACAGCAAAAAAGGGCGTTGCAATACGCCGAACGCAAGATGGAAGATTTTCGTAAAAAAGCCGATAACGAACGGGACACAAATTCCAAACTGCATGCGTTTCTGGGCGTGACCGCCGGCGTTTTCGCGGCGGTGATATTAATTTAAAGGATCTGGCAGATGAACATTGACTTAATATTCAGAATTGCGGCGGTGGGTATACTTGTCGCCGTCTTAGACATGCTGTTGACAAAATCCGGAAGGGGAGAACAGGCACTGCTGACGACTATCGCCGGGCTTGTGGTGGTGCTTGTGATTATTGTGCAGGAAATCAGCGGATTGTTTGAACTTGTACAGACGCTTTTCGGATTTTAACAAGACATGGATATGCTCATTAGGGTGGCGGCGGTTGCTGTGGCGGGATCAGTCATCGGCCTTGTGTTGAAGAAGACACGCCCTGAAATGTCGCTGCTGTTGACCATTGCGCTGGCGGTTTTCGCCGTGTACTTGGCGTTTGAAATCGTGTCGCGCATTATCGGATTTATGAGGTCACTTTCAGACATGGCGGGCATATCTCCGGCAGTGATATCGGTTGTTTTAAAAACGGTCGGCATCGCAATCATCACAAAACTGTCGGCCGATATCTGCCGGGATGCGGGACAAGGCTCCGTCGCCGCCGGTGTGGAGCTTGCCGGGACAATCACGGCGATATATATATCACTGCCGCTGCTGGAGTCGGTGATTAGCATGATCAATTCGTTGATTTAAGATAGGTGCTTTACCAATGAAAAAACTACTGCTTACAATAACAATTCTTTTCGCGATTACATACGCACTATCACCAACAGCCATGGCAGTCAGCGAAGACGATGTCTTTCGCCGTCAGAGCGACTTGCTGGAACTCCACGGCTTAGAGAACGCACTCACCGGGGAGGCGGACGCGCTGTTGGGGGACTTGACGGTGATGGACAGCTTGAACGTGGACAGGGGACTCTCCCGCCTGCTTGCCTCTGTGCGGCAGCGCGCCGGAAATATCCTGCGAAGCGGATTACGGGACGCGGTGCTGATTATCCTAATAGCGATACTTTGTTCATTGGTATCGACAACGTTCGGCGGTGCCGGGGCGAATTACGCAGTTTTGGCCGGGGTGCTGGCGATTGCGGCGGTGAGCGTCACCAGCGCGAATTCGTTTATCGGCCTCGGCCGACAGACACTAAACGAACTCGATGCGTTTTCAAAAATGCTGCTGCCTGCGTTGACCGGGGCGGCCGCATCATCGGGCGCGATCACTTCGGCGGCGGCGAAATACGCGGCAACCGTGCTGTTTATGAACATAATGATCATGATCTCAAACGGCATTATCATGCCATTGATTTTGGCGTATATCGCAGTCAGCATTGCGGACGCGGTATCAGTTTCAACCACACTCGCAGGTGCGGGAGAGTTGCTGAAGTGGCTGGCGAAAACGATTCTGACCGTCATCATCATCGCGTTTATCGCCTACATGGCGATCACCGGCGTGATCACAGGCACCAGCGATGCAGTGGCAATCAGGGCGGCAAAAGTGGCGATATCCACCGTGCTGCCGGTGGTCGGCAGTATCATCGCCGATGCGTCTGAAACGATGCTTGTCGGCGCATCGGTTTTACGCAACGCGGTGGGGATTTTCGGGTTGCTGGCCGTGTCTGCGATATGCATCATTCCGTTTCTGCGGCTGGGGGTGAGCTATCTGCTGTTCAAAGCCGCCGGGGCGATATCGGGCGCGATTGCCGACAAGAAAATCGGCGGACTGGTAAACGCCATCAGCTCAGCGTTCGGATTGGCGTTGGCGATGGTCGGCGTATCGGCGCTGATGATGTACGTGTCAATTATATCGGTGATTCGGTTTACGATTTAAGGCCGCAGAGCCGGGTGTTTTGTCCTCCTGTCCATCGTCAAAAGCCCCCTTCGCGAACGAAGGGGGAAGGGGGATG